>Ga0302225_10001422_pt1 | contig 15211 bp, 19 predicted proteins | sample II_Palsa_E3_2_FD_193515 | JGI IMG/M metagenome (GOLD analysis project Ga0302225, IMG submission 193515) | Peat permafrost microbial communities from Stordalen Mire near Abisko, Sweden - II_Palsa_E3_2 | ecosystem: Environmental > Terrestrial > Soil > Palsa > Peat permafrost | place: Sweden...
ATCGCTATCTGCTGGTAGCGCGTGTGAAAATCACATCCTATAATCATCATCGCTCGGCTCCTTTCTTCCGAGCCTTGGTCGTCAGCGCTACCAAGTTTACTCGGGAGAAGGAGCCGACAACGTCATCTAATCAGCCGAGTGAGAAGGTTAGTTGAGATGAATTCACTTCAGACCCCAAAATTGACGGATGGAGTAATTTTCCTCCGACCCTTGACTGCGGAGGATGCCGCCGACCACCTCGCCGGTGAAGATGAAGAGATAGCGAAGTGGGTAAGCGGCGGGCGGAGTACGCCGGCCACCGTGGAAGCATTCATCCGAAACAGCCAGGAGAACTGGCGCAGTGGCGGTCCACGCCGGGCTTTTGGCGTATTCGATTGTGTGACCAATCGATTGGTCGGCTTTATTGAAGTGAACTTGGCGCGTCTTGTCGAGCCAGGTCAAGTAAACGTTTCTTATGGAGTGTTCCGCCAATGGCGACGCCAAGGCCTGGCTTTACGGGCCATAGACCTCATGGATGAATACTTGCGAACAGCAACAGAAGCTCGTCAGATAGTCTTCAGAATCGCGCCCGCGAACACTGCATCGCTCAAGCTTGCTGAAAAGGCGAGATTTACTTTTCGTGGCTTGTTCGATGAGCCTGAAGGACGCATGGTACGTTACGTCCGGGATATTAAGTCCTGATGATGTCCATCTTTAGCCTGCGGATTATGCGTGGCTACACGGAAGCAATCCGCAACCTGAGACCTTCGACCTCCTCGGGCTCTACGCTGCGAGTCGGATCAGTTCCAACCTAAAAGGCAGCACTAAACAATTCGGAGGGTTGCAGGCCTCCGCAACCAAACTTTCTTCTCTTTCAATCATTTCGCAAACCCTGCAACCATGCGAATTTGTATCGCAGTGGATATTCGAGAACGTCGCGTGTAATGAGGGTTTCTATATTTCACGAGGGGCACGGCGTGATTGACAGTTTGCGGTTGCGCGTCACTCGCTCGGAATACTCCGAGGAACCTGCTTCGAGAAAGATTCGACTGGTCTGGAAGCTTTGACCCAAGCAAGCAGGCTGAGAGGCATCATGAGAAAGATGGACACGAGGCGAGACGCCCAGAGAATGTCCGGGATGGCCCAGTGTTTGCCTGCGGCATCCACGAAGACGCCGCCGAGAGACAAGGGAGCCACAACCAGGAGATTCCCCGCCGCGACTGCGGCATAAAACAAAATAGCGAGACGCCAGTAATTTGCCCGAGATCGGATGGTCACTCGGTTTCTGAGATACAACGCGAATAGCTGATAGAAGATGTAGGCAGTGAGAAACCAGCCAAAGAAGTTGCTAGTCGGCACTCCATAGTACGAGCCGCCGTCTCGCCACACCCAAGCGTGATCGATGTCCGCCCAGACGGCGTCCATGGAAAAGTCCCAAGCCGTCATGACGAAGCTTGCCGCCAGAGGTAACAAAACGATCTTCCTCCCGGTGAGCGGTTCGTTCTTGCAATCCAGGATTACGACAGCGAGAACCCACGATAGATAACCCACCCCCACATAAGCTAGAACGAGCAGAATCGGCAGATCGAAGAGCTTCGGCCCCATCAGGTCGGTGAACCTGTAATAACCAAATGGAAAGCCGGTTCGCAGGCTCACGCTCTCAAAGAGGGTTCCGACTCCGAGGCATAGAATTGCAAAGACAAGGATGCCACGTGAACCGTAGATGCGCGCTCCATGTATCACAGCGAAAATCGCGGGAGGTATCACGTGAAAGGTGACAATAAGGAGGTTGGGCACCCTACCCGCAAAAAGCTGAAGAATCCTGGCCGCCAGAAACAAGAACAGCAAAGCCAATAATAGGAATAGGCGCTTCTCGTTCTTCATTCCGATCGGCAGCACATACGAAGTTTATGACATCTCGCTGTTTGAGCGCATGGTCAATTGCCGGGTGGTCGGCTATTCCGAAGTAATAGCAAACCTACGACTCTTGACCTCGCACGCTGCTCACGCCACTAGCCGCTTCAATTCCAACCTAAAGGGAAGCAGTAACAATTCGGATGGTTGCGGGCCGCCACAACCGGAATTTCCTCTCTTTCAATCACTTCCGCAAATCCCGCAACAGGCCTTCGCCGGGACGCTCCAGCGCCAGTAACGCCCACAGGAAAGCAAAAAAGTCATGAAGTCAGATTATTGGCCTCCAAAACGGAATACGATTCCGGCGCTATACCGGAAATTGTTCTGCCGGTTATTGTCGCCGTCGGGAAACTTCGTCAGAAAATACTCGGCCTGAACCGGACGGACTGCAAAATGGCGCGACACCCTCACATCAATTCCGCCTCCAGCCGCCGTCGCGAAAGCGAACTTCGATCCCAGCACAATCGCATCCGATGCCCACATGGCCCCCAGAAGAACCTGGGCAAACGGCGTGACCCTCCCGCCCCGGAAATTCACTCGAGGTCCGGCCAGATACGAAATCTGGTGCGTAGTCGCGAATCCGTTGCGGGCCACGGCATAACCACCCAGATCTCCCACGACACCGAGCCAGCGAGTCGCGTTGAATTCCAGCTGGCCGCTTGCTCCGTTGCCATTGACCGATTGCGAAGGCGGGACGTGCGTGATGTCGTTGATTGCATTGTCGCGCATGTAATCGTAACCGACATATGCTTCAAACCTAGGCGTAACATCTTGCGCTTTCGCTGGCAGCGCGAAAGCAACTACCAAGATCAACACAGCCAGCCCGGATGAATTCTTCATTTGGCGTGCGCCCCCATTCGGATTTCCGTATTTTCAACGGTCTCAGTGGAACAGTTTGGTCTGTTTGCGAGTTATAGATTGTGACGAGTAGCTCCCGCGGTATCTGATGACGGTATTGCCGGAGAGGTTGGCAACGCCTCGCGAAGTTGAGCCTTTGCCAAAGCTGCTTGAACATTGGAACCGTCATTACAGCCACCCAATCGACTAGTGCCTGATTAACGCAGCGTTAATCAGGACTTTGAGAACACGCGCAGTGAGATAACCGCTCCATAGCTCTGAATTGCCGGTTGATGTCGCTGCATCGTTCATACCAGTTCCAGTACGCCCTGCACGCGATTGCGGATGACATTTAGCTTGACTCGATTTATTTGTTAACGGAAACTTTCAGTTAACCTTCAACTAAACTGACCTCGATGAAAGGCAGATTCAGCCGCCGACTCGATTCAGTTCGTTACGAAAAAGGAGAGGCTATGAGCAAGCTATTGAAAGTCACTTTGCTACTGGCTGTCGCAATTGGATTTTGTGGCGCTTACCGTTACGGCGCGGCTCAAGACACAGGGTCGAGCGAGGGCCGAGCCCACTTTTCTCCCCCGACGTTTGACGTGCAGGTCTCGCTAGACCCGAACGTGCTCGCCACCAGCCACGTGCTCGAAAAGACATATAACAATAATGGTCTTTACAGCCCCATCTCTGTGCCTGCCCTCACCTATACGCCGATTGACACACCGCTTACCGTTGTGTGTCCGGGCACGTCTGGGACTTGTACGATTCAGGCTGATATGTGGATTGAGAACGGCGGACAAACGTCTACCGGCAACCAGAATAGCATATGCCTCTATGTGGACGGCCATCCCTCTCCTTTCTGCTCCTACGATGCGGGCGAGACGCCCTCGGACGGTGGATTTGTGCAGACTTCAACTTCTCAGTCTGTGTCGGGCTTGGCTCACGGCAACCACACGGTTCAGATGTACTTTTCTACAGATGATGGCGTCGCTGTGCTGTATTTCAACTCGACCTACCGAGTGTATAAACCGTAGGGGTGACAAGGACGGGCGAGTTAAGCAACTGGCTCGCCTTTCTCATTTCCGCCCGCAGCCGTAGGGTTTTCCACAATGGCGCATTTTCCATTTTCCCCAACATATTTCACTTGCCTGATTAGTCGGGCGCTTACCGGAGAAGTGCTTTTAGCCGGATTCTACGTGTCCGGTAATCCGACTTACCGGGAGTTGAATGGATGTGTGTTATAAAGCGGAAGAATATTAAGAGGAGCGATCCTGATGAAGCTCATGCCCTTCTTACTTTTTGATGGCAACTGCGCCGAAGCGATGACTTTTTACCAAGGGTGTCTGGATGGAGAGCTTGCCATCACTAAGGTGGGCGACACGCCCATGAAAGCCCAAATGCCACCTGCGCAGCATCACAAAGTGGCTTTCGCTAACCTGAAGAGCGGCTTCATGGAGTTTTCAGCGACAGACTGGCTGCACGCCACGCGCATCCCGAAGCAAGGCAACACCGTCGCGCTTTATATTTCCGGCGGGAAGTATCACGAGCTGCGCACAATTTTCGACAAGCTCGCTGTCGGAGCAAGCAAAGAACTCCTCGATGATATGCGGGATCTGCCGTTTGGCACTTACGGACATCTTGCCGATAAATATGGCGTGCATTGGTTCTTCCAGGGGGATAAATCGGAGACCTAGTTAGGACTCCATGTCCGGTTATACGACTCATTTGGAGTTAGGCGTCCGCTTCGGAATCGATTACTTGATCTTTTTGGCGTGGATTTCCTGGCCGTCCCAGCGGTGATAGGTGTAGCCAGTAACGTGGCCTTGAGCGTCGCGAAGAAACGTGATGCTTCCCAGATCAGTCTTTATGAAAAACGTCTCGGCCCCTAACGGGAAGTACTCCAGGTCCATATGTTCGCCGTAGTCTGTCCATAGCTTTCCGTCCTTCACCGACACGGTCTCGGGGTCGTCGAGAGGGCGCCACGAATATTGGCCGACATAATCTTTGTAAATGCTGGTATCGACGGCCACAGGCTTGCGGAAATTTACGGGCAGATTGGTCCAGTGTTTTGCAACGAGCAGCCATGAGCCGCTTTGCTTGATGTACGTCTCGGTGTAACGCTGTTCGCTGATGATGTCGGAATCCGTAAACTGCTCGTGCAGGGTGAGCCGGTAGTTCAGCACGGCGGTATTGCCGTAAACGTGGATGACGTAGTCGCGCGAATTCTCGCCGTGGTCGTAGGCGAGGGGCAGCTTCCAGAGCTCCAGGATGTGGACCTTGGGATTCGTGTCGAGGATTCCATCGTCGTCGCTATATATGCAATCGTCCGCTACGAGGCGGGAGTAGGTGGTGTAATCGCGCTTTTCGCCGGCCGCGATACGCGCTTTGTGTGCATCGAGGACTTCCTGTTGGGCGGGGGAGAACTTCGGCTGGTCTTGAGCACGAAGCGTGATGGCGGATATGCAGAGTGCAACTGCGATGCAGATGAAGTGGCGCATGTTTTTCCTCCGTCAATGGGCGGGAGACACAACCCATCCCCGGCGGCATTGTAAGCCAAATCTAATGCCTGATAAACGAGGTGGTCCCACAGGCTTTGCAATGCGGATCCACACGATGGTGTTCGTGCGCTCGACCGGCTAAGCAGCCGCATGCCGATACGTTTTGATACTTGCTCGAAAGAGCGGCGCGCCGCAAAGCGGGACGACCTGTACGTCCGACCAGTAATTGGTAGGGCAAAAGCGGCGAATCCTCGAAACAGAAGCGTTCCGACGTGGCTAAAGTTGTTTCAACGACGGTCCGTGAGAATCAGGAGGACACTATGAACCCCGGCGACGTGCAGCTTTGCGCTCAATCGGAACTGCAAGGCGGCGAAAGCCTTGTTTGGAGTGGAGCAGCCGATCCAAGCCGATCAGCCCCTCCCTGCCCAAAATCCCCAGTTCTCGAGGGTGAAGAATCATTGATAAATATGGTTGCCCAAAAGTGTGTGCGCGCCGCCTCAAAAAGAACTGTTTCTGGGCAGGCATGCGGGCGCGGTACGCCAAATCTGGATAGAGAAGCGGCTCGAACACATAGCGATTGGTATGAGGCTACTTGTCCGGTTACCGCGTTTATCGGGACTTAGGAGTAGTTTCGGCCTTGGGGTTTTGCATTGGCGGAGATTTCTCTAACACAGCGTCGTTCGCGACGGATTGGAGAACAAATTGAGCGTCGAATAACCCCATCTGACCGAATCCCAGAAAATCAGCTCGGTCTGTATTCTTTCGTTTCAAATGAAATGCATGCACGTCGTCGGAAACGGCATCAATTCTTCCCGTGAAGGTTGCCGCGACGCGGTACAGCGTCAGTGGGTCAGCATCCTTTTCCAAATTAACAGCGTCCGCTTTCGCTCGGGCTTTCATTAATCTCTGAAATCGCTGGAAGTTTGAATCTTGAACCAATTTCACTGGTACCGGGAGTACGACTTTTCCCTCAGCGTCTTCAGACCCGGGTATCGCTCCGCCCCCGACGGTAGCCACCAACCCTGGCGGGCCCGCTCCACTCCCGTATGCGAACCACAGCGCGTCGGTACATCCATCCGCACCCAACATCGAGTATTCAAAATTCCCAGAGGCGTATCCGTGAATCGTGACCACCTTGTTATTGAAGGAGGAGGGGTGCTCTAGAATGGCGCATACGGTGGTCTCAATCGGCTTCTGCTGAGCCACAATCTGTGATTCCCGCTCGTTTACTGGTGTTAAGCACGCGAGCAATCCGCCTGGCGTGTTCCCGAGGCGCACGGGCTTAATGCAGGTTGTTACTCGTATGCGATTGTCGTCGAAGGCCTGAGAGTTCTTGCCCAGCGCAAGATTGAGCAGCCCCCGCGAATCATATTCGACTTCATAAACGTTCCCGACCGCATCGCCAGCCAATCCGTAAGCGGATTTGAAAAACCCGTCCGAACCGGAATAGAGGATGCGGAACGGCTTGCGACCCTCGAACGCGGTCTTGCCACAAGCGGCAACTTTGGCGTCTGGTCTGTTTGTCGTCGTGCTTCCGCAATCAGTGGACTCTCCACCATTAGACGTCGACAGTGACGCCAGTCTTTTGACGATGAGTTCTTCTGTTGGGTCGGATTGAGGCGCTACCACTGCAAATGACGATGAAAATATGCTGACAACCGCTAACGAGAGTGGGGCGAGCTTCATCCGCATCACACCGGATTCTAACACCTTCGCGCTGACTCCCGATAAGTCGCGTAATCGGAAACTGAGTGTCAGTTTCCGGCAAATGCATTCATCAGGCGTTAAACCGAATCAATTGGTCTTTTTAGCCCCCTCCATCAAAAACATGGCGAAGTCCGTGGCGAGGGGCTTAGCGGCGAGCTGCCGCATCATTAGCGCGACTTGACCCCGATGATAAGTGGAATGGTTCGCCAAATGTTGCATGAGGTACGCCAGACTGATTTGTGTGGTGCGAACAGGAAGCATCCTTCCCAAGGATTCGTTTGTTACGCGATTCACGAACTCGACTTGTTCTCTCTCGACTTCCTCCCACTTTAACTGCACCGCAGCGAGATCAGGAAACGCGTTTGGATTGAATAGGGCGTCGCGCCGCGTCCACACGGAATCTGTGACGAAGGAGGAGCTGGGCGAGGGTTCCTTCCAACACGCCAGCCAAGCCCACTCGCAGCCGATGATGTGCACGAGCGTGTCTCGCACCGATCGGAGGCTGCCGCCCAGATCACGCGTGAACTCCTCAGGGCTGAGAGTGGAGACCGCTTGCAAAACACTGTTGTTCGCCCAGCGGTCGTATTCGTAGAGCAGCTGAATATCATCTTTAGTCATCGTGGTGGTCGGCCCTCTCCTTTGGGCGATCTTACCTTGCCACGGGAATTCGGCAAGACTCCACAGGCGGCGCTTCTGGCTCCTTGGCAATTATTTCCGAGCGACGGGCGACTCGGAAGTAATTCCTTCAAAATCAATTCCACTTGCCTGGTTAGTCGGGTGGTCTCAATGGGTCGACGCAAACTTTCTTGAAGTTTACTCGCAGGAGTGTGAAAACCTAAAGTTTGTCGTGGGCGTTGATTTAAGCGCTGCGCTACTTTGTTCAGATCCGACTGGGAATAGTCAGTTAGGTCTGTGTTCTTCGGGAAGTATTGTCGTAAGAGCCCGTTTGTGTTTTCGTTCGAGCCGCGTTGCCAGGGACTCTGCGGATCACAGAAGTAGACTTTCACATCCGTGGCCACCGTAAAGTCCTTTAAAAACAGCTTTATACCAGATGGTGTTGCATCGACCGTTTGAACCGGCACGACTTATCAGGCAGTAGGCCAAGTCAATCCGGGCCCTTGGGCACGAGTTCAAATTGAGGTCAGAAATTCTCCAGCAGCCAGACGTTCGCGTTCCATCCCTGCTTGCCGTATGCCAGATACCGCCCATCGGGTGAGGCGACGGGATGGAAGAAAAAGTCGCTCGGCCCGCCCTGAATCAGAACTCTCGTTTTACCGTCCAACTCGATTCGCTCCAGTCCCCCCCGAAAGGAAAAAATTGACGCCAGCACAGCGGAGCCGTCCGAAACCCAGCCCAGATCCCAAATTTCCGACCCTTTCGGCAGCGGGATATTCTTTTCATCGCCGCCGTGAAGATCAACAATGCGAATCTGCCCGATCAGGAGGTCGCGGCTTTCAATCGCGATTTGAGATCCGCTGGGAGAAATACTCCACGACAGTTGCTTCGGCAGCGCGAGGTGGGTTGTGGCCAGTTCCTTGCCCCGGCCTTTCATCGGATCGAATTCATAAAAACTCAATTGATCTTTGTCCCAGAGGCTGAAAACGCACGAACTGCCGGCCCGCGAGGGGCAGTGCAGATACGTAGTTTCATCGGGCTGGCTCTCAAGAATCTGCTCCGGAGTCCCACCCGTGGATGCAACCCGCATCATTCGGAAGGTCTTTGCATCTTTCTGGCTGCTCCAATAGATCATCCATGCCCCATCTGAAGTGATTTCACCGTCTTGCTGATCGTCCGATCCGGGAGCCATCGCTTCGGGATTTCTTCCATCGAGGGGTAGGCGATACAACTGATTTCTTCCCGTGCGTGACGAGCCAAGGAGAATCGCGCTGCTATCCGGGAACCAAGTACCCGCAGCTTCGCCGCTGTCGGCGAGCGTGAGATTCTTCGCGCCCTCGATATGCAATCCCTTTTCCTTAATCTCGGCCAGGAAGACGTCCGATTTCACGTGTCCCTTGATAACTGCCAGCTGTTTGCCATCTGAACTTGCACTCGGATTCCATGCGAAGTCGCCGTGCCAGTGAGTGATTCGGAGCGGGTCTCCCGCGGATTTGCCTGTTTGAGGGTCCATTGGCATTCCCCACAAGTCAGGGGACTTGGGTTCCGAGGGGTCCAGAGCTGTGAAAATGAGCCGTCCACCCGCAAGCCATAAGAGGGCGGACCCGTCACTCTGCCTCGAAATGAGATTCGCGCCCGCATAGACGACAGCATCCGAAGCTGGTTCGAATGACGATACGTGGATACTTCCTCCTGCCGGATCGTCAAGTGTGTACGCGAGGAAGCGCCCGTTTGGAGACCATGACATCGCAGTGACCTTATCGGCGCTGGAGCCGAGAATGCGCCTTTCGTTCTCGCCGTTGGCATCAACAATTGAAATTGCTTGATGTGGGCTGCCGCAGACAATGGCAAGGGAGGAATCGTGGGGTGAAATGGCGAACTCCCTGCATCCCGTCTTCAGTTTTCGCGGAACACCTCCAAAAATTGATACCTCCCAGATGAAATCACCTCCCGCATCAGTGTGGGCATTCAGCAGCATCCTCTCTCCGTCTGGATGCCACTGGACGGTCTGGATGCTGTTCTGCAGTTCCAGGGGCAAGGAAATGTCGTGCACGTCTCCGGTCGCAATCACGCTGACGTGCAGTCCTCTGCTATCAATGAACGCGAGATTTTTCCCATCCGGTGAAATCGCGTCGCCCACGACGCGATTCTCGGATGAGTTGCGCGTCAATTGCCGCTCGGACTGGACCTTGCCGGGCGTTCGATCGAAAGCGCTGCGCCAGTGATAAGCCGCCGCAAGCGCCAGCGCGAGTACCACCAAAGCCGCGACTCCCGCAAAAACTTGTTTGCCGCGATTCGACGATCCCGCAGTAGTCGCCGGGGGAAAGAGACCTCGAGAGGAAGCAGAGTGCTTCGCGGAATCCGTGTCGCGTTTGATCCGCTTCAGGTCGGCGCGCAGGTCCACTGCGTGCTGATAACGCACGTCGCGATCCTTCTCCAGCGCCTTATTAATAATGCGCTCCAAGTCGGGCGATAGAGACGGATTCAGCCGCACGGGCGCGGCAGGCTCGCGATTCAGGATGGCGTCGAAGATAAGCCCGGAAGTGTCGCCGCGAAACGGCAGCGCGCCCGTGGCCATCTCGTAGAGCACAGCGCCGAAGGAAAACAAATCCGTGCGCGCGTCGAGTTCCTTGCCGCTGACCTGCTCTGGCGACATGTAAGCCACAGTCCCGAGCGCCGAGCCGGGGCTGGTGAGGTGTTCGGGGAAATCCTGCGTCGGGCCGGTCGCTTCCACTCCGCGTTCCGGATTCCCGGAAACTTTGGCCAGGCCAAAATCCAGAATCTTGGCAATACCGCGGCTCGTGATGAAAATGTTCGCGGGCTTGATGTCGCGATGGACGATGCCCTTCGCGTGCGCCGCTTCGAGCGCATCCGAGATTTCGATGGCCAGCGTCAGCAGAACTTCCTGCGGCATGGGACGACCGTTGATGCGGTGCGTCAACGTCGTCCCTTCCAAATATTCCATGGCGATAAAGGGATGTCCATCTTGCTCGCCGATGTCGTGAATCGTGCAGATGTTGGGATGATTTAGCGCGGAGGCGGCCTGGGCTTCGCGTTCGAAGCGCGCCAGTGCATGAGGGTCACCCGCAACTTCGGGCGGTAGAAATTTCAGCGCCACGAAGCGATGCAGCCGCGTGTCCTCGGCCTTGTACACCACGCCCATCCCGCCGCCTCCCAATTTCTCCAGAATGCGGTAGTGCGAAATGGTTTTTCCAACGAGTGGTGATTCGCCAGTCATTGGCGCTCATCTTAAATTGCGTAAGTAGGCAAGTCAATGAAGGCGGGCGGGCCAGAGGCGCTTGTAACAATGCCGAAGACTAGGTACTTGGGCCTCAACTCCTGATTAACGCGCTTACCGGACAAGTCAATTCTCAACGCTAGTCGGCGGGAGGCCGAGCCTTCTGCGCCCAAGCGAACCGCCTTGGAATTTGCGGGTGCGCAAAACACGCACCCTTTGCCAACTGCGCAAAGGATGCGGCACCCGACAAATTTTATCCGTGGCCGGTTTGGACTGCGGTGTGGGGCATGAGGCTGTGCCACCCGGCGCTGGCAACGAGAAAGGCGAGTCTTTTGTTTGACTCGCCTTTGTCCCAACGTTGCAATCTGAAGACTCGGATACCTACCGTTTGCCCGGCTCCGACGCATGCACTATCTCGGCAAACGACGAACCAGTTACATACTTGATGGTCTGGTCTGAAGCATTTTTCCACGCGAGAAGCGCCACGCTTATGGAAGGTCCGCTGGCTATAGCGACGGTCGGGGCCAGATCTGTTTTTGCGCCACTGACCGTCGCCTGTCTAGTCCATTCCGAGCCCGCGCCATAGGAATACCAAATGGACGTGCCCGACTGTCCCCTCCAAAGCACAACGGTATTGCCGTCTATGTCCACAGCTGCGGCTGGCGGTTCGGTGGTTTCTGCGACCCAGCTCGGGTCGGTGCCGGAAATCTGGGAACCTGACGCGTAAATATAATGATTAGAAGCGCCCTTAATGACTATGGGCGAGCCTTCCGAACCGTTGGGATCGGATGCGATACAAGGTGCGACATTTGTTTCCAATCCGGTGGTAACCTGCGTGGACCAGCCCGCCTCTAGATCGTTAAGGGTGCTCGTCCAGATGTTATTGTTGGACTTGCCTTTCCAATACAAGGTTAGGGGCCAGCTGTTAAAAGTCGCTGCCGGCGCCACGTTAGTGTCGGCTGTCCAACTGGGATCGGATCCCTCCACTAGCGCCTGAAGCTGCCAGCCTCCATCACTCATCTGCGAAAAAAAGATGGGGTCGTCTGACTTTCCTTTCCAGATTAAATAGAAAGAGACTCCGTCGTAGCCCCAGGCGGGGGTAGCGCTGGACTCCGCGTACCAGGTCGTTCCGTCGCTCCTGGTGCCGCTCACCGGCTGGGCGTCTGTAAACCCACTATTCTCAGACGCGTAATAGATCTCGCTGGTGGAAGAATCCACCCACGCGATGTACATATAGTTCCCGTCTGTCGCCAGGGCCGGAGCGAGCTTGGTCGATGCTCCGCTTATAGTTGATTGAGCTAGCGCTTGGCTTGCGAACATTGCCAGGAATAAAGCCAACCCAATACTCAGATGCCCCATCGTTCGCCTCATAGAATGCTCCTTTGTGAATCGCCTTTGCCCGATTTGCCGGGCCGATTCGAGCCTGCATCCGGGTCTCTAGTTGTGAACGTGTAATGCACGTCCACCGGAGTCTGTGCAAAAGGACAAGCGAACACAATGGATTGTGTCCGTATTTTCAATGAATTTTATCTGAACAGCTATATGCAGGAAGAATCATGGTTTAGAGACCCTGGATGGGCGAGGAGTCTCCGTTAACCTGTCTCGATTGGCGTAACGCCATACCTGGCGCGGTCCCGCGACTACAGTTTTCCAGTTTAGGGCCCGAGTAACGGCTTACCGGACGAGTCAATTCTCAATGCCATATGCCGGGTGGCCGAGGCGGGTGGCCGAGGCGGGTGGCCGAGCCTTCTGCGCCCAGGCGAACCGTCTTGGAATTTTCGGTTGCCGTATAGTTCGGTTCTCGGAAGGTGCGGGTTTTGACTTCGGACTCTTCGGCGCGGATCAACGTCCGCAAAACACGCACCCTTTGCCAAATGAGCAAAGGATGCGGCACCCGCAGAAGGATGTGCCACCCGCCCGTCAATGCGTTGGTTGCGATGCCGCTTGCTTGGTGGACGCCACGCGAGTTTCCTTCCCGCTCACAAACACCTTCATGGAGTTCTCGTTCTCGCCCGCCTCATCGGTGTATTCGAAGGAGTCCTTTGAAACAAACTTCATGATGTACCGGGTGTGATAGGGCTTCCCGGCAATAGTGCTCTCGCCAAGCCAGGTCCATGTGTCGCCGCTTACTGTGCCACTCTTGTTTTCTATTTCTCCCGAACTGTCAACGGCGTGATATTGGTAACTCTTGGCAGTCGGATCGTAGTAGATGAAGGAAGTTTCGGTATATTTCGTTGCGCCCGTGTCGAGTACCGCCGTGCAGATCACCGCAAATCCGCCGGCCACCCATCTGCAATCCTCGGTGCCGGTGTATTTCGTCGCCGGCGAGTTCGGCCCCATTACCCCAGCTTTGAGTTCGTCTTCGACCGTGAACCTGCCGACCATCATTGCGAGCTTCTCGACTTCCGGGGGTGGGCCAGGCTTCGGAGTCGTCTGAGACTGACCGCCAGCGATTGCGCTCGAAGCGCACGCCAGCACAAATGGGAGCAACCTTTTGGGACCACGCATTGGTTTCTCCCTTCTGAGGTGCCACGCGATGCTAGCACACAAGTAAAGTCCCAGTACTGTCGCTTGTCCGGTTATCCGGCTAATCAGGAGTTGAGCCAGAGGCGGGTGATATCGAGCCACGCCGTTGCCATAATTAGCGCGTCATTGTCGATGGGACACGGCAGTCTGGACACGTCAGTGCAAGTGGGACTATTTCCTGGCTGCGTTCGCTGCCATTCGGGCGCGGAAGTTTTTTTCCTGTTGAACTTCTTCCTCGGTGAAAAAAGATGCGAACTCTTCGGGCTCAAAGACCTGGCGGATCTCTATGTCGGTCTCGCCTTCATTGGGACAGCGCTTGACCCACTCGATGGCCTCTTCGAGAGACTTGACCTGCCAGAACCAGAAGCTGGCAATGAGTTCCTTGCTTTCGGTGAAGGGGCCGTCGGTGACGGTGCAGTTCTTGCCGGAGAAGTGGACGCGGGCTCCTTTAGAGGAGGGGTGAAGACCGTCGTAGCCTATCAAGACTCCGGCTTCCAAGAGGTCGTCGTTGAATTTGTTCATGTCGGCCATGAACTGGGGATCGGGCATTGCGCCTTCGTTTTCGGTGTCTTCCGTGACTTTGACGATGACCATGAATCGCATTGTGTTTGTCCTTTCGGGGTTGAGTTAATCTGACGTTCAAGTTCAGAGCTTAATTGATGCTCTACCCATTAGTCGAACGAGAAGGTGCAGAATCGACACGGAGAGCCGAGAAAATTCTCATCCCATCCGTCATTTAGGGCCTGCGGCCCGCGAAAGCTCATCCGATTAACCAGGCATATGGACTACATGCCGGATGGTCTCATCCCCATGAGACGTCAAGAGCGGGAAGTGGATCGGGGCTGGTGAGTATATATTCATGACGATCGAGCTTGGTGCCGTCGAGACAACGTATCGCTGCATTATGGGCAACGCGTAGTTTCTGGAATCCCAATTTCTCCACGATGCGGCGGCTAGCCTCGTTGCCGTCGAAGAATCCGGTACTGATTGCCCTTGCACCAAGGTGCCCGAACGCGTACCGGATAGCTGCGTTTGCCGCCTCTGTCGCCATGCCCTGCCCGGCGTACTTCGCCGCTGCCCAGTATCCTGTCTCATAGACATCTTGCTCGTCGGTGAGGTCCAATGCGGTTCGAACAACAAAATCCCCGTTGATCCGATGGAATCCGGCCAGAGCGATTCCTGCCTGATTCTGGTAGTCCATCACGCGGCGAATCGAATTTTCCATCGCTTCCCTCGACCGTTGGTCGTCGGAGGCCCAAGCCATCCAAAGCTGCAAATCGCCCCACACTTCTTCCTTAGCGGTCTGGATCGAATCCAAATCGCCAAGCGTTGGCGGACGCAAGATCAGGCGCGGCGTTACGATCGGCATCAAATGGCGCATCGAGCGGCTCACTGGAAGGATTCTGAAGTATAGTTCGTCGTGCTGCAACCCGACGCGAGCATCCTCGTCAGCAAGAGACGACCCCTTCTAGTCCCGACTCCTGATTAACGTGGTAACCGTCCAACCTCAAAGCTCGCACTTTTTCTACGGTGTGTGCAGAAAAAGTGCGGCACCCGCTCGTTTTGTTCCGTGGCCTAGTTGAACTTGGGGTGTGGGGCGAAAGCGTGCGCCACTCGCCGCCATCTATTTCCAGTCGTACACCAGTTCAGCGATGAAGGTACAGCGGATTTCCGTCAGGGTCGCGCAGACAGGCCGAGGTTACGGGAAAGCGGGCTTCGCGAAATGCGGTCCACAAGTCGAAAGGTCTCCCCATCGGCGTCGCGAGCCCCCGGATCTTTTCCGAGGGCATGCTCACGTGCGTGCCCGAACCCTTGCGCGCCGCCAGCAACGCGTCTGCGACTAGGGCTTCATATGCGATGAGGACCGTGTTCCGCGAGACTCCGAGCGCGC
>Ga0302225_10001432_pt1 | contig 15147 bp, 8 predicted proteins | sample II_Palsa_E3_2_FD_193515 | JGI IMG/M metagenome (GOLD analysis project Ga0302225, IMG submission 193515) | Peat permafrost microbial communities from Stordalen Mire near Abisko, Sweden - II_Palsa_E3_2 | ecosystem: Environmental > Terrestrial > Soil > Palsa > Peat permafrost | place: Sweden...
CTTTATTCGGCGTCATCCACGCCGGTCCCGCCGCCGGCAACTCTTCATACAGGTATTCCCGATTCGTGATGTCCGTGGCGAAGCTCGTATCTGCCACAGCGACGATATCGATGCCGTCGGAATAAAACGGGTGACCGTGGGGATCGATCAAAGCCCAGCGTTTATTCACTTTCTCCGTGCGGAAGAAGCCCGTGGCCCGCAATTTCTTCCTCGGGTCGCCGCCCAACGGGCAATAAGGATATTTCGTAGGCTTCAAATCCTCGCTGGCCCACAAACTCTTTAGGTCCGCGTCGCTGTAAGCCTTGCCCTCCCATTTTTCCGGAATCCATTGCCCGTATCGATCGATCACCGGATGCCGGTCGAGAATGTCGTCCGTCGAATCTTCCTTTGCCAGCGCAAAGGAGCAGAAGGTTACCTGCGTTGGCGCCGTCGGGTAGTGCATGCGGAACGAAATCTGCTCGACTTTCGGCGGAACGGATAGAGTATTCGGCCAAATCTTGTATCCCAGGGGAGCTGCGCCGTGCTCTCGATTACTTTCCTTCGGCAGAGCGGCTTCGAAAAGTATCACGCCGCGCACGCCAATCCCCGGCATCGGCTCGATGACCACATCCTTCTTAAATTCCTTGCCGTCGGAAAAATTGATGAACACGGGCTCCACGCTGGTTGACCTCAACGTGAATGTGATCGAGCTATAGCCCGACCAATCCACCGGCCAGCCCACCTGCTCGACTGGCACCTTCACCTCGGCATCATCCTGCACGTAATGAAACGTCATCGTCAGGCAGCTACTTCGCTGGTCCTGGTAAATCGTGGCCGCGTGCGTCGTCAGCTTCGATATTCCGCCGGCCTGAATCTGCTTCATCAAATCTGGCGCCTCAGCCGGGGCACGAGATGTCTCCGTTTGCGCCGCCACCAAAGCAAGCAACGGCAGCGCGAGAAAACCGAGCTTCACGGGCGGCTCCCCGACTGACCCTCCGTCGGGTGGCTCGTCGTATCGCGGGATTGCGCCGCTCGGCTCTTCTTGAGCACCGTATACTCAAACGGCCCCAGCGAAAACGCCGCGGGCGAGGCCTTCTGTTGCAGCAGGTCGACATATCCCGGCCCCGGGCTCACCTGCACCGCACGATCTTCATGGTTCAGCACGAAAAAATAATCGGCGTCGCCCTTGCTCCGGCAGGTCACTTCCACTTCCCGCGGAATTCCGGTAAGCAAAGGCTCGATTCTTTTTTCGGCCGCGTAGCGTGCAAGAAGCGACCGCGCAGCCTGCAAACCAATCACCGAGCCATAATAAACCGCAACGCCGCTCCCTACGGTGTTCGACGTGTATGCCGGTGCGCCGCGCAGAAAATCCTGCTGCCAAGTGCCGATCGTCCGCGCTCCATTCGTCTTCAGGCTTTCCGCCAAAGTATCAACAGGTATGGCCTCGCCTTTCGCCACCAGAATGGAATTCGCCGCGTGTTGCGAACTCGCATAGATCTGCGTGGCGTCCACCTGCGCCCCGAACAAATCGCTCAGCAGCGCCGGGCGCGCCTCGCCAATCAACGCATTGTCGCGATCTTGCAGCGCGCTGTGCGCCGCCAGAATAAATGCGCCGCCGTTCGAAACGAAGCCGCGGATCTTCTGCGCCAGCGCCGGGTCGATCAGCACCAGCCGCGGCGCAAATATCACGCGATACTTGCTGAAATCCGCGTCCGGCCCGATGAAATCGATGTTGTACTTCATCTCCGAAGCCGCGCGAAAAAGGTTGGTGTACGCGTAGCCCGCATTCATCTCGTGCGTCAGATATTGATAGTCAAACGCCCACTCATCCTCGAAATCATTCAGCACCGCAACCTGCGAAACCAGCTGCGATCCCAGAATTTCCGCTCCAATCGCCCGAATTTGTTCGCCCTCGCGCTTGAATTCCTGATACTTCGCTCCCGGAATATTGTCCTGCTCCAGCACTCCCGACCAGTATTCCTCCACGCCTCTTCGGGCCGTGCGCCACCGGAAATGCAGCACGGCGTCCGCGCCGTGTGCGATGGCCTGGAACGTCCACAAGCTCATCTCGCCCGGCCGCGGAGTGCGCAGCAGGTAGGTCTGCCCCGCCGGCCCGGTCAGTTCCTCCATCACCATCATCTTCCCGTTGAAGCCGCGCGCCAATGTGAACGAAGCTGCCGTGGGGTACTGTGGCGCCGTCGAAAAAGTCGGGTAGTTGTCCACCGCGTAAAGATCGAGCGGCTTGCTAAACGAGTAGTAATCGATATTTCGAAAAACTCCGTTTGTGGTGATGAAATCGTTCGGCCGGTGTTTTCGAATGATCGCGACCTGCTCTCCCGCGTAGGAAGCGACCGAAGCCGAAATGAAGCGCTTGAAATCGAGCATCAATGCCGGATTGTGCAGCGAGGTCGCGGGAAACGGCAGGTCCACTTGATCCCAGGCGGTGTACCACTGGCTCCAGAAGCGCGTGCCCCAGCGCGTATTCAGCGAATCGAGGTCGCCATATTTCGCCTGAAGCCACAGCCGGAACGCCGCGCGGCAACTCTCGCTGTAGCATTCCGGATTTTCGTTGTTGAACTCGTTGTCGATCTGCCAGCCGATGATGTTCGGATTGCTCTCATAATGCGCGGCCATCGCTTCCACTATCTCGCGCGAAAGCTTGCGGTAAACGCTGCTGTTGTAGCAGTAGTGCCGCCGCGTCTGATCGTTCGCCTTCTGCCCATCGGCAAAAACGTGCAGCACTTCCGGATACTCGTGCGTCAGCCATTTGGGAGGCGTCGCCGTCGGCGTCCCTAGAATCGTCTTGATCCCGTGATGCCCCAGCGTTGCTATCGCGCGGTCGAACAAGGAAAAATCATACTTTCCCTGCGAAGGCTCCATCACCGACCAGCCGAACTCCCCCATGCGCACCGCATTCACTCCCGCTTCCTCCATGCGTCGCGCATCTTGCTCCCAATAGCTTTCCGGCCATTGCTCGGGGTAGTAGTCCGCGCCAAAAAGAAAAGTACGAAACCGATCGCTCGCGCCCGAATCCGCGGCCCTAGCACGAAGTCCGCCGAACGCCACGGCGAACACCAGACCACACAACAGCGCAATTGCCGGCGCCCGCATGCTTCTGGTCCTTCCGCTCACCCGCCGGCCCCATCGCGGGAGGGCGCAAAGCGCAGGCAATAGATCGCGCCCACTACAGCCAGCAACGCGCCCCACCACACATTCGCGTGCACCTGAAACAAAACCACCGGATTTTCCGGCGGGCGCACCACCTCGTAAATTCCCGCTCCCAGGATCAGCAAGCCATTGACCAGCAGCGAAATCCCTATGAAGAACCAGATCGAAATGGAACCGCCAGATCGCATCAGCCTCACCAGAAAATAATATTGAGCGCGATGAAAACCACGGCCACCGCCACGGCCCAAAAAGCCGGCCGCTGGTAAATCGCCACCTGCGCTTCGGCCGGAATGTCCGTCACGCCGTAAACCAGGCCATTGAGTTCGCTATCGGGCTTGGGCTTGGTCATCAAACTCACAACCACGGTCACCACCACGCAAATAATCCAGGACCACAACCCGCGATACATGTTTTCGGCCATATCCCGCGCGTGGCTCGAAAGTGCAACGTAGCGCAGCGCCGCCGGGTCCACCTTCACCCAGGCCCACATGCCCACCGACGACAGGGTCCCGGCCAGCAATCCCCAAAATCCTCCCGCCGCAGTGGCGCGCTTCCACAGCATTCCCAGGATCACCGTTCCAAATAGCGGCGCGATGAAAAAGCTGAAGAGCGCCTGCACGTAATCCATGATGCTCAGGAATTGCATCACCAGGTAGGCGGTTCCGATGCTGATTAGCACTCCCAGCACCGTAGACCAGCGCCCCATCAACACGTAGTGCGCGTCCGTCGCATTCTTCTTGATCAGCGCCTTATAGATGTCGTAGGTCCACACGGTAGAAAACGCGCTCACGTTCCCGGCCATCCCGGACATGAAGCCAGCGATCAGCGCCGTAATTCCCAGCCCCAGCAAGCCCGGCCCGCAATAGCGCGCGAGCATAAGCGGAAGCACTTCGTTGTAACTGTGCCCACCACTCGCGACCGCGGCGCCTTCGCCGGTCAATTTCATCGGAAGCAGCGCGAGTGCCAGCAGACCCGGCAGAATCACGATGAACGGCACAAACATCTTGAACGCCGCGCCGATGATGGGCGCCATTTTCGCCGAGCGCAGGTCCTTCGCCGCCAGCACGCGCTGCACCACCAGGAAATCGGTGGTCCAATAGCCGAACGAAATGACGAAGCCCAGCCCGAACACGATTCCCGTCCAATGAATTCCCATGGGGTTGTCGCTGAACGAGCCCAGCGTGGACCACAAGTGCGTGTACTCCGCCGAAGCGTTGCGCGCCACCTGCGCCTGCAGCGCCCGGAAACCTCCGACTTCCACCAGCCCCAGGATCGGAATCAGCAAGGCCCCGGCCCAAATCAAAATGAATTGCAGCACCTCGTTGAAAATCGCCGAGCGCAGCCCGCCGAGCGTCACATAAACCGCTACCGTGATGGACGACACCCAGATGCTGAAGTTGATGTCCCACCCCAGGACCACCTTCATCACCAGCGCCATGGAGTACATATTGATGCCGCTCATCAACACGGTCATGAACGCAAACGAAATGGCCGAAAGCGCCCGGCTCGATTCGCCAAATCGCAGCTTCAGATATCCCGGAACGGAATGCGTCTTGGAGATGTAATAGAACGGCATCATCACGATGCCCAGAAACAGCATGGCGGGAATTGCGCCAATCCAATACCAGTGCGCGGCCAGGATGCCGTATTGATACGCCGCCGCGGCCCATCCCATCAGCTCGAGCGCGCCAAGGTTTGCCGAAAGGAAGCTGAGGCCCGCGATCCACGCAGTCATCTCCCGCCCGGCCAAGAAAAAATCTTCTCCCGTGTTCGAGCGGCCCTTCAGGTAAAAACCAATGGCGAGGACGAGAACGAAATAGAAAACGACGATGACCAGATCAACCGGCGCCAATCGAACCAATCGCGCTCCAGCGATCACAACCGTCGTTAAAGTCATCCGTGGTCTTCCGCCTGTTTTACAGGTTTAACAGGATTCTAAGCACGTGCAAGGTCACTCTGTGGCTAAACGATTCTACTGAACGTCTCCGTGGTTCGAAAGATTTGCTCCCGCTTCGTGCATCCAGCCGGCATGAAGAACGCCGGCCACGTCGGTTTTCTCAAACGCCCTAGAAAATGAACTTCCCAGCGATCTGCAAAATTCGCTGGTTCCCTGTCGTTTGTGTAATCACACCGAAATTGGACGGGCTCCCCATGTCCGAGTTAGGATTTGCAAAGTGGGGCGAATTGGTCAGGTTGAAAGCTTCGAGCCGGAGCTGCAGTTTGCTCCATTCCTTAATCGGAAACTCCTTGAACAGCGAGAAATCCGCATTCACAAACCCCGGACCATTGAGAATATTGCGTCCCGCGTCACCAAACGCGCACGAATCGACCGAACTTCCCATCGGAGGCTCAAACGCAGCCCGGTTGAAATAAAAGCCGGCTCCTCCCGGATAAAACGGCAGCCCGCTCAGATCCGGCCGCACTCCGGCACAGTTCGAATCGGAACCATTGAACACGACGTTGAACGGAAGGCCTGTGCGAGCCACGAAGATTCCGTTGATTTGCCAGCCACCCAAAATGAACTCCTGCACGTTGCCCCAATCACCAAAGAATCTTTGGCCATGCCCAATGGGCAAGCGGTACAGGCCGCTGAAAACGAAATTGTGACGAATGTCATCGTCCGCGTTTCCAACCTCGCCCTCCAGATTGTATGGGTTCTGCGGTGTGTTGTTGCCCACATGGCCCACGTCGAACGGCGCCGGACCATTATCAATATTGTGCCCGTAGGTGTAGGACGCGAGGAAACTCAGGTTTCGCGAAGCGCGCTTCGTTACTTTCACTTGCAAGGAGTTGTACTGTCCCCAGCCCTTGTCGAATAGCGCCTGAATCTGCCCCAGGTTGGGCGTAACAAAAAACGCGGTACTTCCAAATTGATTGATGTTCCCGATCGAATACGGAAGATCGTGGCTCGTCGAACCTACGTAGCCAACCTCGATCGAAAACGACGAGGCCAGCTCTTGTTGCAAGGTGAGGTTGTACGACATCGAATACCCCGTCTTCATCCGCGGGTCTTCATAAAATGTCGTTTCCAGGCTCGCGTTGGGGACATCCATCGCCGGAATGTTCGAAGCGCCAGACGGTATAACCGGGTTTGTGAGCCGCGGCACGCCCGCATCGAGCTGGTACTCAAATGGCCCGCCCGCGTAAAACGTGTTATTGAATTTCGTTTGCACCGCAAAAGGATAGTTCTTGGTCAGGATGTCCTCTCGGCCGTCGTTTTCCGGGGAGTAAAACAAGCCCCAACCTGCACGTATCACTGTTTTCGGATCAACCTGGTAAGCCAGGCCAAGTCGGGGACCGAAATTGTTCCAGCGCGAGTTGACCAAGGACGCGGAATTCGGGCCGCGTCCAGCCAGCAGCAGGCTATCCGGCGCAGTATTGCACCTTGCTCCCAATAGCGTCGAATTCAAACAGTAATTCGACATCCCATTGCTCGCCTCGGTGTAAGGCGCCTGGAATTCGTAGCGCAGTCCCCAGTTCAAGGTCAGTTTGGGAGAGTATCTGTAATCGTCCTGCACGTAGTAATGCATTTCCCAGCTTTGCGTATGCGGATTGGTTAGTTGCAACCCCATGTCCACGCTCGCCGGAATTCCCAAAAGGAGATCGGCAACATCGGACCCGCCGTCGAACATGTACGCCCCCGGATAAAAGGTGTTGAAATTGTTCGCAGTCGCTGAATATCCGTAGCTGGCGAAATACATAAAACCCGTGGGGAATAAAGAAAAATTGGGATGCGAGTTCAACCTGCGGAAATCGCCTCCGAACTTGAAATCGTGCTTGCCTACGGAGGTGATTGTGACGCTATCTGCGAATTGAAAGTTGCTGTCCAGTTCGAGGTACGGCTTGTAGGTCGATCCTCCAGTGACGTAGCCCGTGCCCATGAATATGTACGGAAACGCGTCGGTCGCCGGAAAGCCCGGCTCTGCGATGTTCCCGAGGCCAAACTGCGTGGAATAGTCATGACCGTTCAACAAACTGTACAGGTCCTCTCGCAGCCGCGTGTAGCCGAAGCGCGCCTCATTCAGCATGCGCGGGCTGATGATGTGCGTCTCGGTTACGGAGAGCTCCTGGTTGCGCAGCACCTCGTTGTTCGCCTGGTCCGCGTCTCCGCCACCTGGCACCGGCGTGGCCCCATGGTAAGGATCGGTGGTGAGCTGCGTGGAATCCCCATAATGATAGACAGCCGAAAGTCGATCCTTGGAGGAAAAGTCATGGTCCCAGCGCCCGTCGCCTAGGTTCCCCGTAAATCTAACGGGCGAGAAAGCCTGGAAGTTGCTGTACCATCCAAAACTGTTTCCCGGAAGATTTGGTTTCGGGAAGAAATTAAGGAGCGTGTTAAGTCCCGCCGGGCTTACGCAGCCGCCGTTGGGCGCTGTACTGGGTGCGCACGCGGGAATCACGTTGCCCGGAAACTGCACGGGGTTAGCCGGATTCGGGCTCAAGGGATCGAAAATCGGAATCTGCAGTCCGGTGCCCGGGTCCACCAGGTTTGACAAGTCCACGGAACCATTCGGCAGAGGATTAATCATCTGCAGCGGTACTGTGGCGTCCAGTTCCGTATAGGCGTTGTTCAGCTGCGTCCGCTCATAGGACACGAAGAAGAAAGACTTGTTTTTCTTGACCGGCCCGCCCAGCGTCCCCCCGAACTGATGCTGCTTCAAAGTTGACGGAGGCTCTTTGCCGCCGTCAAAGGAATACGGCCGCGCCGCGCCGAAATTCGGACGGAAAAACTCAAAGGCGTCTCCGTGCAAAGAATTCGTCCCGGATTTCGTTTGAATGCTGACCACTCCGCCGGCTGCGCGCCCATATTCCGCCGAAAACGCCGAAGTGAGAATCTTGAATTCCTGCACCGAATCCACTCCCGGCGTTACGGTGATGTCCTGCGTGCGGTTCGTCGTCGCTTCCACGCCGTCGATCATGATCGAGTTCGCGTAGCCGCGCTGGCCGTTGACGCTTATGCTGAAGCTGTTCACGGCGCCGTTGGCCGATACCACGCCCGGCGTCAGAGTCGTAAGCGAGAGAAACTGCCGGTTCAGGAGAGGCAAGTCAAGAATGTCCTGCGTCTGAATCACGTCGCCTGTGGAAGCGTCCTCGGTCTGCAGCATGGTGGGCGCGGCCGTCACCGAAACAGTGGTCGAAATCGCCCCGGGCGTCAGTTCAAAATTCAGCAGTTGCTTTTGGTCGATGGCGATGAGCACGCCCTGAATCGACGCGGTACTGAACCCATCCTTCGTCGCTGTCAGCGAATACGTAGCGGGCGGCAAGTCCAGGATTACATATTCGCCCGAAGTGTCCGACGACGACGGATAAGACACACTCGTGCCCGCGTTCGTCGCCACCACCTTGGCCCCGACAACGATGGCCTTGGATGAATCCGTCACCCGCCCATAGATCGACCCGGTAGTGGCTTGCGCCCCGGCCCTATTGGCCCAGAAAAAGACAGCCAGAAGCACACTGCAAACCTTCACAAAATGCAGCTCATGCCGCTTCATAGGTGCTCTCCCCCAAGTTTTTCCGGCGCGTACCGGCCGGTCTTCGGCCCGCTTTCGCCATGGAAACACCCCAAATCGCGCATCAGTAATGCGCAAATATCATGGAAATGGGCAAGTGGTCAATCTAATATTCGAATCCATTCGATTTTTCGATGGGAGAGAGTAGCGCCCGGAGACGCTCAGCCCGGCGCCGGCTGTCAGGCTTGACGTCAAGCTCGATGCGGCGCGGCCTCGATGCGGGCGTCCGCCACGCTTGCCAGGCCCCCTTCGAGCACATCCAGGCCTTCTTCGAATTGCTCGTCCGTGATTACGAGCGGCATTAGCACGCGCACCACGTTGCCGTAACTGCCCGCCAAAATCAGAATCAGGCCGTGTTCGTGGCAGTAGCGAAGCACTTGCTCGGTTTCTTCTTTGGCCGGCTCGCGTTTGTCCGCGGATCGCACGAGCTCGATCGCGCGCATGGCGCCCAGTCCGCGCACGTCGCCGATCAAGGGATGCTTCCGCTTCCATTCCCGCGCGCGCGCCTCAAATCGGTTCCCCAGCTTTTCCGCGCGCGCCAGCAACCCCTCTTTTTCAATGGTCTCCAGAACCGCGAGCGCCGCCGCGCACGCAAGCGGGTTCCCGCCGTACGTTCCTCCGAGGCCCCCGAGGCCCGGAGCGTCCATGATTTCGGCGCGGCCGGTGACCGCCGCCAGCGGCAACCCGCCCGCAATGGACTTGGCACTAATGAGAATGTCCGGCGCGATGCCGTAGCGCTCCGACGCGAACATCGCCCCGGTGCGTCCAAATCCCGACTGCACTTCATCAGCGATAAACAGGATTTTGTGCCGCCTGCAAATATCTTGAATGATGGTGAAAAAATCACCAGGCGGCGCGACGAATCCGCCCTCGCCTAAAACCGGTTCGACCACCACCGCCGCGACGGCTTCCGCCGCCACCACGCGATTAAATGTGTCCTCCAGATGCTGCGCGCAAAAAACATTGCACGACGGGTATTGCAGCGAATAAGAACACCGGTAACAGTAGGCGTACGGAATGCGATAGATGTCCGTGGCAAATGGCTCGAACCCGGCCTTGTACGGATGCGTCTTGCTCGTCAGCGACATGGTCAGCATGGTGCGCCCGTGAAAGGCGTCCTCGAAACAGATGATCGCCGGCCGGTGCGTGTAGCACCGCGCGATTTTCACCGCATTCTCGATCGCCTCCGCCCCGCTGTTTACCAGCATCGTTTTCTTCGGAAAGTTTCCGGGGACCAGCGCGTTCAGTTTTTCCGCCAACTCGATGTACTTCGCGTAAGGCGCCACGCTGAAGCACGTGTGCAGAAATGCGTCCAGTTGTTCCCGAATCGCGGCCACCACGCGCGGCGCCCGGTGCCCTGCGTTCACAACTCCAATGCCGCCTGCAAAATCGAGGAAGCGGTTTCCGTCCACGTCCTCGACCACCGCCCCTTCGGCTCGCGCCGCGAAAATCGAAGTCGCATGCGAGACGCCTCGCGCCACGGCCGCTTGCCGCCTCCGCATCCACTCTTGAGATTTCGGTCCGGGAACTGGTGTGCGCAGCTGGATTGTAGGCATGTCAGTACCATCCGATCGGCTGTTCGTTCAAATTGATGTAAACCTGCTTGGTCTCGAGATACTCCTCAATTCCCCAGGGGCCGAGTTCGCGCCCAAATCCCGACTGCTTGTATCCGCCCCAGGGCGCTTCCACATACGTCGGCTGCATGTGATTCACCCAAACAATCCCCGCGCGCAAACTCTTCACCACGCGAAACGCTTTGAAAATATCGCGCGACCATACCGCCGCAGCCAGTCCATAAGGAGTCGCGTTCGCGATTCGAATCGCCTCCGCTTCATCGGCAAACGGAATCACCGCCGCCACCGGCCCGAAAATCTCTTCCTGCGCGATGCGCGCGGAATTGTCCACGTCGTAGAAAATCGTAGGCTCCACGTAATATCCGCGAGTGGTGGAAGCCGCGCGCCCGCCTCCGGTCGCGAGTTTCGCTTCCTTCTTCCCCAGCTCCTGATATGAACGCACGCGCTCGAACTGCTCCTTGCTCACCAGCGGCCCCATTTTTGTTTCGCGTTCGAGCGGCGGCCCCAGCTTTATCGTCTTGGCCTTGGCGCTCATGGCTTCCACGAATTTCGGATAAATGCTTCTCTCCACCAGAATACGGCTCCCCGCCGAGCAAACTTCGCCCTGATTGATGAACACGCCAAACAGCGCGCCATCGATCGCGGCTTCGAAATCCGCGTCGGCGAAAAATATATTCGGCGACTTCCCGCCCAGCTCCAGCGTCACGCGCTTCACCGTGTCCGCCGCCGCTTTCACGATGGCCTTCCCCACCGCCGCGCTCCCGGTAAACGCAACCTTGTTCACATCCGGATGCCTCACCAGCGGCGCTCCGCATTCCTCGCCGAAGCCGGTAATGATATTCACCACGCCCGGCGGCAACCCGGCATCCGCGAGATATCCCGCAAACTCCAGCGCCGTCAGCGGTGTCTGCTCCGCCGGTTTCAAAATGCACGTGCATCCCGCGGCAATCGCCGGCGCCAGCTTCCACGCCGCCATCAGCAGCGGGTAATTCCACGGAATGATCTGCGCCGCCACGCCGATGGGCTCGCGCAGCGAAAGGCTCAGCGCGTTGTCCGGCACGGGATTTACGTGCCCCAGTACCTTCGTCGCCATTCCGCCGTAATATTCGAAGCAGGTCGCCACGTCGTTCATGTCGTACTCCGCCTCGACGATCGGCTTTCCCGAATTCCGCGCTTCCAGTTCCGCGAGGTGCGCCGCTTCCTTACGCACGCGCTCGGCCAGTCGAAAAAGAATGCGCCCGCGATCCTGCGCCGTGGTCTGCGGCCACGCGCCGGAATCGAACGCGGCCCTGGCCCCCGCTACCGCGCGATCCACGTCCTTCTCCCCGGCTTCCGGAACCTCCGCCATAATCTCTTCGGTGGACGGATCCACGACCGGGAAATACTTCCCGCTCGCGCTCTCCACAAATTCGCCGTTGATGTACATCCGATAACGCTTCATGAACCTTCCCCTCGCGTCGAAATTGCCGGCTGCCGCATTACCCGCCGCGCGCTCACTCGCCGCGCGTAAATAAAAAAGAAGAACGCACCCAGCCCGATAATGAAAACGCAGCCGAGCGCCATCTTCAGCTCAAAAATCCACGCCACTTCGTCCGCCGGCGGCACGAAGGCCACGCACATGCCCACCGCGGTGGTCACAAACCCAGAAATTCCCGCCGCCCACAGAGTCTTGCGGCCATAGGGTCCCTTCAGGACCACTTCCCCGGCAGCAATGCGAATCAGAGCGCCGTACATGTAAAGAAAAGGAATCAGCTGCAGCACGACCGCGAGCGAGAGCAGCACCTTGTAAGCCTGTTCCACCGACGAGCCCACGAAGCTCATGGCCAGAAAAAGGCTGGTCATCACGCCCTGCACCAGCAGCGCGACATACGGCGTGTCGTATTTCGGATGGATGCGGCCGAGCGCGCTGGGCATGTAACTGTCGAGTCCGGCGACGAACGGTATTCGCGCCGATCCCGAAAGCCACGCCGAAGTGGTTCCCGATATCGCCAGCGTCAGCACCAGCGCCACCACCGGAACGGTCCACATCACCGAGAGTTTCGCGGCCATGCTCTGCACCGCTTGCAGAATTCCCTGCACCGCCCCGATTTCGCTTTGCGGCACGGCCAGCAACAGAGACAGAGTCGCGCCCACGTAAAGCAATCCCGAAAGAATGCCGCCCCAGAAAACCGCGCGCGGAACGGTCCGAAGAGGATCGCGGATTTCGTCCCCCATCACGGAAGCGAGCTCGAGGCCAACCAAACCAAAACAAATAAAACCAAACGCATTCACCAGGTGCCAGTCCGCGCCCGCGATGCGGAAATCGCTCGCATGAATTGTGCTGCGATGCATGCGCAGGACGCCCACGGCCAGCCCCATCAGCACCGTCGCGGTAATCCCCGTGCCGATGCCGCCGAGGTTGTTAATCCATTTGCCCACGCCCAGGCCGCGAATATTGAGCGTGGTCATCACCACCAGCAGCACGACCGCCATTACCGACACATACACGCGGTCGTTGCCCAGTGCCTGAAACGACGGCCCGCCCACGTACACCGAAATCCCCACCACGATCAGCAGCAGAGTCGGAATATAAAAAACGTTGTTGGTCCAGTAGCACCAGCCGGAAAGAAAACCGTGGAAATCCCCGAAGAATTTCTTGGTCCACAGGTAGATGCCGCCTTCTTGCGGGTAGCGGTGCGAAAGTTCCACCACCGCCAGCCCCTGCGGCCAGAAGAAGAGCAGCAGCGCCAGCAGCCACAGCCAAATGGTCACCGGCCCGTTCGCGGCCACTACCGGCACTACATTCAGATTCGCCACCGCCACGATAAACAGCAGAACGAGGTCCCATTGTCCCAGCGCACGCTTCAGGTGCACCGCTTCAGATGGCGGATTAGCCTGCTCTGCCAGGGGCCTTTGCTCCTAGTGTCCCGCGCTCGACGCCACGCGCGGCTGCTTCTGCGCCTGCGCCAGTGCCGGCGCAACATCCGCGAACACTTCCAAATGGCGATCCACGTCCGCATCCGTATGTGCCACCGACACGGTCCATTGCTCGTCCCACCAATACGGCTGCGCCATCACGCCGCGATTCACCATCGCGAACCAGTAGTGCCGCCACAAATCCGTGTCCGCCGCGAGCCAATCGCGGTAATTGTGAATCGGCTTGGGGAAGAACATCAGCGCGCCATTCGATCCCGCGCCCACCACATACGCCTTCAGCCCCGTCTTGCCGAGCTCTTTGTTGTAACCGTCGAGCAATTTCTTGTTCAGCCGGTTTACGTGCTCGTACGCCGCCGGCGTCAGCACCTCGCGGAAAGTCGCCAGACCCGCGGCCATGGCCACCGGGTTCGTGTTGTACGTCCCACCGTGAAAAACTTTGTGGTCGGAAATCTGGCTCATCACTTCCCGCGACGACGCAAACGCCGCCAGTGAAAATCCTCCACCGATGGACTTCGCCAGGCAAACGATGTCCGGCTTGATACCGAAATATTCGCACGCGCCACCGCGCGCCAGTTTGGCACCGGTCTTCACTTCATCGAAAATTAGCAGTGCGCCATTCTTCTTTGTGATTTCCCGCAGCGCCTGGTGATAGCCCTCATCCGGCATGAGGATGCCCACGTTCATCATGATCGGCTCCACGATAATCGCGGCGATCTCGCCGGGATATTTCGCGAACAGCCGCTCCACTCCGGCCACATCGTTGAACTGCGCAATCAGCGTATTTTGAAGCGTGCCCTTTGGTATGCCTGCTCCGCCAGGGACAGGCGTCGGGAAATTAGGATCACCAATTTCATTCGCTTTCGGTTTCAGCGACACGAGCACGGAATCGTGCAGCCCGTGATATCCGCCTTCCATCTTGATGATCTTGTCGCGTCCGGTTGCTGCGCGCGCCAATCGCACCGCGTGCATCGTGCATTCCGTGCCGCTGTTGCTGAAGCGCACCATCTCCACCGGGAAGCGCTTGCAGATTTCCTCCGCGAGTTCCCATTCCAGATCGTGCGGCATGCCGAACATCGTTCCGGTTCCGAGTTTCGCTTGCACCGCCTTCACCACCGCCGGATGGCAATGCCCGGCCATGAGCGCGCCGAAGCAAAGATTGAAATCAATGTACTCATGGCCGTCGATGTCGTGAATGTGCCCGCCTTTGCCGTCGCGGACAAAAAGCGGATACGGATCGTACGCGCGGTAATTGCTGGCTACGCCCAGCGGCAGACGCCGTTCCGCTCGCTTGTGCGCGTCGCGCGAGCGTGGCGTGCGCTTCTCATACGTCGCGATTTCGTTCTGAAGACCTTCGTGCATCACATCCTCCGTAAAACCGTCAAGCGGGTGGCCGTCGCACGGCCCTGAGATTTACTCCTGCCAATCAATCTTTAAAATTCCAGCGTCGAAAGGTGAATCCGCGCTTCTTGAGCTGCGCGAAAAATGGCTCGGGCGGCACTACGTTCTCCGGCGCTTGCACGCCCACACCGCGAATTTCGCCGCGTCCCAGCATCACCGCCGCAATCGCCGCCGGAAAGCCTGTGTCGCGCGCCACTGCCGAAAGTTGCGGACGCGTCGAGTGGTCCGCCCACATTTCCATCGCCGACGCGACGCGCCGGCTCCTGCCGCGCTCCCGCACAGTCCCCGTTACGACCACGCGCAAGGCTTCCACATCAAGCGGTGTCTTCTTCGTCGCGCGTGTCTGCATCAGAGCGAGCAGCACGGCTCGCGGCGCTACGCTCGTGCCATTCACAGCCACCGGTTCACGACTGGTAAAACCAGCCTGATCGAGATCGCGCACCAGATTCACGAGTTTCGGATCGTAATTAATCTTAAAGAATACATCTTTGATTCCCTTTTTGCGAAAGCTGCCCGGCAGCGTCCCGAGCTCGGAGTGAATCGAATGCCGCAGCACGATCGAACCGATCGGCGCGCGAAATTTCCCCGGCTCCGGCTCGGAG
>Ga0302225_10001434_pt1 | contig 15127 bp, 10 predicted proteins | sample II_Palsa_E3_2_FD_193515 | JGI IMG/M metagenome (GOLD analysis project Ga0302225, IMG submission 193515) | Peat permafrost microbial communities from Stordalen Mire near Abisko, Sweden - II_Palsa_E3_2 | ecosystem: Environmental > Terrestrial > Soil > Palsa > Peat permafrost | place: Sweden...
ACTGCGAGCTCGGAAACTGCGATCCCGCCAGCCCATTTCCAATCGAAAACGTCGTCGAATTCAGGATCACCGAAACCGTATTCGATACGTTGTTGGCCACCGCCAGATCCGCCTGGCCGGTGGCGTCGAATTCGGCCGTCGAGATGGAGTCCGGATTCGTCTGCACCGGCAATTGGAAGAATGAGCCGAAGGTGCCCTCGCCGAGTCCCAGCATGATCGAAACTGCGTTGTCGCCCTGCGCCGCCACGGCCAGGTCCGGAATTCCGTCCACGTTGAAATCGGCGACCGCGATCGAGGTGGGCGTGGTTCCCGCCGGAAAATCCGTTCTCGGCACTGCCGCGGTGCCGAACGTGCCGTCGCCGTTGCCCAGCAGAATCGAAACGTTGTCGCCCGCGTTCGTGGCCGTCGCCACTCCCATATTTGCCGTGGCCAGATCCAGAAGGCTGTCCCCGTTGAAGTCCGCCGTCGCCACATACACCGGCGTCTGGCCCGTGGCATAGGTATGCGGGGTCTGGAACGTTCCATCCCCGTTTCCCAGATAGACGGAGACGGAATTATCCGTCTGGTTCGTCACCGCCACATCCGGATTGCCGTCGCCGTTGAAGTCCCCGATGGCCAGGCCGGTGGGGCCGTGCCCGGTGGGGTAATCGTTCGCATGCGTGAAAGTTCCGTCGCCATTTCCCGTGAACACGGAGATGGTGTTGTCGTTTTGATTGGCGACGATCAGGTCCTGCAGCCCGGTGGGTTTCAGCGCGGAAGCCACCACGAAACTCGGATGATGGCCGGTCGGAACGTTGGCCGCCGCCGTAAAAGTCCCGTCCCCGTTTCCCAGGAGAATCGAAAGCGTGTTGTCCGTCTGGTTGGCCACCGCCAGGTCCACGTTCGTGTTGTTGTTGGCGTCGAAGCTTCCCGTCGCGATGCACACCGGATTCTTGCCCGTGGCCGGCGGAGGTGTGATGGGGTTCTGAAAGGTCCCATCGCCGTTGCCCAGAAAAATCGAAAGCGTGCCGTCCGTGTAATTGGCGGCGATCACGTCCTGGAAATTGTCCGCGTTCACGTCCACGGTGGTCACGAAGTCAGGATTCGTTCCGGTCGGCAGATTGGTGGTGGGAAAATTCACACCGCTCACGCCTGGGACGTTCACTCCCGTCCCGCCCAGGCTCGGAGAATACTGCGCCAGCGATACCGGAACGCGGCTGCCCACGAAAAACGTCGCGGGTTGGCCGTCTTCGGCGCGCAGCAGAATGCGCCGGCCGTGACGCACGAGTGAAAGCATTTCCGAAAAGCTCGCCGCAGCGCCGGGCAGCGTCGCCAGGAAGGTCGTCGCGCCTCCGCCAAAAGCAACCAGCGGCGGTATGAGCCCCCCGACGTTCAGCTGTCCCGAACTGATCAGTGAGGAAATTTCCGTGGGTGTGAGCCCCGCCACCGACGACGGCTGGCCGAAAATCTGCGTGAGGACGGCAATCAATCCCTGCAGTCCCGATTGCGCCTCGGCCACCGCGTTGGGCGGGATGGTGTAAACCTTGGCCGTCTGCGGCGGAGTAACCCCCAGGTTCCGCGCAAACGTGCGGTCCAATTGCAGAACCTCGATCTCCAGCACCATTTCGCCCGCCGGCTTTTCGATGTCTTCGATCACGTCCGAGGCCAGGGCGATCGCTCGCGGCGAGGCCCGCATGGTCAGCGTGCGGCTTCGCTTATCGAGATCGCTGCGCGTGATCCCGGCCACCTCTCGCACCAGCCGCGAGATCTCCGTCATCTGCTCGTCCGTCTCCGTGGCGGAGAAAAGCACCGTGCGCACCACGGAGATGTCGAAATCTTTCCGTTTCTGCGGCGTATCGTCGGCCACAAAAAATAAATGCTTGGTGAGCGGCCGCCAGAATGTCTGCGTCGCCTCGCCCAGAATTCTCACCGCGGTCGCGAAGTCCAGATCGTCGGCATCCACGCGCACCGGCACCGAGCGCATATCCGTGTCGAAAGCCACCTGCACTCCGAATCGCCGGGCCACCTCTTCGTAAGCGTCTTTGGTTCGTCCGTGCAGCCGGAAGTTCTGTTTGCCCGGCAAATGTTCCAGGCGCATTTCGGATGCGAGTTCGGGCTCTGGCGCCGCTGGCTTCGGCTGGCTCGGATCGAGCGCCGCCAGTTCCTTCAGCCGCTCGCGAATCACCTTGTTCGAAGGATCGAGCTCCCGCGCTTGCCGCAGCGTCCGAAGCGCCGCGGGAACCTCGCCCGAAACTGCCTGGCGCTCGGCCAGGTCCAGCTTCTTCTGCACCACCTGGCCGTGGGCCATCGCGCGGTGCAGAGCATATTCGCTGTCATCCGGCGCCCAGTTTGACGCATCGGAATACGCTTCATACGCCGCGTCCCAATCTTCCTGCTTCTCCGCGCGAAGCCCCCGCTTGTACGCTTCCTTGGCTTTCTTCAGGTCAGCCTTCGGGGTCGCGGAACCCGCCCCATTTGCTCGGGTTTTCTTGTCCGATGCTTGCGGCTGTGTCGGGGAACTAGAGGACGAACTCTGCGGGGTTGCACTGGTCTGGCCCAATCCCTTCGGCCCTGCGGCCGCTCGCAACCCAAGCAAACTGCCGCACGCAAAAATCGCCAGCAGCGCCAGGACACCTGCCAAAGAGCGGTAAAATGGCCGATCGTTTCGCCCTGATCCCATAAGTTACTTAGACGCTCGTCCCCGCGCTATCGCGTTGCCGCCGAGCGCGATTTCCTAGCAGCTATTGTACAGGGAATGAGCGGGATAGGCCGTTGCGCGCCTCTGGATTTGCTTGCTATTCCGCATCTGCCGCGATAAACTCAAAGTTCCAGTTGAAACCGATTTTCAACTGGCATTCTATGCTATCGGCTCTTCTAGTCGCTCTTCGGGAAGGCGTCGAGGCCGCTCTCGTCGTCGGCATCGTTCTCGTCTATCTCAACCGTACCGGCCGCCGCGCCCTCGCGGGTTACGTCTGGGGCGGAGTCCTTCTAGCCTCGCTCTCAAGTGTCCTCGCCGCCATCCTGCTGCAGCGCTGGCAGGTCAGCGAGGACGGCTTCGAAGGCCTGCTCATGCTCGCCGCCGCCGCCCTCGTGGTCACAATGATTATCTGGATGAACCGCGTGGCGCGCCACCTGAAAAAAGAAATCGAGCAGCGCGTCGAAATTTACGCCCAGCAATCCAATCGCGCCGCAGGCTGGGGCATTGGTTTCTTTGTCTTCCTCATGGTTTTGCGTGAAGGCGCCGAGCTCGTGCTCATCCTGCGCGCCGTGGAGCTCTCCAGCGCCGGCGTACAAGTCTGGATCGGCACCGTTCTGGGCATCGCCATCGCCGTCGCCGTGGGGCTCTTCTTCTTCCAGGGCACCCTCCGCATCCCGCTGCACCGTTTCTTCAAGGCCACCTCCGCCATCCTGATGGTCGTCGCCTTTCAGCTCGGGCTGACCGGCGTCCACGAATTAAGCGAGGCCATGTGGCTTCCCTCGAGCAAGCGCGAGATGTCCACCATCGGCCCCATCGTGCGCAACGAAGTATTTTTCTTCGTATTGATTCTGGGCGCGGCCGCGCTGGTCGTCCTGCGCGAATGGTTCAGCGCCCGTAAGCCTCCCGCGGAGGAAGCCGCGAACTCCGCTGACCGCCGCATGCGCGAATGGCAATTTCGCCGCCAGCGCCGCTGGAGTTTCGCCGCCGCCGTCCTCTGCGTCCTCGTCGTCCTCTCGTTTGCAGCTGACTATGTGTATGCGCGCGCCGCGGCTGCGCCCATACCGGCAAAAACGCTGGTGGCCGAGAACGGCCGGGTCCGCGTCCCGCTCTCCCAGCTCACGGATTCGAGCTTGCACTATTACACCGCGGACGTGGACGGCTCCGTGATCCGCTTTCTCGTCATCCACCGGCAGAACGGCGATTTCGCCACCGCCCTCGACGCCTGCCAGATTTGCGGCGCCTCCGGCTATCGCCAGGAAGGCCAGAACGTCATCTGCCGGAATTGCGGCGCTGCGATTTACATTCCTTCGATCGGCCAATCAGGCGGTTGCAATCCCATCGCCGTGACGTCGCGCGTGGAAGGGGGAGAAGTGATTGTGGACCTTTCGGCGCTGGCCGATGCCGCCGCGAAGATTCACTCCTGACCCATGTTCGCCCGCCTGGTACGGGAATCCTTCGTTCGTAATCCGCGCCGCAAAATTCTCACCGCGGCCGCTCTGGTCGTGGGCATGGCCGTGGCCACTTCCACGCTGACCATCGCGCTCGAAGTCGGCGATCGTTTGGCGCGCGAATTCCGCAGCCTGGGCGCGAACTTGCTCGTCACTCCGCAAGCCGATACTCTTCCGGTCGAAATCGGCGGCGTGGATTATCGCCCCGTGAATGAAGGCGCCTACCTGAAAGAAGCCGACCTCGGCAAACTGAAAATGATTTTCTGGCGCCACAATATTCTCGGCTTCACCCCGTTCCTCGATGTCCCGGCGTACTATTCTGGGATTGATCCACAACGCTCCACGAACCTTGGCAGTCTCGAAGCCAGGACGAATGTCACGTTGGTTGGAACCTGGTTTCAGCATGATGTTCCGGTGCCGGATGGAACAAAGTTTACGACCGGCTTGAGCGCTACCAATCCGTCGTGGCAGATACAAGGACGTTGGTTCGCGGATGGCACAAACGAATGTGTCGTCGGCGCGAGCCTTGCCTCGAAATATCCCCAGAAATTCGCCATCGGGAAAACGGTCGATCTGACCAACAGCGAAATTTCCAGTGTTCTCTTTCCGGTCACTGTGACCGGCATCGTGGCTTCGGGAGGTACTGAAGATAAAGTCATACTGGTTCCGCTCTCCTTCGCCCAACAATTCGCCGGCCATCCGGGCCAATTCCGCCAGCTCTTCGTCAGCGCTCTCACCAAACCCGCCGACGCCTTCTCCGAACGCGATCCGCTCAAGATGACCCCCACGGAATACGATCGCTGGTTCTGCTCGCCTTACATTTCCTCCATCAGCTCTCAGATCAAGACCGCCTTCCCGGACACGGACGTGCGCACCATTCGCCGCGTCGCCGACACCGAGGGCCGCATCCTCTCGCATGTGGGCACTCTGCTTTGGATCGTCACCCTGGCAGCGCTCGGCGCGGCCGCCCTGGCCGTCGCGGCCACTTCGGCCGCCACCGTCCTCGAACGCCGCTCCGAAATTGGCGTGATGAAAGCTCTCGGCGCAACGAATGCGCTCGTCACCAGTATCTTTCTCGCCGAGCAATTGATGCTCGCCGTCGCCGGCGGAGCCATTGGATTTATCGTGGGCGCGGGCCTCGCGCGAACCTTGGGCTCGAGCGTCTTCGGCACGCCCGCTGCTCCGCGATTGATTCTGCTTCCCGTGGTTCTCGGCCTCGCGGCCGTCGTGGCCTTCGCCGGAAGTTTGATTCCACTCCGTCGCGCGGCGCATTTCGATCCTGCGCCCATTCTGCGGGGCGAGTAATGTTCTGGCGCCTGCTGTGGAAACTTTTGCGCGGGAGCCGCGGCCGGCTCGCCGTCGCCATTCTGGCCCTGGTCAGCGGCGCCATGGTGATTTCCGCGCTGCTCAATCTCGAGCTCGATGTCGAACGCAAGCTCACCCAGGAATTTCGCATGCTCGGCGCGAACCTGGTGATTTCTCCTGCTCAGGACGGACAAACGCAAATGCCCGGCGCCGCTTCCTCCGCGCTTATGAACGAAAAAGATGTACTGCCGGCAATCCAGAACCTGAACGACCCGGCCGTCGTGGGTGCCGCGCCGTTTCTCTACATCGTCGAGCGCGCCGGAAAAATCCCGGTCGTTGTCGCCGGAACCAAGCTCGAAGAACTCCCCAAGCTCGAGCCCGCCTGGAAGATCGAGGGCCACTGGACGCCGGCTCCCGTCGATCAGCCCCCGGCCGTAGTCGGACGCAACGTCGCCCGCCAGCTCCATCTTTCTCTCGGCAGCCAACTCCCCTTGGCCTACTTGGACCGAGGCTCCGAGTTCAATGTCGCCGGGATCCTCGATGCGGGTGGCGCCGAAGACAACCAGATCTTCGTGGATTTGGCCCAGGCCCAAAAACTCGCGGGACTCCCCGGCCAGATTGGCCTGGTGCAGTTGAGCGTCACCGGAACGCCAAAAATTATTGCGGATTATGCCGCGCGGCTTGCCGCTTCGCTTCCATCCTGCGATGTGCGGCCCATCCGCCAGGTGACCCAAGCGGAGGGCGAGCTCCTCAATCGCATCCGCCTGCTCATTGTTGCTATGGTGGTGCTGATCCTCGTGCTCACGGCCTTGTGCGTCCTCGCCACCATGGCCGCGCTGGCCATGGAACGCCGCGAAGACGTGGGCCTGATGAAAGCGCTGGGCGGCTCGATTTCCCGCGTTGTTGGATTATTTATGGCCGAGGTGGGCGTGCTCGGCGCGGCCGGCGGAATTATCGGAACGATCCTGGGCCTGGCGCTATCGCACTGGATGGGCCGGCGCGTCTTTGGCGCTGCGATTTCGCCGCGCTGGGAAATTTTTCCGCTCACCATCGCGCTGATGATCGCCGTGGCTCTGGCCGGAGCCCTGCCGTTGCGGCTTTTGGGAAAAGTGAAGCCCGCAGTAATTTTTAGAGGGGAATAGTGGCGCCGCTCGTACAAGTCGAAGGCTTGAGCAAGGAATATGGCAGCGTCCGCGCTCTCGCCGGTGTGTCCTTCAGCGTCGAGGCCGGGGAATGGATTGCCATCATGGGGCCGTCCGGCTCGGGAAAGACCACCCTCATCAATATTCTCGGCGGCCTGGACACGGCCAGCGCCGGACAGGCCGTCGTGGACGGTACCGACGTCGCGCGGCTCAACGAATCCGGGCTCACGCGTTTCCGCGCGGAAAAAGTCGGCTTCGTCTTCCAGCAATTCCACCTCGTCCCCTACCTCACCGCGGTCGAAAACGTGATGCTGGCGCAATACTTTCACAGCACCACCGACGAAAAAGAAGCGCGCGAAGCGCTCGAGCGCGTCGGCTTGGGCGATCGCATCGAGCACCTGCCCGGAGAGCTTTCCGGCGGCGAGCAACAGCGCGTAGCCGTGGCCCGCGCCCTGATCAATCATCCCAAGCTCATACTCGCCGACGAGCCCACCGGAAATCTCGACGAAGCCAACGAAGCCACCGTGATCCAGCTTTTCCGTGAACTCCACGCCCAGGGCCACACGATTCTCATGGTCACGCATGACCCCTCCATCGCGCGCCTCGCCGATCGCCGCATCGAATTCGCACACGGCCGCCTCACGCATATCACCCAGTCCCTCAGCGTCGAACCCGCCTGAATCCTCGCGTCAGTCGTGTTTTATTCCGAGCTCGAGGAATAAAAAGCTGAGTATGTCCGTATTCTCTTCGATTTGTTTGGTAAGGGGACGCCCGCCGGAATGTCCGGATTTCGTATCGTACAGCAAAAGGATCGGACGATCCGACGCCGTGGCCGCTTGCAGCCGCGCGGCCATCTTGCGCGCGTGTAGCGGGGCCACGCGCGTGTCGCCGTCACCCGTGACGAAAAGCACCGCCGGATATTTCACATCCTGCTTAACGTTGTGATACGGAGAATACGCGTAGAGATATTTAAACTGCGCGGCATCGTCGGCTGAGCCATATTCCGCAATCCAGAATGGCCCTTCCTCGAACTTGTGATACCGCAGCATGTCCAGCAGCGGATAGCTGCAAACAACCGCTTGAAACAGCTCTGGCTTTTGTGTGAGCGCGGCGCCCACCAGGAGTCCGCCGTTGCTGCCGCCTTCGATGGCGAGCTTTTTCGAGCTTGTGTAGCCCTTGGCGATCAGCCACTCCGCCGCGGATTCAAAATCGTCAAACACCGTCTGCTTCTTCTCCATCATCCCGGCACGATGCCACGCTTCGCCGAACTCGCCGCCCCCGCGCAGGTTCGGCTGCGCGAAGATGCCGCCGGCGTCCGCCCACACGATTGCCGAAGAGGAGAAGCCGGGCGTGAGGTTTACGTCAAATCCGCCGTAGCCGGTCAGCAGAACGGGATGTGCCACATCTCGCGCCAAACCCTTCTTGTAAACCAAAAACATGGGCACGCGCGTCTTGTCCTTGGATTCGTACCAGACTTGTTCCACCGTGTAGGCGCTGGTGTCGAGCGGTACCTGGGGACTTGCCCACGTCTCCATCTTTCCGTCTTTCACATCGTAGCGATAGACGCCGGCTGGAATATTGAATGATTGGAAATTGACGAAGACGTTTTCTTCTTCCCATCCGCCAATAGAACTCGCCACCGCGCCAAGCGCCGGGAGGGCTACCTCACCGTCAGATTTTCCATTCGTTTCGAATATCTTCAATTGTGAAGTGGCGTTGTGCACGTACTGCACAAGAATTTTCCCGCCCACCAAGCTGACGTTTTCTATTGCCGCGTCGCTTTCGGGGATGATCTCCTTCCAGAATTCGCGCGTGGGGTGCTGCAAATCGGCCCGGAACACATGCCAGTTGGGAGCTTTCCAATTTGTATAAACGTAAAGCGCGCCGCCCTCGATGTCCCCCTGAAAGACTGACGGCACACCATTGACGATGGGCTTGATAGGCCCTCCGCGTTGCAAATCTTGAAAATAGAGATCGGCTTCCGTGCTGCCGGTGCCGTATGCGAGCCCAATCAATAGATAGCGGCCGTCTTCGGACAAACTCACTCCAATAGCCATGTCTCGGCCATAGCCTTTTCCAAAGATTTCCTTATCGGCCGTCAGAGGCGTACCCATCACATGGTGGTAAGCAAGAGGCCCCTCGGGCTGCATGAGCGAATAATAAAGACCTCGGTTATCCGGTTGCAGTGCGATTCCCTCGTACAGTGCTTTCGGGAGCTGCTCGGGCAATTCCGTGTGGGTTTTTGTGTCGAGGAAATGAATGGTCACTTCGTCTTGCCCGCCTGCGCGAACACCGTAAGCCACCACACTCGCGTCATGCGAGACGTCCATCAGTGTCACGCTCGTGGAATGGTCCGCGCTCAGCGAATGCGGATCAACCAGCACTTCGTCGTTGCCCTGCAGGCCGTGGCGCTGGTAGATGACGAACAAATCCTGGTCCTTGCCGCGTTTGGAAAAGAAAAAGTATCCGTTGCGTTCAATGGGAAGCCCGAACGAGTCCACTTTCATTAGTTCGCCTAACCGTTTCGCGATGGCTGCGCGATCCGGCACGGCGCCAAGTACTGCCGTGGTGCAGCGATCCTGCGCGTCGATCCACGCCCGTGTTTCCGGGCTATCCTGATCTTCGAGCCAGCGGTAGGGATCTGCGACCGAAACGCCGTGAATTGTTTCCACTGTCGCGTCCGTGCGCGTCGGTGGAGGGCACTTTCCGACGGGAGAGTTCACCTGGGCGAAAGTCACACTGGGCCCGAGACTCACAATAGCGGCAAGACTCATGACTAAAAACAGGCGAAAGCGGGCGCTTAGCATTCGGGTGCAGGTTCTGCACACAACGCCGTGTTGGACGCGAAATACCTCTAATCGTTTCATCTGATTTTCCCTCATTCCGGCTGTATTTCGGACGCGAGCTTTATGCGGTGGGAATGGCCGGCCGGAGAAGTATCGCAAAGGCGCGCATGAATTCCAATGCTTACACCCGATTTATGAGGTTGGTGGCAGCCAACAAGTGAAATTGGGCAAGTCTGTTAGAATTAAGGAATGCCCATACCGCAAGATTCGCGCAAGAAGCCCACGGATGTAAAAGTACGCGTCTCCACGGGCGAGGGCGTGGAAATCGCCTGGTCCGACGGTCACGCCAGCCGCTACGACTTTCCCTACTTGCGCGACCACTGCCCCTGCGCTCTCTGCAATGACGAGCGTGAGAAAAAGTCTCACATGGGAGCGCCCGGCGCGCCCATCGCTGCCTCCGCGCTGCTGCCCATGTTCAAGCCCCGCGTCACCGCTAAGGGCGCCACCGCCGTCGGCAGCTACGCCATCCAGATCGAATTTTCCGATAGCCACGCGACCGGCATCTACAGTTTCGAGCATCTGCGGGAAATTTGTCCTTGCGCGGACTGCGCCCGTGAATTCAGGTCGCCCACGCCCGACGAGCAATAATCATGTATATCCGGTTCGACCAGGCTCTCGCGAAGCTTCCTTTTTAGGGCTCTTTCAACGTATAGTTCTTTCCCGCATCGCAAAATAGTGTATGGGATCCGATTCCACGGGCCACATCTTCTCGCCGGCTAAAGCTCGCCCCGTCGCCAAAGTCCTGGTGGCCACCACGGCCATGCTCGCCTTCATTTCTTTCTGGCGCGCGGCGGCCATCGTGCTCAACGATCTCGCCTCCTCCGCCTATTACGCCGGCGGCGAAGCCGAGCAGTTCATCGGCAAGACCGCTCCCTGGTTCATCCTCGGCATCATGCTCTTCTCCTACGCTGTGCGCGCCGTCTACGTGGAAAGTTGCAGCATGTTCGTGCGCGGCGGCGTCTATCGCGTGGTCAAGGAAGCTCTGGGCGGCACCCTCGCGAAATTTTCCGTTTCCGCGCTGATGTTCGATTACGTTCTCACCGGGCCCATCAGCGGCGTTTCCGCGGGGCAATATCTCGCCGGAGTTCTCAACGAACTCTTCGAATACGCGCACATCCCCATTCACCTGCACGTAAACGGAGCTGCCGCCGCCGTGGCCATCATCATCACCATGTATTTCTGGTGGGAGAATATCAAAGGCGTGCCGGAATCGAGCGGCAAGGCCCTGCGCATCATGCAGCTCACCACCGTCATGGTGGTGATGCTGATCAGCTGGTGCTTCTACACCTTATACGTCCGCGGAGGCTGGCATCTTCCCCCCGCGCCCCTGCCGCAAAACATGAAGCTCGATAAAGGCTCGCTCGGCTGGCTTGACCGCTACCAGTGGGCCCACATGATTACGCTCGTCGCCATCTTCGTCGGGCTCGGCCATTCCGTGCTGGCCATGAGCGGCGAAGAATCCCTGGCCCAGGTCTATCGCGAAATCGAGTCGCCCAAGCTCAAGAACCTGAAAAAGGCTGGGCTCGTGATTTTCATTTACAGCCTGGTCTTCACCTCCCTCGTTTCGTTTTTCGCCGTGATGATTATTCCCGATGATGTGCGCGGCCATTTCACCGAGAATCTGATCGGCGGCCTTTCCATGCATTTGGTCGGCAGTTTTTCGGTTCGGCTGGCCTTTCACGTATTCGTGGTAATCGTCGGAACCCTGATTCTTGCCGGAGCCGTCAACACCGCCATCGTCGGCTCGAACGGCGTGCTGAACCGCGTCTCGGAAGACGGCGTTCTCACCGACTGGTTCCGCCACCCACACCCGCGTTTCGGCACCACTCACCGCATCATCAACCTCGTGGTCGTGTTTCAGATCATCACCATTCTCGCCAGCCGCGGTGACGTCACCTTCCTCGGCAACTTGTACGCTTTCGGCGTGATCTGGAGTTTCGCCATGAAGGGCATCGCGGTTCTGGTGCTGCGCTACACCCACCCGCAGGATCGCGAATACCGCGTCCCGCTCAATCCCGTGATTTTCGGCAAGGAAATTCCCATCGGCCTCGGGCTCATTACGCTCGTCCTGCTGGCCATTGCCGTCATCAACTTGTTCACCAAGCCTGACGCCACCATGGCCGGTCTCACTTTCACCGCCCTGCTCTTCACCGTCTTCGAAATTTCCGAGCATCGCATGCACAAGCGCCAGGCGGGTGCGGCGCACGTCGAGCTCGATCAATTCAATCTGGCCAAGGAAGCCGAGCTCACTCCCACCAGCGTCGGAGTGGCTCCCGGCAACATCCTCGTTCCGGTGAGCACTTACTACGGCCTGTATCATCTCGAAGCCGCCCTCCGCCGCGTGAAAGATCAGGATATCGTCGTTCTGCACATGCGCGTTCTGCGCCGCGCCGCTTCCGGCGAATACGATCTGGACCCCGAACAGCTTTTCAGCACCATCGAGCAATTGCTCTTCACCAAAGTTCTCTCTATCGCGGAGAAGGAAGGCAAGCCGGTGCGCCTCGCGGTCGCCGCCGCCAACGATTTGTGGGAAGGCATCCTGCGCACGGCCATGAATCTTCAGTCCAGCACCATCGTGGCGGGTAGTTCGTCGAAGATGTCCGTGACGGAACAGGCTCGCGGCATCGGTTTGGCCTGGGAACGCATGCCCGAACCTCGCCCGCGAGTGACGCTCGAAATCTTCACGCCTGCCGGGCAGGAGCAAATTTTCTATCTCGGTCCGCACGCGCCCCGTCTGACGCCCACGGAAATCGATCAGCTGCACAAAATGTGGCTCGATTTAAGCGAAAAGCTGCCGGACGAGGAAGTTCACCACCACGATATCGTTCATTTCGCGCTGACCGAAGTTCAACGGGAACTTGCCCTGGGCGAGACCGGAGGCGTTCTCGAACGCCTCCGCGAGCACCTGCGCTCGATCCAGGGCCGCCGCCAAAATCCCCCCATCGAGCCCCGCAATCTCCCCGAGAAAAAAGACCGCTAGCCGCGATTCTGCGTTGCTTTTCACCAGCCACCAGCCACAAGTCACAAGTCACGAGTCACTAGCCACTTCCCTCATCCACGCAGCTCCGAAGTGCAATTCGGGCATCGCGTCGCTTTCAGCGGAATGGCCGAAGCGCAATAGGGGCATTCCTTGGTGGTCGGCGCCGCCGCGGGAGCAGGCTTCTGCCATTTGTTCACCTGCCGGATGATCAAAAAAATCACGAACGCCACGATCACAAAGTCGATCACCGTGTTCAGAAACATTCCGTAATTAATGGTCGCCGCTCCCGCCGCCTTGGCCGCCGCCAGTGAATCGTACGATTGCCCGGAGAGGTTGATGAACAGGCTCGAAAAATCCACTCTTCCCAGAATGCGTCCAATCGGCGGCATGAGGATGTCGCTGACGAGCGACGTCACAATCTTCCCGAACGCCGCGCCGATGATAATTCCGACGGCCATGTCCAGCACGTTCCCGCGCATGGCGAATTGTTTGAATTCTTTCAGCATCGCTTGCTCCCCTTGTGGAAATTGCTCTGCGCGAGAGTAGCCGGAACGCATCCGGCTGGCAAGGGCGCAGGAAGATATTTCCGGCGTCCGCATCGCGGCCGGGCCACGTCACGCGCTTCGAACGAAAAGCACCATTCCGAGAATTCCCCGCAGCACCAGCACGCCGCCAGCCAGCCCCAGCAGCTCCGCGGCGTTTCGGAGCGGCGCGAGCGGTATCGCCAAAATCAGGATACCCACCAGGGCCAGCGAGCCCGCGCGAATTCTCGATTGCAAAAGCGCCACCTGCGCTTCCGGACGCGCCCAGGCCCGCAATCCCCAGTACACAAAGAAAGCTCCGAGCGCCACGAGCGCCGCCGGCCGCGAAGGCAGCCCCACGCGGCCCGAACGCGCCAGCAGAATCAGCAGCGCGCCCAGCAGCAAAACAATGAATTCGTTCAACAGCCGGAACAGCTTGGCGGCATTCGGTACGGAGGCCATTTGGCTCGCGGCATTATGGCCCACCCGATTTCTCCGCGCAAATTCCCGATTCGCGCGACGCCCAGCCGCGGAAACTCCCTCTTGCTCTCCGCCCGCACACGGGATGATACAATCAATCTTCTCGGCCCTGCATCACGGTGCCGGTTGTAATCATCCAATAGAACGCAATCATCGAGGAGAATTCTGTGGAAAAGGTAATCATTATCGGGAGCGGTTGCGCCGGGCTTACGGCGGCAATCTACGCGGCGCGGGCCGATCTGAAGCCGCTCGTGCTCGACGGCTTCGAACCCGGCGGCCAGCTCGCCCTCACCACCATGGTCGAAAATTTCCCCGGCTTCCCCGACGGCATCCTCGGCCCCGAGTTCATCGAAAACGCGCGCAAGCAAGCCCAGCGTTTCGGCGCCGAATTCCGTTCCGGCGCGGTCACCTCCGCCGATCTCAGCAATCGTCCCTTCAAAATTGTCGCGGGAAAAGAAACGTACGAAGGCGAGACCTTGATCATCGCTTCCGGCGCTTCCGCCCGCATGCTCGGCATCGAATCCGAGCACCACTTGCTCGGCCACGGCGTTTCCACCTGCGCCACCTGCGACGGCTACTTCTTCCGCAATCGCGACATCATCGTCGTTGGCGGAGGCGACACCGCCATGGAAGAAGCCACCTTCCTCACCAAATTCGCCAAGAGCGTCACGCTTTTGCATCGCCGCAACGAGTTCCGCGCCAGCAAAATCATGCTGGACCGCGCGCGCGCAAACGAAAAGATCAAGTTCCTCACCCCCTACGTAATCGAAGAAGTCCACGACATGGACAAGAAATCCGTCGAGCGCGTCACCATCCGCAACACTGAAACCAACGAGATAAAGGTCATCGAAACCGAGGGCGTTTTCGTCGCCATCGGCCACGATCCCAACACCAAAGTCTTCAAGGGTCAGCTCGAAATGGATCCGGCCGGCTACATCCTCACGCACCACGGCCCCCAGACCGCCATCCCCGGTGTTTTCGCCGCCGGCGACGTCCAGGATCATCATTACCGCCAGGCCATCACCGCCGCCGGCTCCGGCTGCATGGCCGCCATGGACGCCGAAAAGTTTCTCGCCAAGGAGAAGCTCTGATCGCAAGGGCCCGGCCTGCTCCGAAATTCGAACGCAACGAGCCGGCCCGTGTTCGTTGACTTGTCTCCGCCTGCAACTTAATATGTCCCTCCTGTGGCGGATTCTTCTTCACTCATTGGCCAAACCATCTCGCACTACCGCATCGTCGAAAAACTCGGCGGTGGCGGCATGGGCGTGGTTTACAAGGCTGAGGACACCAACCTCGGCCGCTTCGTCGCGCTGAAATTCCTCCCCGATGAATTGGCCGAAGACGCGCAAGCGCTCGAACGCTTCCGCCGCGAAGCGCGCGCCGCCTCCGCGCTGAATCATCCCAACATCTGCACCATTTACGACATCGGCGAAGCCAACGGCCAGACCTACCTGGCCATGGAATGTCTCGACGGCAAAACTCTGAAGCATTCCATCGGCGGCCGCCCCATGGATTTGGAGCTTCTCCTCGATCTCAGCATCGAAATTGCCGACGCGCTCGACGCCGCCCACGCCAAGGGCATCGTTCACCGCGACATCAAGCCCGCCAACATTTTCGTCACCGACCGCGGCCACGCCAAAATTCTCGATTTCGGCCTGGCCAAGCAGCTTCGCCGCTCCGTAGTCCAAACCGTCACGCAGGACGCCACCATTTCCGCCGCCATGACCG
>Ga0302225_10001442_pt1 | contig 15070 bp, 12 predicted proteins | sample II_Palsa_E3_2_FD_193515 | JGI IMG/M metagenome (GOLD analysis project Ga0302225, IMG submission 193515) | Peat permafrost microbial communities from Stordalen Mire near Abisko, Sweden - II_Palsa_E3_2 | ecosystem: Environmental > Terrestrial > Soil > Palsa > Peat permafrost | place: Sweden...
CAACGGCCAGTAGATTTTTCACGCTCAAACTAACTAGAGTGGGCTTGGGCTCAAATCCTTCTTTCAGGCACGCCGGTAAAAAACCGTGGCTCGCGTCAGGGCACGACTTCAGTCGTGCCGCGCTTACTTGGCACCGGTGCGGCTTCAGCCGCTGGGGCACTCGCACCGCCGGGCTCGCGGCTCACCACTGGTTGCCACATGCGTAACCCCCGCCCCAAAGGCCAGTAGATTTTTCACGCCCAAACTAACTAGAGTGAGCTTGGGCTCAAATCCTTCTTTCAGGCACGCCGGGTAAAAACGAATGGCCGAAAAAATAAAAACCACACTCGAACCCGATCCCGTCGCTGATTTCAAAGAAGGCGTCGCCATGCTCAAGAACGGCTACGCCCAGGGCGCTCTCGAACACTTGCGCCGCGCCTTCGAATGCGAGAGGCGCAACCCCTACTATCTTTCTTTCCTTGGCTTATCCATGGCCCGCGCCGAACGCAAGTGGGAGCAAGCCGCCGAATTTTGCGAAATCGCCATATACATCAAGCGCCAGGAGCCCCAGTTCCATTTGAATTTGGCCGAAGTCTATATAGCAGCCGGCCTGCGCGCGAAAGCCATCGACACCCTGGATAAGGCCCTCGAACTCTTCCGCACTGACCCGCGCCTGAAACGCGCCCGAAGCCGCATCGAAAAGCGCCGCTCTCCCGTGCTGTCTTTCCTCGACCGCGACCATGTCCTGAATCAAAAACTAGGCAAGCTGCGCCATCGCGCCCTGAAAAACTCCGGCAAAGAAAAAGACTAGCGGGTCCGGGTGTTGGTCTTCGCAGTAGGTTTAAATGTAGCGCCGCGGTCTTTAGCGCGGCAGCCTTCCCGCGGCAATGCGGGCGGGTGAGGTTGTTTGCGGCTGCCGCGATCTTCCCGTCACACCTTAGTTCACACTCCACGGACGGGAAGTTGAGGGTGCCGCATCCTTTGCGTTTTTCTTTTCTGCAAAGGGTGCGGGTTTTGACTTTGGCGGGTGGACGACCCTTTCAACCGAACACCGGGGTTAATTCAGGACGCGGATGAAAATTTGAAGGTGCCGCACTCTTTGCGTTTTTCTTTTCTGCAAAGGGTGCGGGTTTTGACTTTGATCTCCGAATTTTTCGCCTCGACCTCTAGCTTCGCGCACCTCTAGCTTCGATTCCGCTCTTTTGAATTTCCCCCAACCGTGTAAACTCCCCGCATGTTCATCGGCCACTTCGCCGTCGGCTTTGCCGCCAAAAAATTCGCGCCGCGCACCAACCTGGCCATCCTAATCGCCGCGCCCATATTCCTGGACATGCTCTGGCCCTTCTTCCTGCTCCTCGGCTGGGAGCAGGTGCGCATCGCTCCCGGCAACACGCGCTTCACGCCTTTCGATTTCGTCAGCTACCCCTGGTCCCACAGTTTGCTGATGTCCATCCTCTGGGCCACCGCTTTCGCGCTGGTCTATCAACTCCTCGCGCGCTATTGGCCCGGCACCGTCGCCATTTGGATCGGCGTCGTCAGCCACTGGATTCTCGACTGGATCACGCACCGGCCGGACATGCCGCTCTATCCCGGCGGCCCGCGTTACGGCCTGGGATTGTGGAATTCGATCGCCGGAACCATGATTGTGGAGTTCGTGATGTTCGCCCTCGGCATCTGGCTCTACGTGCGCACCACCCGCGCACGCGACCGCATCGGCCAATACGCCTTCCTCGCCTACGTAGCCCTGTTGCTCGCCGCCTACATCGGAGACCGCTTCGGCGCCCCGCCCTCCACCGTCGCACAAATCGCCTGGCCCGGCATCATCGCCATAATCATCATGACCCCCTGGGCCTGGTGGTTCGACCGCCACCGTGTCTTGCGTTCGGCAACCTCCGCCTCGCCTTCGTAGTTGGTGTTCGCAGTAGGTTTCAATGTAGCGCCGCGGCCTTCAGCGCGGCAGTATTTCGACCTTGGTGGGCAACCGAATGTGCCGCAGGTCCGCGCCGATCGGGGCTGTGTAGGTTTAATAGTTAGCTATCGGCGTGGTACTATCCGCCATCAGCAACGTCACCCGGCAGAATCGTCAAGGCGAAAGGATCGACCACACGCCCATGTTGAGCCAAACCTGGAAGTTCTTACCAACTGCTCTTCTTTTGACCATTCTTTGCTTCGTTCTTCCGTTTATGAGTGTCTCGTGTAATCAGCAAAAAATTGTGACGTTCACGGGAATCCAGATGGTCTTTGGCACCACTCTGCAGCAACCGCAGGCGTTCGGGCCGCCGAAATCGCAAAAGGTGAACGGTGAACCGCTCGCTATGCTCGCTTTTCTCTCTTGCATAGTCGCTCTGGGCTTATGTTTTGTAAGGAATCGAATGGCGGAGATTGGTATCGCAGCGCTCGCCGGAGTTAGCGCTATCGCGTTTATGATACTTAAAGCCAGACTGGAAAATCAGGTGATCCAGCAATCGCAAGGGATTTTACAACTAGCTGCCGAGTTTGGCTTTTGGCTAGCTCTGCTTCTGAACCTCGCGACAGTATTGCTCGCAGCGCTGGCGCCGTGGCGACCAAAACATTGAATCCGTCGCCTAGATTTTTGCGCCCCAGGCTCGTGGCAAACCCGCTCCCGGGCCTCCGTCCACAGCCTCCACCGACTGGACATTTCCGCGCGCATAGTGCTAGCGTGAATCGTGTTTATTATTGCCAAATTCGGCGCGCAGTTGGAGCAGCGGGCAGGCGGGCGAGAGCTTCACTCGCCACTCGCTTGCACCGAGCGGCTTACGCGTAGTGCCACTCGTCACCTGCCCGTCCGGCAGGCGGGCTCGCCACTCGTCTCTGGGTTTCCGCTTCTTCCTGTCAACTGTCAACTGTCGACTGGCAACTGCCGTTCTAATCGCCAAACTCGACGAATAGAACTCCTCCTAACTCATAGAAAACAAACGACGGCGACTCGTTCTAATCGCCAAATTTCAGCACTCTTCAAAATCCGCGTTTCGAGCGTTCTCTCCCCCAATTTCGAAGCCTCAAGAGAGGCCGTGCGATGAAAAAGAACCCCATCCGCACCGTCCTCGAGATGATCAAATTCGAGCACTCCGTTTTCGCGCTGCCTTTCGCGCTCGTGGGAGCGCTTCTCGCCGCGCGCGCCGCCGGCAGCCTCCCCACTTGGCGGCAAATTCTGTGGATCGTGGTCGCCATGGTCGGCGCGCGTTCCGCCGCGATGACCATGAACCGCATCGCCGACCTGAAATATGACGCGCGCAATCCCCGCACCGCGAATCGCGCGCTACCAAAGGGCGAACTTTCCGTCGGCTTCGCCTGGATGTTCACCATCATTGCCTCGGCCGTGCTCGTCGTCGCCGCGTGGCAACTCAATCCGCTCGCGCTGAAGCTTTCTCCCGTCGCGCTCGCCATTTTATTTTTCTATTCCTACACCAAGCGCTTCACTTCCTGGTCGCATTTCGTGCTCGGTTTCTGCCTCGGCATTTCGCCCGCGGCCGCCTGGATCGCCATTCGCGGCTCGCTCGATTCGCGCATGTTGATTCTTTGCGCCGCGGTTACGCTGTGGGTCGGCGGGTTCGACGTGCTCTACGCTTGTCAAGACGTGGAATTTGATAAGACCGCCGGCCTGCATTCGATCCCGAAAAAATTCGGCGTCGCGCAGGCGCTCGTCTTTGCCCGCGTGATGCACGTGATCATGGTCGGATTGCTTGCCTGGCTCGCATTCAGTTTTCATCTGCCCTGGCCCGCGTGGGCTGGCATCGCCGTGGTCGCCGCGCTCTTGGCCTACGAGCATTCGCTCGTGAAGCCCAACGACCTGAGCAAAATGAATGCTGCGTTTTTCACCGTGAATGGCTATATTAGTTTGTTGTTCCTGCTTTTCTGGGGCGCAGCAACCTTCGTGGGGCGGCCCTAGCGCACCAGGCGAACTCATGGCGACGAAAGCACAACTCGACGCACCAGCGGCCCCGGCGTTCCAGGACGCGCGGCTCGAGCCGGTGGCGAAAAAAGTTCTCGCCGGCGAGCGCCTCTCGGCGGAAGACGGTCTCGCGCTCTACGAATCGCACGACCTGCTCGCCGTCGGCTGGCTCGCGAATTACGTGCGCGAGAAAAAGCACGGCAACGTCACCTATTTCAACGTCAATCGCCATATCAATCCCACGAACGTCTGCGTCGCGCACTGCAAACTCTGCGCGTTCGGGCGCTCGCCCGATTCTCCCGGCGCCTACACCTTCGCGCTCGACGAAATCTGGCAACGCGCCGCGCAGGGCGTCAGCGAAGGCGCCACGGAATTTCACATCGTCGGCGGCCTGCATCCCGATTTGCCCTTCGAATATTATCTGGAACTAATTCGCGGCCTGAAGCAGCGCTTCCCGCAGGTGCACTTGAAAGCCTTCACCATGGTCGAGGTGGGCTACTACGCGCGCATCTCCAGGCTTTCCATTCGCGACACGCTGCTCAAGATGAAGGAGGCGGGCGTCGATTCGCTTCCCGGCGGCGGCGCTGAGATTTTTCATCCGCGCGTGCGAAAAATCATCTGCGACCACAAAGTCAGCGGCCAGATGTGGCTGCAAATCGCGCGCACCGCGCATGAAATCGGACTGCGCTCGAATGCCACCATGCTTTACGGCCACATCGAAACTGACGAAGAGCGCGTCGATCATTTGCTCCAGTTGCGCGCCACGCAGGACATCACCCACGGCTTCGTCGCCTTCATCCCGCTCGCGTTTCATCCGGCGAACACCGGGCTCTCGCACATTCCGAACCCCACGGGATTCGACGACCTGAAAGCCATCGCCGTCTCGCGCTTGCTGCTCGATAATTTCGATCACATCAAAGCTTACTGGATCATGCTCACGCCGCGCATCGCGCAAGTGGCGCTGCGCTTTGGCGCAAACGATCTTGACGGCACCGTGGTCGAAGAAAAAATCTATCACGATGCCGGAGCCACCACGCCCGAGAACATGTCGCGCGCGGAACTCGAGCGCCTGATCCGCGCCGCCGGACGCGTTCCGGTCGAGCGCGACACGCTTTACAATCCGGTGGACCGCTCGAAAATGCCTCTCCCCGCCCCGGTCCCGCAAACCCGCACGGACAATTTCATCCCCGCCACGTCACTCACGCTCAACATCTAGCAGCAAAAAATTACCCGAAAACAAATCGGCCGGCGAGAAAAATGGCGGCGGAAAAATCAGGCGTGCGGATGGGCTTTGTCGTACACGGCCATGAGCTGCTCGATGCTGGCCTGCGTGTAGCGCTGCGTGGTGGAAAGCGAAACGTGGCCGAGCAGTTCCTGAATGGCACGAAGGTCCGCGCCGTCGGCGAGAAGATGCGTGGCGAAGGCGTGGCGCAGGGAATGCGGATGCAGGTTCCAATTCACGTTCGCCAGCCGCGAATATTTTTTCACGATCAAGCGCACGGATTTTTGCGTGAGCCTTCCGCCGCGATGATTCAAGAACACGGATTCAGGCGCGGCCTTTGCGTGCGGGCGCTTCAGCAGCTCGGCGCGCACGTCCCAATACGCTTCGAGCGCTTCCTGCGCTTTCGTGCCGTAGGGGATCACGCGCTCCTTGCGGCCCTTGCCCAGGACGCGCAGCATCTGCCCGCGGCGATCGAGGTTGCCAAGCGTGAGGCCGACGAGTTCGCTGACGCGAAGTCCCGAAGCGTAGAGCAATTCGAGTATGGCGCGGTCGCGCCGCGGAATCAGCATGGCGTCTTGATCGGTCTGGTGCTTGGCGCGCTGGGCGTATTTCACGCCGCCGGGGCCGCCGGCGAGAGAGTCGAGAAAAGTGTTCAGCTCTTCGGCGGTCAGGACGCGCGGCACGCGCTTGGGAAGTTTGGGAGTGCTGACCAGGCGCGCCGGATTCTGTTTGGTGACGCCCTCGCGCACGCAGAATTTGAAAAAAGTGCGCAGAGCGGCAAGCTTTCTGGCCACCGTCGCTTTCTGCAGTTTGCGGTCGTAGAGCCAGCTCACGAATTCGCGGATGATGCGGTGGTCCACGTCGGCAAGAGACGGCGGCTTTTCCCCTGGAGGCGAAAGAAATTTGCGGAAGAGTTCGATATCGCCGCCATAGTTTTTGATGGTTTCCGGAGAGGCGTTGCGCTCGTAGCGCAGATAGTAAATGAATCTTTCGAGCGCCTTTTTCATGCGAGCAAGTCCGCTCCCGGCAAAATTATAGGACGAAGCCGGCGCCGGCGCAGAAAACAAATGGCCGAGGGTTGCGTGAACGCGGCCGCCAAAAGACGGATCACCTGCCGCGCCGTACTATTCGGCGACGCCGGCGGGCACGGACGTGGTGATTGCCGGACGAAGCGTGAGCCAGTCGGTGCGCACGCTGTCCCACTCCTGAATCAGAAATCCGTGCGACTCCAAAAACTCGCGGACCTGCGGGCGCTGCCAGCCGGCGATTTTCTGCAGGATAGGCACCAGCACGACGATGGCGTTGTTGCCGAGCACGGTGCGCTTGGCGATGTGCGCTACATGCTCGGTTTCGGAAACCGCGATGGTAAAGCCGTCGCGCGCGTTGACGTGCAGCATGACGTGGATGTCCGAGCTTCCGTCGCCCGCATAGATGATGTGGTCCGGGCCGATTTTCAGATTGGCCTGGAGCTGATCGAGTATGGCCACCTTGCCGAAACCGGCGCGAGCGCGAACGATGGTGTCGATTTCGCCGGAGCTCTTGTACTTGAACTCCGTGCCGTAGATGCGTTCGGGCGGAATGATTCCTTCGAGCGCGGAAGTGATGACCTCGACGGGCGCGGCGGAGACGATGGAGAAATCGAAATGAAATCCCTCGATGCCGTGATCGAGAATTTCATCAAGCAGGCCGATGTTGTCCTTCAGGCGGATGCGTTTTCCTACTTCGTACAAATGCTCTTTGCGAACGCGCGAGCGGAATTCCGGATCGTGCAGCAGCAGATAAGCGAGCTCCGCGCCCTGCTGCACCAGATTGATCTTGGCCATCCCGGCGGCTTTGCGCTCGAACTCCTCGGTGGGGATGCCCACGATTTCGCTCAAGACGTAGCCGGAGTCGTTGAAGGTCAAAGTCTGGTCAAAATCACTGGCGAACAAATAATGCTTCAAAGTCTTATCGTTCATAAAATAAAGAGACTCCTCGCTCCTTTACTCCCAGAAAAGCCTGAATTGATGGACTTGTCCGAATTACGGCTATGTAGATAGGATGCGGCCAAACCGCGCGCCGACCCATTTCGATTTCAAATCGCTGTTATCAGACCACGCAATGCGTGAAGGGATTGTGACGCATTTACAAAATTCATGAGAGCTCCTAGCGAGCGAGCTGCGGCTCGGGAGAAGCGGGCGGAGCTGCCGGCGCGGACGCAGGAGGCGCGGGTAGCGACTCGGGCGTTTCAATCTCCCAATCGCATCCTTCCTTTATGCAGGAGCGAAAATTGCCGGCCTTGGTGCGCTTTTCGACGATGAAGGGAGCGCCGCACTTGGGGCACGGTTCGTTGATAGGCTCGTGCGGCGTGGTGAAATCGCAATCGGGATAGCGGCTGCAGCCGTAGAAGACGCGGCCGCGCCCTCGGCCTTTGGCCGTTCCGCGGCGGACGAATTCTCCTTCGCCGCACTTGGGGCATTTGATACCGAGCGTGATGGGGCGCGTGTATTTGCACTTGGGATAGTTTTCACAGCCGATGAAATCGCCGAAGCGTCCCTGGCGGCGAAGCAGCTGGCCTTCGTCGAGCGGGCATTTTTCATCGAGGCGCACGTCGGGCTGGCGCGCGGTGCGCGTGCCGGTGACCAGTCGCCGGGTGGTCTTACATTCCGGGTAGCCTTTACAGGCCAGGAACGCGCCGAAGCGGCCGCGCTTCATCACCATTTCCTGGCCGCAGTTGTCGCAATATTCTGTTTTGACTTCGCCTTCGGTTTCGGCCGGGAGTTCGGGCGAAAGGTCCTTGATGAAGTCGCACTCGGGATAGCGATTGCAGCCGAGGAAAAAACCGTGGCGGCTGATGCGTTCGAGCAATTCGCCCTGGCCGCATTTTTCGCATTTCTGTCCGGTGGGAATGCCGGCCTTGTAGGAAAGCATCTGGTCATCGGCGCGATCGAGGTCGAGGACGAAGGGATCCCAGAATTCCTTCACCGCCTGGCGCCAGGGAAGTTTGCCCTCTTCAATTTCGTCGAGTTCCTCTTCGAGGCGCGCGGTGAAGCCGACGTCGAAGATGTCCTCGAAACTTTTGACCAGCAAATCGCTGACGCGTTCACCGAGCATGGTGGGCGTGAAGCGGCCCTGGTCCTTGGTGACGTACTCGCGCTCGACGATGGTGGAAATAATGGTGGCGTAAGTGGACGGTCGGCCGATGCCTTTTTCTTCGAGCTCTTTCACCAGCGTGGCTTCGGTGTAGCGCGGAGGCGGCTCGGTGAAATGCTGTTCGGGACGAATGGTCTCCAGGCGAAGTTCCTCGCCTTCGCGCACGGGCGGCAAGCGATTGCCGGCGGCGTCGGCTTCGTCGTCTTTTTCTTCTTCTTCCTTCACCGCCTGGTAGGCGGCGAGATAGCCGTCAAATTTCTGGACCGAACCGGTGGCGCGGAAAGTGTAGTCGTTGGCGTCCACGTCGATAGTGGTCTGATCGAAGACGGCCGGAACCATTTGCGAAGCGACGAAGCGCTGCCAGATCATTTGATACAAGCGGAACATGGATTCGTCGAGATAGGGCTTCACGCTTTCCGGAGTGCGCGAGACGTCCGTGGGGCGAATGGCTTCGTGCGCTTCCTGCGCGTCTTTCTTCGATTTGAAGAAATTCGGTTTTTCCGGGAGATATTTTTCGCCGTAGGACGAGCCGATGTGATCGCGCACCTGCGCCAGAGCGTCGCCCGAGACTTTCACGGAATCCGTGCGCATGTAGGTGATGAGCGCGACGGAACCTTCCTGGCCCAGTTCGACGCCTTCGTACAATTTTTGCGCGAGCGTCATGGTGCGCTTGGCGGTGAAGCGCAGGCGATTGTAGCCGGCCTGCTGAAGCTTCGAAGTGGTGAAGGGCGGAGGAGCGAAGCGGCGCTTTTCCTTTTGCGTGACGCTCGAAGCGCGCCAAATAGCGTTGCGCACGTCGGACAGGATGCGCTGCGCTTCGGCTTCGTCCGGGACTTCGATGTCCTGGCCCTTGTACTTGAAGAGCTTGGCTTCAAACGAGGGCGGCTCGCTCGCACCCAAGAGCGCGTGGATAGTCCAATATTCCTTGGGGACGAATGCACGGATTTCTTGCTCGCGCTCGACGATCAGGCGCAGGGCCACGGTCTGCACGCGGCCGGCGGACAAGCCGCGGCGAACCTTGTTCCAGAGCAGCGGCGAAACTTTGTAACCCACGATGCGATCCAGCACGCGGCGAGCCTGCTGCGCGTCCACCAAATGCGCGTCCACTTTTTGGGGATGCTCGAAGGCGGCCTTGATGGCCTTCTGCGTGATTTCGTTGAACATCACGCGGTGGATGGGCGGCACGGCGAGTTGGGCCTTGGTGATTTTTACTTCTTTCTTTGGCGCGTCCCCGTTTTTCGCTGTGTCGGCGTCCTCTTCGGCCTTGAGATTGGAGTACGCGCGCGGGTTGCTGAGGATTTCTTCGAGATGCGCGCAGATGGCTTCGCCTTCGCGATCCGGGTCGCCCGCGAGATAGATGGCGTCGGCGCCCTGGGCCGCTTTGCGCAGCTCGTTGATAACTTTGATTTTTCCGGGAATGACCTCGTACTTGGGCTCGAAGATGTTTGTCGAAGTAACCACAATCGGTTTGGGGGCCTTCTTCTCCGGAGCGGCTTCCGCGCCCTTGCCCTTGGCCTTGGTCTTGCGCTTCTTCTTTTTGCCTTTGCCGTTTTGTTCGCCGGGCAGAAGGATGCCTATCGTTTTCCTCGGCAAGTCCATGACGTGGCCGTAGGAGGCCTTCACGGTGTAGTTGCGGCCGAGATACTTATTGATAGTTTTCGCCTTGGCAGGCGATTCGACAATTACCAGCGAGCGTCCCATGCTGTTCTCGTGTCCCTTGTGAAACAGTCGATAATGAACTTCGGCAGCCGGCGGGCTACTCCGGCGCACTCTCATCCTAGCCTGCTATCCCCTGGAAGGTTACAACAGGACTTTCAAGAATTGCTTACCCGGCAACTGGCGTACCACGCCTTTGAGTTCCAAGTCAAATAGCGTGGCCAGGACTTCGGAGGAAGTCAGCCCTGATAGCTCGACCAAATCATCTATATGGCGCGATTCGTCCTGGGCCAGAAGGTCGTAGAGCGAGCGCTCGGCCGGCATCAGGCTTTGTTGCACGAGCTGCGCTCGTTCTTCCGCGTTGGCCGACTCGACCGGCAAAAGCTCAGCGCGGACGGGAGTGGGCAGCTCTTCGATCACGTCCTCCCAGCCGGTCACGAGCTTCGCGCCCTGTTTGATGAGCTGATTCGGGCCGAAGCTGGTTGGTTGCGTGGCGTTGCCTGGCACCCCAAAAACTTCGCGTCCAAATTCCATGGCCAGGCGAGCGGTAATTAATGATCCAGAATACTGCGCACCTTCGACGACCACGACTCCGAGCGCCATGCCCGCGATGATTCGGTTCCGAATCGGGAAATTCTGGGGCGCGGGAAACGTGCCCATGGGGAATTCGCTGATGATCGCGCCGCGCTTGGTCATTTCCTGGTAAATCTTCTTATTCTCCTTGGGGTAAACGACGTCAACGCCGCACCCCAGAACGCCGATGGTCGAGCCCGCAGTCGAACTGAGGGCGCCTTTGTGCGCGCTGGAATCAATACCACGCGCCAGGCCGCTCGCAATTACCAGCCCGCGGTCGGCCAAATCCTGTGACAAGCGTTCAGCCATTTGATTCCCGTAAGGGGTCGGACGACGCGCGCCGACCACAGAAATTAGATGGCGATTGAGAAGCTCAATGTTTCCAAGCACATACAGGAGGGGCGGAGGGTCGTAAATCTCGCGGAGGCGCTGCGGGTACTCGGGCTCGTCCCAGGTAAGCAGCTTGCAACCAGCGGCCTGGGCTTGGGCCAATTCCTTGGCCGCGGCGCTCAACGGCTGGCGCGAATGGATGGCCTGTGCCACAGCGGCGGGCAGGCGGTGGGCTTCCAGAGTCGTGAGGGAGGCGTTGAAGATAGCCTCAGGACTGCCCATTTCGCGGAGCAGCTTCCCAGCCGAACGCGCGCCGAGACCCGGCGTTAACGCCAGAGCCACCCATCCCAAGTATTGGTCGGGCTGCATCGAGAGGAGGATTCGCCTGGGGGCCGAGGGTACGCAGGGAGTTGCAGGGCTGTCTACCCGGAGTAATACGTACGCGGCGAGTGCGAAGTGTGCGTAGTGCTACCGGCAGATGGCATGGGACGTGGATGGAGCTGATTCGTGCGGCGGGGCGCACTGGACATGGCGTGATTCTAAAGGTAAGAATGTCGGCGCGAGGATGCCCGAAGGAGATCCAAAGTGAATACTCGGTTTGCGCGAATTGGCTTGGTGTTTGCAATGGTAGCCGGAATTTTTGCGGTGAGCGGCTGGGCGCAGAACGCCCCCGCTGAGAAAACGTTCGAAGGCACGTGGACCGGCACGCTGGGAGGCCAGCTGCGCCTGATCGTCACCATCAACAAGGCGAGCGACGGCACACTTTCCGGGCAGCTCAACAGCGTGGACCAGCACGCCGTGCTGCGGATCGAGAAGGCATCGCAGGACGGCAACAAAGTGAAATTCGAAGTGAACCGGGTCGGCGGGCTGTATGAGGGAAAGCTGAACAAGGACGGCTCGGGAATCAGCGGAACCTGGACGCAGACGGGAACGCTGCCGCAGTCGCTCGATTTCAAGCGCGCGAAGACTGAGGAGACACCGAAGGCGGGCGCGAATGCCGGGGCCAGCGCGGGCGCGGATGTTGGGGCTGGCGCGGGCGCGAATGCTGGCGCGGGCGCGGGCGAAACGAAGGAACATACCCCGAAGCCGCTGGTGGTTCCGCTGGATGTGGTGATTCCGATCGCGCCAACGGCATTCAAGGCGGACGGCAAGTGGCATCTCGTTTACGAACTGCACGCGGCGAACCTGGGGAAGTGGGATTGCGCGATCACGCGGCTGGATGTGGTGGCGGGCGATTCCCCGGGCGACAGAAAGGCGCTGGCGAGTTTTGCAGGCGCGGAGCTGGACGGGATGGTGGTTCATCCGGGAGACGTGCCGAAGGATTCCGCGAGGATTGCGCCGGGGGAATTCGCGGTGATTTATATGTGGGTGAACTTTGAGAAGCTCGAAGACGTGCCGGCGTCGATCGGGCATAGCATCAGCACGAAGATCGGGGATTATCCCGAAACGCTTTCGGTGGATACGCAGCTGCAAGCCGTGGAGCGGAAACCGGTGGTGACGATCCAACCTCCGCTGGACGGAGAGAATTGGCTGGCGGGCAACGGGCCTTCGAATGCTTCGCTGCACCGTCGGGCGCTGATTGCAGTGAACGGGCGCGCGTGGATATCGCAGCGATTTGCCATTGATTGGGTGGAGCTGTTCCCCGAGGGGACGACGTACCACGGAGATCCGAGCGACAACAAGAATTACCGCGCGTACGGCGCGGAGATTCACGCGGTGGCGGGCGGGACCGTGAGCGAGATCAAGGATGGGATCCCGCAAAATACGCCGCGCGCGAAATCGCTGGCGGTGCCGATCACGCTCGAGACGGTGGGCGGCAATCACGTGATCGTGGACATCGGCGAGGGACGCTACGCTTTTTACGCGCACATGCAACCGGGGTCGGTGCGCGTAAAGGTGGGCGACCGGGTGCAAGCGGGGGACGTGCTGGGGCTGGTCGGCAATACGGGGAATTCTTCGGAGCCGCACCTTCACTTCGATATCTGTAACGCGAGCTCGGAACTTGCGTGCGAGGGAATTCCGTATGCGTTCGCTTCGTTCGAGGTGCAGGGCCAGGGCTGGGGCTGGAAATCCTCAGAATCGCATGGCGCGCCGGTGGCGCACGAGATGGAAATTCCCACCGAGGATGAGGTGGTGCGATTTCCGCCGCGGCGCTAGGAGCGCCTTTGCCCGCAGCGAAGAGGCCCGCAACGAATATGCTATATTGAGTTTTCCGATGTTTTGATGTCTTGAGGATGCTTGTGCCAAAGCTTCGCATTTCGATAGTGGAATTTCTGAACACGGCGCCGCTGGTGTGGGGATTCACGGACGGGCCCCTCGTGGGGAAGTACGATCTTTCGTTCACGCTGCCGTCGCAATGCGCGGAGGCTTTGCGGCGTGGCGATGCGGACGCGGCCATCATTCCGGCGATCGAATACCAGCGCATCGAAAATATTGTCGCGCTGCCGGGAATGGCGGTGGCGGCGAAAGGCGAGGTGCGCAGCATTCTGGTGGTGGCGAAAAAGCCGATCGAGATGGTGAAGCGTTTTGCGCTGGACACGAGCTCGCGCAGCTCGGCGGCGCTGGTGCGGCTGCTGGCGGCGGGAATGTGGAAAATCAATCCGGAATTCGTGGACGCCGCGCCCGACCCCACCGAAATGCTGAAGCAGGCGGACGCCGCTTTGGTGATTGGCGACCCGGCGCTGCGCATCGCGGTGAAAATGGATTCGCTGGCGGGAAAGCTGCCGAGCGGCGAGCAGTGCTGCCAGGGAGATCCGGACGAGCTGCCCGTTCCGGGGTTCGAAACGATTTTCGTTTACGACGTGGCCTACCAGTGGCAGGAGATGACCGGCAAGCCGTGCGTGCTGGCGATCTGGGCCGCGCGGCGCGACGCGATTACGCCGGAGCTGGTGGCGGATTTCGAGGCGTCCAAGGAATACGGCGTGTCGCGCAAACGCGAAATCGCGGAGGGCGCCTCGATCAAACTCGATTTGCCGGTGGGCGCGCTCGAACGCTACTTGACGGAGAACGTCCATTACGATCTGGACGAGGAGTATCTGGACGGGCTGCGGATCTATTACGAGAAAGCAGCGGCCGCAGGGCTGATTCCGCGGGCGAAGGCGCTGGAACTCGCGGCGCCGGCCGTGAAATCGACGGCGCGACGCGGAGCCTGAGGGAGTGGAGCGCGTCGGACAGCTGAATATCCTGCGGCGGTATCCGGTGAAGAGCATGGCCGGCGAGGATTTGGACGAAGCGCGAGTGAGTTTCGCCGGAATCGTAGGCGACCGGGTCTTCGCGTTTATCGACCAGGGCAACCGCTCGAATTTTCCGTGGATGACCGGGCGGCAAGGGCACGAGCTGATACTTTTTCGTCCGCGATTTCTCGATCCGCCGCCGGCCGCGGAGGAGAATCCGGATGCGGAGCGCTATGCCACGGAAGTGACCACTCCACAAGGCGAGAAATTCCGCATGGGCGACCCGGAGTTCACCAAGCACGTGGAGGAACGATTCGGGCGCTCGCTGCGGCTGCGGTTTTCAGAGCGCAGCCAGACAGACGCGCGGCCGATTTCCGTGTTCGGGCTGGCCACGGTGCGGGCGCTCTCGGAAGAGACGGGTATAAATCTCGATCCGCGGCGGTTTCGTGCTAACTTTTATGTGAGCTGGGACAACGAGCGGCCGTTTTACGAAGACGAGCTGATCGGGCGGGAGCTGCAGATCGGCGATACGGTGATGCTGCAACTGGTGAAGAAGGACGAGCGCTGCGTGATGATCACGCTGGACCCGGACACTGCGGCGGTTGCCCCGCAGGTTTTGCAGCGGGTCGCGCTTCGGCATGAGGGATGCGCGGGCGTTTATGGCGTGGTGCTGCGCGAAGGAATCGCAAGGATACACAATCCGGTTTATTTGCTTTGATGGCAGGCGCAGCAAAAGGGAAAGGCAAATGGGACTGACACAGCAGGAAGCGCTCGAACTTTTCGAATCCGACGATTTGATCGGCATCGGCATGGCCGCGAACGAAGTGCGCCGGAAGAAGACGGACCCGCGCGTGGCCACGTACCAAATCGACCGCAACATCAACTACACGAATTTCTGCACGGAATACTGTTCGTTCTGCGCGTTCTACCGGCCGCTCGGCGCGAAGGACGGCTACATCCTGCCGCTCGAAACCATTTATGCGAAAATTCAGGAGATGCTGGACCTGGGCGGCACGGGCGTGCTGATGCAGGGCGGCCTGCATCCGGATTTGCGCATCGAGTTCTACGAAAACATGCTGCGCTCGATCAAGG
>Ga0302225_10001443_pt1 | contig 15055 bp, 15 predicted proteins | sample II_Palsa_E3_2_FD_193515 | JGI IMG/M metagenome (GOLD analysis project Ga0302225, IMG submission 193515) | Peat permafrost microbial communities from Stordalen Mire near Abisko, Sweden - II_Palsa_E3_2 | ecosystem: Environmental > Terrestrial > Soil > Palsa > Peat permafrost | place: Sweden...
GCAAGCTCATGAGGAAACTCTGAGCGGACCGGACAGTCATGAAACGGGCCAAGGTCCACACGGTCACCTCTTCGGAGATTGGGGCGGCGAGAGAACGCGTTTGCTGGAGCGCGGTGTGAGCTTCGATCTTCAATACGTCAGCGATTCCCTCTGGAATCTCAAGAGCCAACAGCGGGAGCGATTTACGAGTTGGAATCGATTCCGGGGAACCGTTGACGTGGATCTGGGGACGCTCATGGGCCAACATGGAATGTATTTCCATGCGACCGCGCTGTGGCAGGGAGGGGGCAATCTTGGGACCTACCTCGGTTTACTGACCAATCCGAGCGGTATGGCCAGCGCGAATACATGTCGCCTCGATTCATGGTGGATCGAGAAGCGATGGTTTGACGAACGCATCACGGCACGCGCGGGTCAGTTTGCGGGTCAGGATTTCTATGGGGCCCAGCACTATGCAGCGTCGTTCATCTTCGAGCCTATGGGCTATGCGTTAGGCAATCTGTCCACAACCGCTGAGTCCTTCGATCCTCCATCGACGCCGGCCTTGGAAGTGCGCACCGTACCCTTCCACAATTTTTATGTGAAATCGATGGTGCTGGCCGCAGTCCGCTCACCTTTTTCACAAAACCCAACCGGTCTGGTTCCGCAGTTCAATGGCACTCCAGTGAGTGTTTCAGAGATCGGGCTTACACCGGGTAAGAAGGCATCGTCTGTGCGGGCCTTCGACAGCGTAGACGGCCGCAAGGGATATTCTGGCCTTTATCAGTTCGGAGCGGTCTACAACCCCGGACAATTCACGTCGCCAACGGGCGCGATAGGGCATTCGGGCAACTACCTTTTGTATTGGATGGCAAGTCAGGCTCTCTGGCGCGTGGATCCGAAAGATGCAAAAGGGTTGGATGCGACGTTAGCTTACGATTGGAGCCCGCCGGACATCAACCGAAACAACACGCTGCTCACCGCGGGCGCGCGCTTCAACGAGCCGCTCCCTTTGCGCATTCACAACACCATGTCCCTGGGTTATGTGCGAAGCAACTTGAGTTCACGGTTCTTCCCGCCAGGCACGCCTTCATGGAAGACCGAGCAAGGCATTGAGTTCAACTCTCTGCTGGACGTTGCGCCAATGCTCCTTTTGCAACCGGCGATCCAGTACTATGCGAACGTAGGAGGGGGCTTACAACGCGCGGTTGTTTTCGGATTCAGAACTAAGGTGGAGTTCTAAGAACGTTGACCGGGAGGCGCCTCATAACGTTCTCCACTGTCGATTAATTGACAAGTCAATTCTTCCGGAGCCGACTCGTAGGATGACGGCAACGACTCCCATTTCCCCACCGGGTACAAGAAAAAGCGGTGCATCATCTCGGTTTTGGAATGTGTCGAAGCAGAGGTTTGGCTTATGAATCAATGCCGAAAGTCGGCTTTGAGAATCAATCTGGCGCCTGCCAAATGTCGGACGATCTGGAAGTGGTCCGCAAAGTCACACCGTGCTACGGTTCGACTCAGTTAATTACGAGCAAATTCGCGTGGTTGCGAGTTCCTGTAGATCATTAAAAACAAAACTATTTCTCTGCGGGGACTGGATTTGAACCAGCGACCTTTGGGTTATGAGTGATGCAATTAGTGTATTTTCAACGAGTTGGAGAACGCGGTTGTTTCAAAGAGTGCTAAAGAGCTGTAGGGAGCATTGACGAATTGGTATTTGGGGTTGGTTTGGGGTTGGGGAGTTGATCGCGTGGCACCGGAGCGCGCATTATCTCCAGCTTTCTATCTGATGGCCCAATTTACTTCCGAGCTCTTCAAGGCGATTCGCAAGTTGGCCTCGCCAAGAACTGCAGAATCTGAAGATCGGGATGAGGAAATCGGGCTGGCCTGTGCCACCCATGGGAGGCATCCTCCGATTTGGAACTGATCGGCTTGTGACGAGTACCCAGCAGTCGCGATCTGGGTGCGGCTCGGCGCGCGAAAGATGTCCCCAACCTTCAAGTCATCGAATCGTTTCGCCGGGACGATGAGAAAAGACGTTGGATCGAACCCGGGTGCCTCTGATGCTGTGTCAATATTCTGAATGGTCATTGTTGTCACCTAGCTAGGGGCTCTGGGGTGCGAGCGCCGCGACAGTCAAGGTCTCGTCTAGACCGCTAGCGGTTGAGCGCTTGGGTCGCCGCTTCGTCGATGACGTTAGCTACGACTTCAGGCGCTTCGAGAATTACCATGTGGCAGCTCTCGACGGTGGTAGTCTTTGCGTTCATCCGTTTGGCCATTGCAAGCTCCATCGCTGGCTGAAGCATTCGGTCCTTGGTGGAAATCAACGCCCATATGGGCCGATCTCTCCATGCCGTCACAGTGACCTTCTCGTCAAACATTGGCCCGTAGCTTTGCCCCTGTACGGCGAGAGCAAGAGTACGTTCCTCCATCGGAAGACCTTCGGCGATGTTATCCAGCATGCCCTCCGGAGTGACGTAGGCGAACTTCTCTGCATCGACCCGAATTTGCTTTTGCCCTTCGCTCCAGCCATACGGGGCGCCGGCGTCATTGGCTGACTGTCCCACCTCAGGTGCATAGCCAGTGACGTAGACGAGGCCCGCAACTTTCGGATGGTCACCGGCTTGAGTAATGACCACTCCGCCCCACGAATGCCCGACGAGAATAACTGGCCCATCCTGTAACGCGATCATTCTCTTCGTCGCCGATACCTCGTCGGCCATCGAGGTCAAAGGATTTTGGACGGCCACGGCGTTGTAGCCCTTGGCTTGAAGCAGTGGAATAATCTTTGCCCAACAAGATCCATCGGTAAATGCTCCGTGTACTAGAACAATGTTCTTAATTGTCTTTGCGTTCGAATTCTGGTCTGGCATGGTATTCACTCCGGTCCGGCGCGGTTTTCCTCGTTGTGTGATTTGTCTGAGCCCCGTGGACTACTTCGAGAGCGCATTTCGAGCCGCTTCATCGATCACCTGAGCGACCTTTTCTGGTGCCTCCAGCATGGCCAGGTGGCATGTGGGAAGAGTCGTGCCGTGGGCTTTCAGCTTGATTATGTTCGCCTTCTCCATCTCCGGAGGCAACATCCGATCGTTGGCGGACACAATTACCCATGACGGCTTGAGCTTCCAGGCAGCAACGGTAATTTTCTCTCCGAACATCGGCCCGTAACTTTGTCCCTGCACTACTGCGACGAGCTTTCGCTCCTCCAGTGGCAAGCCTTGTGCGAAATCATTGAAAATTCCACTGTCGGATAGGGATGCGAACTTCGATGCATCCACTTGAATTTGCTTTTGTCCTTCGGTTTTTCCGAAAGGACCGCTTGCGTCATTCGCCGACTGGCCTTCATCAGGAGCATACGCAGCGACGTAAACGAGCCCTGCAACTTTAGGATCGTCCCCGACTTGAGTGATCACTACGCCGCCCCAGGAGTGCGCCACCAGGATCACGGGTCCGTCCTGCATTGCAATAATGCGCTTTGTCGCCGCGACGTCCTCGGCTAGAGATGTCAAAGGGTTCTGGACAGCAACCACGTGATATCCCTGCTTCTGCAGGATCGGGATGATCTTGGACCAGCTCGTTCCATCAGCAAAAGCCCCATGAACGAGGACGATATTCTTCACCACTGCCGGCGTAGCCTTCTGTGCAACGAGTGGCACGAGAGGAAACGCAAATGCCAGACAGATTCCGGCATGAATCAAGCGATCGAACATTTCACGGTACATGGCAATCTCCAGTCTTCAGATACGATCTAGGCGATCGTGGTGAAGAATTGACGGCCGCGTCTAAGTACCCGTATGCCGACCAGAGTCGTTCACCTGGAAAGAGTATGCGATTGGGAATCGGCTACGACGACCCCCTTTAGGGTGGAAGAACTGGGCCCACATCGAGAACGAAGTGATCCTCGGTAAAGGGCAAGTGCTTGTTTAGCCATTGGAGAAAAGTGATTGGGACGCCATCTGGGTCGCGCACCTGGAAGAGCAAAGCGCCCCAGGAGACATGCTGCGGTTCAGGAGTGCTCAAAGTTAGTCCACTCCGTGCTAAGTGGATGTCAGGAACTTCGATGACGATGTGCGTTCGATCACCTGGTCTGTGAAGTTCCAGAGGCCGCGGCTCGCGGGTATTGTCGAGGATTTCGAGTTTGAGACCCTCGCCTAAATCAAAGCGGCGACCGCGGCCACGAGGGCGATCCCACTCAGCTAAGACGGGGAATCGGAGGTCGTCTCCGTAGAAGCGCGCGACCTTCTCAAAGGAATCTGTGGCGAGAGCTACATAACTCATTCGGACCTCCTTTTGAGTCCAATCGTCGGCGTGCAAAGAGGCAACACCTCTTCCATGAGCAAGCGCAAGCTGGTCTCCCAAGCATCCCGCTCATCCATGGCATCGTACGAGACGGCCAGCAGTCGGCCGAAGCCTCCAGTGCCTTGCTGCAGCTTTGCAATACGAATGGCAACAGTGACCGGAGAGCCGACAAGCCACAAATTGTCGGCGAGGTACTCCAGGGTTATCGATTCGTCGGCCATCTCCGGAGTGGTCTTGAGGAACACACCGAGCCCGAGGCTCAGATAAAGCGGGAGGAGAAAGTCTTTCCAGCAGCGTCCCATGTTACCGTTGATGGCTAGATCGCGTGCTTCCTCGTCAGTGCGAGCCACATATACGTCGCGAATGATGCGCCACGAATCGCGGTCCGGCGTTCGACTGGTACGCGCAGCGCCCTCAACAACCGTGTCCCAGTGCGCGGCCGTCACGGTCGCATCAGGACTGATGCTGAGGCTGACCGGAATATAGCCCTTTTCTCCCGCAAGTCTGTGATTTTCAGACCCTGGCGTGAGACCTGCGATGGCGATCGGCGGATGCGGCTGCTGAAAGGGCCTCAGGTGATAACCAAGAGTCTCGAAGCGTGGATCCGGTTTACACGTTGACCAGAATTCGCCTTTGAACTCGGATGGTCCTTCAGTCCACAGAGACGTCATTATGCCGAGCGACTCAAAGGTCATACGTCGATTCCGTCCGCCGGAGAAGTTCATTCCAAATAGCTGATGGTCGGTGGGTAGAGCGCTGATTCCAACGCCAAGCTGATATCGACCCATTGCTAAGTGGTCCAAGTAAGCGACGCGATGAGCGAGCTCGATCGGATGGTGGTACGGGAGAAGATGCCCCAGTGGTCCCAGACGGATCCTCTTTGTGCAGGTTAGCGCCTGAGCAATTAGAAGATCGGGTGCCGGACACGGCTCCCAAGCAGAGGTGAAATGTTCTCCAATCCAGGCCTCGTCAAAGCCAAGTAGGTCGAGCCGCTGAAGCTCCTCAAGATCCCATGCCTGGCCCTCGTGAGTGATGCGTTCCGGGGGGTGTGACGGCATTAGTAGAGCACCCAGTTTCACAGTGTTTCCTTTTCAATCCAGCAGTCAGGTGAGTCTTTAGTGAAAGGCCGGCTCAGCGCGCTTCGTCTCCACATACTTTTTGAGGTGCTGCATAAGAGCCCCCCACATCGTGTTGCAGACCTTGGTCTTCTCATCAGATTCATCTGCCCCCGTGTGATCGAGATCGACAGACGTGCGTCCGTCCCCTTGTTCTGCCAAGTCGAACACCGCTATGCCGCCCGCTGAAAGCCCTGGGCCTTCAAGACACTCCCATTGCACAGTAGCGCCGGGCTTGATAATGTTCACCCTCCAATGAAAAGGACCCTCTTTGCTTTGGAAATCGAGCTTAATCTCGTCATCGTGGCCGGCGTCGCCCTCAACAGAACTTGTGTACCAGCCCTGCAATCCGTCTCTGGTCGTGATGGCTTGAAAGACATCTTCTTTGGAAGCGTCAATCGTGATCCTATGGGAGTGGGTTGCCATGTTCTTCTTCCTTCCGTGCAACTGGAATTGACTCTGGAACGGTGTCTGAATTTAGGTGTGAGCAAGAGTTTGAACTTCACTCTTCCCCGACAATAGGCATGTGCGTGTCAGTGGCGAAGGAGAACCATCCCACCGGGAAAAGAGATCCTGTTGGAGTTCAACGCCGAGAAGATCCAGCGCGCGATTCAGGGTATGGTCGACCACCTCTTCCAGCGTGGACGGTCGATGGTAAAAGGCCGGGACCGGCGGCATGATGATTCCGCCCATTTCAGCGATCTGCACGAGCAGTCGCAGGTGTCCCAGGTGCATTGGGGTTTCACGCACAAGCAATACAAGGGGCCGGCGGTCCTTCAACGTCACGTCTGCGGCCCTGAGCAAGAGATTGTCCGAATAAGAAGAGGCAATCCCGGAAACCGTCTTCATCGAGCAGGGGGCAACAATCATTCCGTCCGATCGAAACGAACCAGACGATATGCACGCTGCAATATCGGCAGGTTTGTGAACCCGATTCGCTAAAGACTCCACCGTATCAACCGCATAGTCGGTCTCGAGGACGATCGTCCGTCGCGCTGCGGAGGTTAGAACTAAGTGGGTCTCCACCTCCACTGCACTCTGAAGAATCTGCAGAAGGCGTATGCCATAGATCGCCCCGGTTGCGCCTGAGATTCCGACAACAATCCGCTTCATGCCAGTTCCTCCCATTCAAATGTGCTCGTCCGAACGGCGCTTCCAATGGACACAGACATCCAACCCATCTCACTCGGTACCCTCGACAAAATCACCAGTCTGCGAGAACGTATAGGGAAAGTTGGGGCTTGCATTGGCCATCCGGCCCAGCTTCGGACGCAGCTGTCCAAACGTGCGGTAGACAAGCGGATACGGCTGTCCGGCGAAACGCTCGAGGACCTGCTGCCAAGTCCTCGGAACCTCGCGGATGAAGTCACTCATCTCCTCAGTCAATTGCGCCTCAGAAAGATTCGGTACGCTCTGCGGCAGAGCGACTGGCTCGGTTACAACGCACGCCTCGTAGTCTGCTTGAATGGCATCCGGCCCTATCGTGCAGTCGAAGCCTATCTTTGTAACGCTGAAGGGCGGCTTCGTTTGCTTCAGGCTGGGGTCAAGGGGCATCGTATTTTGCATAGGAACCGTCAATGTTCCGCGGCCAGGATTGTACCGCCATGATTGCGCCCACTTCACACGCGCGTCATCGTAAATGTCCACATCTTCATCGAAGACGTAGGCAATCTTGGGCATATACTGTCTGCATCCTGTGAGCATGACCCCCAACGTCTGCATGGCATCGCCGCCACCCACCACTTTGATTCGAGCGTAAGCGACGTTCCCCCCGCAATCAGCTGGTGCCACAACGTCCTGGACTAGAATTCCAGCGCGTTGGAGCTTCTCAAAGAGTTCTCCTTCGATCGCCTGCTGGAAGGCATACATATCAGTCTTCCCTGGGTGCAGCCCTCCGATCGTGGCGTGTTGGTAGATGGCATTCTTGCGATAGGTTACGCAATCGATGATCACGTTCCAGTTGCGCGGAAGTCCTGCGCCATAGGTTCCGGGGAATTCTCCATAGGGTCCCTCGTCGTGAATCATGCCCTCGCTGGTGATTACCCGCCCCTCCAGCACAATCTCAGCGTTCGCCGGCACAGTCAGATCGTTTGTTTCACACTTCACAATCTTCGCCGGACCTCCCAGGAAGCCGCCAAGCTTATCCCAACCGTCGATGCCCGCCCCTGGACTACGCATCATGGATGCGATCTTGTCCAAAGTCGGTCCTCCAATACAAACCGCGATAGGCATGTCTTTACCCATCTCGTGGTATCGCAGGCCAGCGATAGAGCCTCCGTGAAACCAGGCCCGCATGTCGACGTTCGTCATGTTTTTCGAACGGAACATCATTCTCTGAATGGCATCATTGATCTCTCCCGTGACGGGATTTCTCGTGATGATTCGGGTGTCATTCAAATACGCCTGGCCGTCGCGCGGATGATGGTTGAACAGAGGAAGAATCGTTAGATCGACATCTTCCCCGCGCAGAATCACATCCTTGCAGGGCGCAGTGTCCACGAGCTCGGCCTTGTAGTGGATGCCGGCCCGTCGAGCGATCTCCCTACCGACGTTCTTCGGATCGCAATCAAGAGACAATGCGTACATCTCTCGCGAGCCATACCCATTTGCGAAGAACGGGAACGCACAGTCCTTTACGCGTTCCACAAGAACGGCCTGGTCAGGATTGTCTTCCATTAGCTTCGGCAACTCGTCAACACGTTTTTCCTGTGTGTAACGACGAAGCAATCCGCTGCGTTCCAAAGTCGATATAAAATCAGCCAAACTTTCCTGTGCCATTTGATCCTCCGGAACGCACCGCCCCGTTGTTGTCGACACGGTGTCATATGGGCTGCGGAGCGGTTCAACCGATTCATCTTGTGTCAGAATCTGCTGACACGACCTTAAGGCTAAGGGGCGATGCCTATGGGCGGAAGACCCGATCGTTCCTCTTACCCTCCACCCTTTCGGGTAGTGCCAGCTCTTCGATATCAGTTCACTCTTGACCGGAGGTTCTTTATGCCCGTACCCACTCCGCATGCATCAACGATTTCCATCGGGCTGCCGTCGGACGAGCAGCTCAGGGCTGTCGTCGGCAATGACCACGATGGTTCCAATATGCTCAACGTCCTCAAGATGATGGCCGGCACGGAAGATATGTACGCTCCTTCCGTCGGCTTCATCAAGGCGATATTTCAAGCAAACGGAATTGATCCGAAGATTCGCGAAGTGATCATGCTAAGGACGGCAAAAGTTCTGAATTGTCCCTATGAGTGGCAAGCGAATGTCGTTTTGGCAACGAACGTTGGTATCGGGGCTGGCGACATCGAAGCTCTGGCGAGCGATCATGCCGTCACGGACTTAGATCCGGCGTACGTGCTTATCTGCGCGGCAACCGATGAGCTTTCGCTTGGCGCAGATATGAGTGACACCACACTCTCTGCACTCTTGGACACATACGGGGAGGTGGTTACTCGGAAGCTCATTTTGATCATCGGTTGGTTCAACCTGCTCAGCCGATTCTTGAATGGATGCCGAGTGCCGTTGGAGACAGTCAACAAGATCGGCCAAGGCACCACCCCATTAAGCGCGTGATCACCCTAATGAGTCAATGCTGGGGCACCCCATCTGAGGTGTTCGCTAAGTACGAAAGCCATGATTATGGGGGTAGTCACCGCGGGAACACCTGCACCAACGCCAAGTCGGACTCTACTTCAGCCTGTGATCCGAAGGAGTACATCATGAGCACCTTTCTTGCACAAGACGGAACGAGGTTGTTTTACCGGGACTGGGGAACTGGCCAGCCGGTTGTGTTCTCACACGCTTGGCCAGCCAGTGCCGACGAGTGGGACCCACAGATGTTTTTCTTTGCGAGCGAGGGCTTTCGAGCCATCGCCTTTGATCGCAGAGGACACGGGCGATCAGAGCAGACGTGGCACGGCAATGACATCGACACCTATGCCGGAGACCTAGCTGCTCTTCTGGAAACGCTTGACCTGAAAGAAACGATCTTGGTAGGGCACTCTACAGGTGGTGGAGAGGTCGCCCGCTATGTCGGACGGTATGGTTTGGGGCGAGTCGCGAAGATCGTATTTTTGGCGTCGATCACGCCCGGCATGCTCCGAAGCGACACGAATCCGGACGGTCTGCCAATGGAGGCGTTCGACGCCGCACGCGCAACGCTACTGAAGAATCGGTCGCAGGCGTACCAGGACGCTACGCTCACCTTCTACAACTTCGACCAGCCAGGTGCGGAGATATCCAAAGGCACACAAGACAAGTATTGGTTTCAGGGAATGCAAGGCAGCCTCAAGGCTCACTACGATTGCATCAAGGCCTACTCTGAACCGGACTTCACAGACGATTTGAAGAGAATCGATGTGCCCACTCTTGTCATGCACAGCGAAGACGATGAAGGAGTCCCTTACCACTTTACGGGAGCACGATCAGCCAAGATCATCAAGAACGCCCAACTGAAGACCTACAAGGGCCTCTCGCATGGTATGGCGGAGACGCACCCCGACCTAATCAATGCAGATCTACTTGCTTTCTTTCGCAGTTAGAGCACCGCTCGGTGGGTATCCCAAGCCTTTTTCGCACCTCCCACTCGGGTCGCCGATCGACGGCCGCTCCGATTGGCCGGGCAGAAGACGAAATCGGAGAATCATAATGACAAGTCGCTCAGAACTCCATGCCAGGCGTCAAGAACCTCTCGCAACGCCCTCCGACATTTCTGCGGAGAGGGTGAAGCAAATAGCGGGCGCGCTGAATGCCCTTCTCGCTGATGTCTTCGCCGTTTATCTCAAAACGAAGAACTTCCATTGGCACATGAGCGGGCCGCACTTTCGCGACTATCACTTGCTGTTGGACGGCCATGGAGACCAGCTCTTTAGCATTACGGATGAGATCGCTGAACGCGTTCGAAAGATTGGCGGCATCACGATCCGTTCAATCGGGCATATCGGCCGCTTGCAACGAGTCGCAGACAACGACGCAGAGTTTGTCACACCCTCCGACATGATGAGCGAGCTGTTGGATGACGAGAAGGCACTAGTCCTGGCAATGCGGAGTGTACACGCGTTATGCGACGATGCTGGCGATGTCGCTTCCGCTAGCGCCCTAGAGACCTGGATCGATCAAGCTCAACGACGGGCGTGGTTCCTTTTCGAAACAACGCAAAATCACAACCCGTGAAGAAGCGGATCCCTTCAATGGATCAGCTAGCTCACGACAGAGGAAAAGGAAAATCATGATGTCAGGAAGTAAAGTCGACCCCCATGAGGACGGCGGTATCATCACGGGCGGCCCGGCGCTACAGGATGCGTCAGGAGCCATAATTTTGTTGCATGGCCGCGGCGGATCAGCAGCCGAAACGATCAAGTTAGGAGGAGAGATAGGACTTCGTGGTCTGGCAATGTTGGCACCACAAGCATTCAATCACACATGGTATCCCGAGAGCTTCCTCGCACCCCCAGCAATGAACGAGCCATGGCTTACGTCCGCGATGAAAAGGATCGACCGTTTGCTCGAGTTGTGCGGGGACTTCGCCATTCCCACGCATCGGGTAGCCATCGTCGGATTTTCGCAAGGAGCTTGTCTGGCGACTGAGTATGTCGCTCGAAATCCCCGGCGTTACTGTGCGATCATCGGGTTCACGGGCGCCCTGTTTGGCCCGATTGGAAGTGACCTTTTCCATCCAGGGTCTCTAGAGAGTACACCGGTGCTTTTAACGTCCGGTGATCCAGATCCTTACATACCTTGGTCTCGGGTCGTGGAAACGGCACAGCAGTTTCGCCTGATGAACGCGAGCGTCGACTTACGAAGGATGGAGGGCCGCAGTCACACCGTATCTTCTGAGGAACTTGACGCAGGACAACAGCTGTTGTGTTCGGCATTCCAGCGTTGAACGCGGACGCGCACCAATGTGTTGAACGATAACCAATGCAGAATAACAAAATCACAAAGGAGAACAACATGAGCACGATCACCGTCAAGGATGGAACAACCATTTATTACAAAGACTGGGGCAAAGGGCAGCCCATCGTCTTTTCGCACGGCTGGCCTCTCAACGCCGACGCTTGGGATTCGCAGATGCTCTTCTTCGGGCAGCGCGGGTTTCGCGTGGTCGCTCACGACCGTCGGGGGCACGGACGATCCGGACAAACCTGGGACGGCAACGACATGAGCACCTATGCCGACGATTTGGCCGAACTATTCGAAGAACTCGATCTCCACGACGCCGTGATGATCGGGCACTCGACGGGGGGAGGAGAGGTCGCCCGATACATCAGCCGGCACGGTTCCAAACGTGTCGCCAAGGCGGTCCTGATCAGCGCTGTTCCGCCGATCATGGTCAAGTCCGACAAGAACCCCGGAGGACTACCGATCGAGGTCTTCGACGGCATCCGCGCTGGCGTGGCAGGGGATCGCTCGCAGTTCTACAAGGATTTGTCCCTGCCGTTCTTTGGTTACAACCGGGAAGGTGCAAAGATCTCGGAAGGCGCACGAGAAAACTTCTGGTTCCAAGGTATGCAAAGCGGCGTAAAAGGAAGCTACGACTGTATCAAGGCCTTCTCCGAGACGGACTTTACCGAAGACCTCAAAAAGATCGACGTGCCCACCCTAGTCATGCACGGGGATGACGACCAGATCGTCCCGTTTCCGGATGCAGGAGCCCTCTCGGCGAAGATCGTGAAGGGTGCTCAGCTAAAGGTGTACCCCGGCTTCCCACACGGAATGCCGATCATTCATGCCGACCAGATCAATCCCGATCTGCTCGAATTCATCAAGTCCTAGAGAGCAAATTGCCGGGGGGAACGTGCGATCCTCCCGGCTCAACGCAGGGGTGTCCGATGCTTCAGAACCATTCTCATTTCGCGGAACTAGCAACTGGCGACACTCCGCGACTTTGTTATCGAGTTGCCAATGTCAGATCAGTTGATGGGCGCAAGTTTGACGACCTTCGATAGGCGACAAGATCAAAGCAAGTGAAGGTTGCTCCGGTCACCTCTGTCTCAAGCGTCAAGGAAGCCACGTTTCATGGCGATCGTAACCGCGTGAGTTCTATCATTTGCCTGTAGCTTCGAAAGAATACTTTTCATATGACCCTTCACAGTATCTTCGGATATCTGCAAATGGTCCGCAACGATCTTATTGGAGCATCCAGCGGAAACCTTGCGGAGCACTTCGATTTCCCGCCACGACAGTTCATCCGCGCTGATGTGCTCCGCAATCTCCGAAGCGATCTCCGGAGGCACTCTGCGTCTGCCGGCGTGCACTGTCCGTATCGTCTCGATCAGTTCAGTCCGCAACATCGCCTTCAAGAGATACCCCACCGCCCCTGCCTTCAGTGCCCGCGAGGCTTGAATGTCTCCTGAGTACGTTGTAAGCACAACGATTCTGGCGCAAGGAAACTCTTGTCGAATCGCAACGGTCGCCTCGATCCCATTCATTTTTGGCATCTGTAAATCCATGAGAGTGACGTCAGGCCGGAACTGCCGAAAGGCCGCAATCGCCTCAACTCCGTTCGTAGCTTCACCCACGAGTTCCATGCCCGGCTGCTGTTGCAATGCGAACGCAATCCCATCACGGACAAGGTAATGGTCGTCGACGCACAACACTCGGATCTTTTGTGTTAATGGCATTGCTCATCTCCGTTCAAAACACCGTCAAAGCCAGCGCCCGGTCGGGCGGGAGAGATCTCGCGGTGATAGGGCGCTACGCAGCAAGCTTATCACTAGGATCAGGAAAGCCATCCACCCGAAAGAGGGGTTTGCACATCGGTCTATATTCTGATTCCGCATGCCACTTACATGTCGAGAAATCCTCTTCGAAGTGCGATCGTCACGGCGTGGGTCCGATCGTTGGCGCCTAGCTTCGACAGGACACTCCGCATGTGAGCCTTGACCGTGTCCTCACTGATGTTCAGACGGTCAGCCACCATCTTGTTCGAGTTGCCGCTTGCAACCTGCTCTAGCACCTCGACCTCTCTCGGAGTCAGCGAATCGTCAGCCGCATATTCAGCCATCTCCGAAGCGACTTCGGGCGGCACTCGCCTCTGACCCTTGTGGACCGCCCTTATCGTGTCTAGCAGATCAGTTCGCAAGGTAGCTTTGAGCAGGAATGCGTGTGCGCCCGCGATTAGCGCTCGGCCGGCTTGAACATCTCCAAGATACGTGGTAAGAACGATCACGCGTGCCTCTGGATGGCTTTGGCGGATCGAAGTAATGGCCTCAATACCATTCATGTCCGGTAGCCGGAGATCCATGATTGTTACGTCCGGAAGGTGTGCCTCGAATGAATCAATGGCGTCCCTTCCATTGGCAGCCTCTGCTACCAAGGTCATGTCCCGCTGACTTTCGATCATTGCAGCCAAGCCCTCCCGCAGCACCGGGTGATCGTCCACTACCAGGATTCGTATTACATCCACTTCAGTTGCCATAATCTCGGCGCGCTCCATTCGCACGTTCCACTGTGGCCGCATCGGTCCTGTGCTCCGCTGTCAGGCCATCTAAAGTGTGCCAAAGATCCCGGAAAGCTGAATCGTCAATTCGAGCTATACCGCCATTCTTTTTGGCTCCCGATGCTCTGCGCATGCGGGGGGTGCCAGGACCAGCGCAAAAACCTCTCAGATCGCGAACCAGCGGCGGCAATCCATGAAGATGCCGCGAAGTACGCCCGTGTTGGAGTAAGCAAACCGTGCAGGAACAGACACTCGGATCGTAGTTCCTGTATTGGCGGAACTCTGACAATCGAAGACCGCCCTGATCTTTGCGGCACGTTCCCTCATGCCCACCAGCCCCCAATGACCTTCTTTGCGGTAAGCGGCGAGAATATGCGCGGGTATGCCAACGCCATCGTCGCTACAGGACAGACGAAGATCTTCTCTTCCAAACGCGACGATTACGACAATGCGTGAAGCCTTGGCATGGTGAAAAGCGTTGGTGAGCGCCTCTCGCCCGATACAAAACATTTCTTCGCCCACGATAGAATCGAGCGCTTCGACTTCTCCCTCTGTAAGGACAGAAAACGCTACATCCTTTTGATGAGTGAAATGTGCACCAACGGCCTCGAGCGCTTCTGACAGCGTCAGGTTGTTGAGACTGTTAGACCTGAGACTGTTCACGCGATCCCGGCCTTCCAGTAGGACAATGTCCGCTGCTTTGAGCGCCTGCTCCAGCCTGGAGCGCGCAGGGGTACTCTGAGGTACTTCCTGGGCCGCCACGTGAAACCGAAGCATAAGCCCTTGGACGCTCTGCAAGAGAGTGTCGTGAAGGTCGCGTGCGATCCTCACGCGTTCATCCGCACGCTCCTCTGCACGAATCCTCAATTTGTCCGATGCGATGCGAACGCGCATTAGCATAGTCACCCATAACAAGGTGAGAGCGATCGCGGCACAGAGCAGGCCGAACCAAAGAGTCTGGTAAAAGGCTGGCAAAACCGTAAACTGTTGCGAAGAAATCTCACTAGATGCGCCCTCGCCGTTCGAGGCCGATAGGTGAAATGTATATTTGCCTGGCTGAAGTCGGGTGTAGATCGCCTCGGTACGTGCTCCGACATCCTGCCAACTTGTATCGCTTCCGTCGAGCCTGTATCGATAACTTACTCGCTCGGGTGCAGTTAGATTCAGGCCAGCGTATTTGATGATGAGTGTATTTACGCCTGCGGCGATACGACGGTAA
>Ga0302225_10001445_pt1 | contig 15047 bp, 13 predicted proteins | sample II_Palsa_E3_2_FD_193515 | JGI IMG/M metagenome (GOLD analysis project Ga0302225, IMG submission 193515) | Peat permafrost microbial communities from Stordalen Mire near Abisko, Sweden - II_Palsa_E3_2 | ecosystem: Environmental > Terrestrial > Soil > Palsa > Peat permafrost | place: Sweden...
GAAAGCCTCCCTGTCGATAAGGTGGCAAAAGACACCCTCATCGGTGGTAGTTTGCTGGTGTCCGGGTCTGTGAAGGCGCAGGTAACGGCGGCCATCGGGGATTCCGTGATGGCAGGCATTGTCCGGCTCGTGCGGGAGGCCCAGGGTGAAAAGCCCCCTATGCAGCAGCTGGCAGACAGGATCAGCGCCGTCTTCGTGCCCGTAGTGGTCGGACTCGCCGTGATCACCTTCCTGGGCAATTATTTGTATCTCCACCAGGCGCCCCCGGCGCTGATGCGCAGCATCGCCGTGCTCGTGATTGCCTGCCCCTGTGCTATGGGCCTGGCTACCCCTGCCGCGATCGCCGTAGGGCTGGGTCGCGCCGCCCGCAACGGTATTCTCTTCCGCAATGCCCGCCATCTCGAAGCTTTCAGAAATATCCGGCAGGTCATCTTTGACAAGACCGGAACGCTGACTACCGGAGACTTTTCTATTGGCCGCTGGCAGGTACAGGAGGGGGCCGTCGACCAATTCCGCGAAATAGCCTTCTCACTCGAAAAATACTCCAATCACCCTATCGCCAAAAGCATTGCCCGGGAATGGAAACAAAAAAAATCCCTTCCATGGCAAAAAATCGAAGAAATAAAAGGGCTGGGCATGAAGGCGCAGACAAAAACAGGGGATATCTATTGGGCAGGGTCGCATAAAGTGGCTGCCGCACTGACGACCGACGATACACATAATGTCTATATCGTTTGCAATGATCGCCTGCTGGGTTGGATCGACGTACAAGACACCCTCCGGCCGGAAGCCGCATCCGTCGTACAATGGTTGCACGGTAAAGGTATCCGTACTGTCCTGCTGAGCGGCGACCGTCGGCAACCCTGTCTGCAGCTGGCCGCTCAGTTGGGGATAGCAGAAGTACTGGCGGAACAAACACCCGAACAAAAGTTACAGCAGGTTACCAGGCTCAACAGTGAAATGCCGTCAGCAATGGTCGGCGATGGGATCAATGATGCTCCCGCTCTTGCCCGGGCGACGATCGGACTGTCGATGAGCGACGCCTCCCACCTGGCTGTGCAGACGGCCGATGTTGTGCTGATGAACCAGGGTTTACGTCATCTGCCCGCTGCCCTCGAACTGGGACGGCAAACTTTCGCTACGATCCGCAGCAATTTGTTCTGGGCCTTTTTCTACAATGTTATCGCTATTCCCGTGGCCGCCTTCGGCTGGTTGACGCCTGCCGTGGCTGCTCTGGCCATGGGATTCAGTGATGTGGTACTGGTCGCCAATTCTCTTCGGCTGTATGTAAAAAAAGTAGCGGGATGAACGACGATCTGCAATCCCTGCTACAGCAGCACTGGCATTATCAAAGCTTCCGGCCACAGCAGGAAGAAATTATGCGTTCGGTACTGGAAGGAAGAGATACCCTGGCCCTTTTGCCTACCGGAGGCGGTAAATCCCTGTGCTTTCAGGTGCCTGCCCTTGCACGGCCGGGACTATGCCTGGTTGTCAGTCCGCTGATCGCCCTGATGAAGGAACAGACGGACAGCTTGCGGAAAAAGAATATCACCGCCTTCTTCCTTCACACGGGCATGAGCCGCAAGGAGATCATCAATACCCTGCAGACAGCCGGCGAGAGTAATTGCAAATTTCTGTACGTGTCTCCCGAACGGCTGGAGACCGATTTGCTGATCAGCTATCTTCCTTCGCTGGATGTCCGGCTCATTGCAGTAGACGAAGCCCATTGTGTATCCCAATGGGGATACGATTTCCGGCCGTCCTATCTCCGCATTGCAGCCCTTCGGGCGTTATTGCCCGGCGTTCCGCTGCTGGCGCTTACGGCCTCTGCCACGCCGACGGTATTGAATGACATCGTCGACAAGCTGGAGTTGAAAGAGCCGGCCATCTTCCGTCAGCCTTTTACCCGTTCCAATCTCTCCTATAGTGTCTTTACCGAAGAAAACAAGATCCGCAAGATCACGGAGATCCTGCAAAAAGTTCCCGGCAGCGGCATCGTCTATTGCAGGACCCGCCGCGCGACCGGAGAGATCAGTGAATGGCTGACGCGCCAGGGGATTCCGTCGGCAGCCTATCATGCCGGGCTGTCACAGGACGAAAGGCACCAACGGCAGGACGACTGGCTAAAAGATCGCATAAGGGTGATGGTTTGTACCAATGCTTTCGGTATGGGCATCGACAAATCCGGCGTGCGAACCGTCATCCATGCCGATATTCCTGAATCGGTCGAAAATTATTACCAGGAGGCCGGCCGTGCCGGTCGCGACGGTCGGAAGGCCTATGCTGTCTTGCTGGCGGCGGGCACCGACCTTACCCGTCTCGAAAGCCTGCCCGACATCCGATTTCCGCCTCCCTCAACCATCCGGCTGGTATACCAGCACCTGATGAATTATCTCCAGCTTCCGGCAGGCGCGGGGGAAGGCCAGTATTATGATTTTAACCTGACAGAATTTGGCCAGCGTTTCCAGCTGGAGACTTCCGCCATACTGGATATCCTCAAAGTACTCGAGCAGGAAGGGGTACTCATCTTCCAGCAGCAGGTATTCATGCCTGCGCGGGTGCAGTTCACCATTGGAAAGGAGGCATTATATGACTTTGAAAAAGATCATCCTGCCCTGCAACCGTTGATCCACGCCCTGCTGCGTAGTTATGAAGGTATCTTCGATCAGCCGGTGCCTGTCCGTGAACGCCAGCTGACCTACAACACCCGGTCGGCGCCCGGGCAGGTCGCAGCGGACCTGGCGCAATTACAGGCGTATCACATTATCGGGTATGTACCGCTGAAGGAATCTCCGCAGCTTTATTTTTTCCGCGACCGGGTGGCGGCAGAAGATCTCTACATCGATCCGGTAAGGTATCGCGAAAGAAAGGAACAATATGCGATCCGCATCCGCGCCATGGTCCGCTATCTCGGCCTCTCCGTCGACTGCCGCAGCCGTTACCTGGCCAATTACTTCGGGGACAGGGACGCGGAGGACTGCGGCGTTTGTGATAATTGTTTGCGCGCGTCGCGCGGGAATACCTCGGCCCTCCGGCGCTAACGCTCTTCTGTTTTACGATAAGTTGTTCGGGAAATGATGGTCTTTTTCTTTGAATGCGGAATTTCTTTTTATTTACACCTTCTCCCCCATCAATTGCTTAATCTGCTCCTCCAGCTCTTTGAGCCTCTTCTCCATCTCCGGCAGACTCCGGCTGACGACTTGGCTGCGCAAGGCGCTGGTATAATCGTAGGCAGGGCTCCCGGTTACGGCGCCTCCCTTTGTTTTGATGGATTTCGTGACGCCACTTTGAGCGTTGATCCGGGCTCCGTCTGCGATCTGCAGGTGACCGACAATACCCGCCTGTCCGCCGATCATCGCACCATTGCCAATCTTCGTACTTCCACTAACCCCCGCCTGCGCGGCAATGACCGTGTAATGCCCAATCTCTACATTGTGCGCGATCTGTATCAGGTTATCGAGCTTGGCGCCTTTGCGAATAATGGTCGACCCAATGGTGGCCCGGTCGATAGCGCAATTGACCCCGATCTCTACATAATCTTCCACTACCACATTACCGATCTGGGGCACTTTCTTGAACGTCCCATCGGCCTGCGGAGCGAAACCGAACCCATCCCCGCCGATCACCGACCCCGCATGAATGGTGACATTAGCCCCGATCACACAGTTGTGGTAAACCTTGACACCCGGATGCAGCACCGTATTTTCGCCTATTCGTACATTATTGCCAAGATAGACTTGCGGGTGGATCTTCGCCTGGTTGCCTACAACCACTCCCTCACCCAGATATGCAAACGCTCCTATGAAGACTTTCTCGCCCAATTTCGCCGTCTTGGAAATATAAGACGGCTCCTGGACCCCCGTCAAAAGCTGAGCCTCTATCTCCTGGTACTTCGCCAGCAGGCTTGCAAACGCTGTATACGCATCCGGCACCCGGATCAATGTTGCACCTACCGCCTGTTTAAGCTCCAGGGAATCATTGACGATAATAATGGAAGCGCCGGTGGTATAAATGTGCTCAAAGTATTTTGGATTGGCCAGAAAAGCCAGCTGCCCTTTGACGGCTTCTTCGATCTTTCCGAAGGATGCCACGGAGGCATTCGGATCTCCTTCTATCTTACCGTTGATCAGTAGGGCTATCTGTGTGGCTGAGAATTGCATATTGGGTGGTTAATTGGTAATAACAAAGATAAAATTTTTTTACTGCGCTTGCCAGAGTTTGGTGGATCAGCGCATTGTCCACCTGGGAAATATCCTTCACCGATCCATCCTTGAACAGGATATTGATCTTCTCATCGACAGCATTATACGTGGTATTGGCCGCTTCTCCCGTGAAGACAAAATAGCCCGCTTCTTCCGCCGGCAGCGATAGTTCCTTCGCCACCGACTCTTTCAACCCTTCTACGACATCTTTATCGAAAGGAGTTGCCTGCAACCTGACTTTTAACAGCCGCCTGTCGATCAGGCTCCGGGAAAGCAAGGACAATACTTTATCGGGATGGAACATCCAATGCTTGATGGCGCCCATTACATCGAAATCATCCAGCAGGCAGAACTTGTCCAGGTGCATTTCCACCAACGACTCATCCACGGTAGTCTGCTGCAGGAAAAAATCCAGCACCGGGGAGCCAGAAGGTACACTTTGCCCTGAAAGGACTAGCTCTCTCGCCCTTTCCAATATCTTCACCAGCATCTTTTCAGCGCTAAGCACCGTTTTATGCAAATAGACCTGCCAGTACATCAGGCGGCGGGAGACCAGGAATTTTTCGATGGAATAGATGGCCTTTTCTTCCACCATCAGTTCACCCCGATGTACCGTCAGCATCTTCAGTATCCGGTCATAGCCGATCACACCTTCTGAAACCCCGGTGAAGAAACTGTCCCGCGTGAGATAGTCCATCCTGTCCATGTCCAGCTGCCCGGATACCAGCTGATGTAAAAAGCGCTTGGGATGCTCGTTCGTAAAAATACGAATGCCCGTTTCCAACTGCCCGCCGAACTCCCCATTTAATCGTTTCATGATCAGCAGCGACAATCGTTCGTGATGGACCCCCCGGATCAATACGTTTTCCAAAGCATGCGAGAAAGGACCATGCCCGATATCGTGCAACAGGATAGCCGTTTTGACGCCTAGCTCTTCTTCTTCGCTGATCTCAAAGCCTTTTCGGCGTAATTCCGTCACCGCATTTCCCATCAGGTGGTAAGCGCCAAGGGAATGATGCAGCCGGGTATGAACTGCGCCCGGATAAACCAGGTGAGCAAAGGCCATCTGATGGATCCTGCGTAATCGCTGGTAATAAGGATGTGCAACGATATTCAGCAGGAGATCCTTGTCCAGCGTAATAAAGCCGTATACCGGGTCATTGATGATCTTACGCGATAATTGGGCCATTCGGGCGTTGATTTGTTAAATCGGGTTTAAACAAGCTCCAAAACTAGGTAAAATTGGCCAGGAGTTTGTAGTTTGTGGTTATGTCATTAGGAAAAATACTCTGGGTCGACGACGAAATTGAAAGCCTCCATTCGCAGATCCTGTTCCTCGAAAATAAAGGTTATGAAGTAAAGGCGCTCACCAATGGTTTCGATGCCATCGATTTCCTAAAGGAAAACCCTATAGATGTCGTCTTAATGGATGAGACAATGCCTGGTATCACCGGCTTGGAAACCCTGGCCAAGATTAAGGAGAACAATCAGCAGACGCCCGTCGTACTCATCACCAAGAATGAAACGGAAAACCTGATGGACGACGCCATCGGCAGCCAGATCACGGATTACCTGATCAAACCGGTCAATCCCAATCAGGTCCTCCTGAGCCTCAAAAAGATCATCGACAATAAAAGGCTGGTCTCGGAAAGGACCACCACGGCTTACCAGCAGCAATTCCGCAACCTGTTCATGGCCCTCAACAGCAATCCGGACTACAACGAATGGATGGAGATCTATAAGAAACTGGTGTACTGGGAACTGGAAATGGAGAAATCGGATAGCCCTGAAATGCGCGAAGTGTTGCAGTCCCAGAAACAGGAGGCCAATACGGAATTCTTCAAATTCGTATCGAAGAACTACGCTCGCTGGGTTAATCCTCGTGCGCAGGAAAGCCCCATCATGTCCCATAATCTTTTCCAGTTTAAGGTGCTCCCGCATGTGGAGAAGGGAACGCCTACCTTTTTCATATTGCTCGATAACCTGCGGATCGATCAATGGAAGGCCATCCAACCCATTTTCGCAGAGAGCTTCCGCATCCAGGAAGAAGACAGCTTCTACAGCATCCTGCCGACCGCCACCCAATACAGCCGCAATGCGATCTTTTCAGGACTGATGCCCCTCGATATCGAGAAACAGTTTCCTTCCCAATGGAAGAATGACGACGAAGAAGGCGGCAAAAACCTCTTCGAAGAAGAATTCTTCCGCGCCCAGCTCAAACGCCTGAAAAAAGATCAGCTGAAATCCTCTTATACCAAGGTGCTCAATCATCAGGCGGGACAGGATCTTGTCAACAATATCCACAACCTCCTGAACAATGACCTCAACATCATCGTTTACAATTTTGTGGATATGATGAGCCATGCCCGTACCGAAATGGAAGTACTGAAGGAACTGGCCGGCGACGAGATCAGCTATCGCAGCCTCACTGCCAGCTGGTTCGAACATTCCCCCCTCCACCAGGCGCTCAAAAAGATCGCCGATAAAAAGATCAATCTCATTCTGGCCACCGACCACGGCAGCGTTCGGGTAAAGACGCCTTATAAGGTCATCGGGGACAAACAGACCACGACCAACCTGCGCTACAAGCATGGCCGCAATCTTAATTACGAGGCCAAGGAAGTGCTGGCCTTCCGTGATCCGAAAGAGGCCGGCCTGCCGGTACCGACCGTCAACTCTTCTTTTATTTTCGCAAAGGGTGACGGCTTCCTTTGCTATCCGAATAATTACAACTACTATGTCAACTATTACCGCAATACCTTTCAGCACGGCGGCATCAGCCTCGAAGAAATGATCATACCCGTCATCCGCATGACCAGTAAGAACGCCTGATTATCCCCTTAGGAGCCGCTTTCAGCGGCTCGACCGATGCAATTTCTTTCCACATTTGCCAGGTTCCTGTGGATAAAATGGGAAGACGGCACGCCGCTAACGCATTGTTATGTAGTAACTTTGGGAAGATGAAGTTTACACAAACTACACTTGATAAGATCGAACGGGTCCTGGACGAAGTGGGATACATCGTACGCTATGAAAGAGGGAATTTTCAAAGCGGCTACTGCATTCTGGAACAAAAAAAAGTGGTAGTCCTGAATAAATTCCTCCCGCTGGAAGGCCGTATCAGTACCCTTATAGACATTATTCCTCAGTTGAAGATCACCCCGGAAACGCTGAGCCCCGATGTCCACCGGATATACAATGAGATAGTTTCAGCGGCTCATCTCAGCGAAAGCTGAACGACGGCATTCCTTCTCTTCCTGTCGGAGAATCGGCCTTATTCCTTAACTTTATCCGGTGAGTCATCCGCCAATTACCATCACATTCCTGGGTACCGGCACCAGTACTGGTATACCCATGGTCGCCTGTCCCTGTGAAGTATGCGCTTCTACAGATCCCAAAGACAAACGGCTTCGCAGCAGTATCCTGGTACAATCACCTTCTACTACACTGGTCGTCGATACCACCCCCGACTTCCGCTATCAGATGCTAAGGGCCGGTGTCCGCCAGTTGGATGCAGTCATTTTTACACATCCCCATAAGGATCATTTGGCCGGGCTGGACGATGTAAGGGCCTATAATTTCTTCCAACGCAGGGCTATGGACCTTTACGCCAATGAAATGACCCAGGAAGTGATCGTCCGGGAATTTCCCTACGCCTTTGCGGATATGAAATATCCCGGTATCCCGGACCTCCGGCTCAATCGGATCGATAAGGACCCCTTCACCATAGGCGACATCACCATCATCCCCATCCAGGTATGGCATATGAAAATGCCCGTTCTGGGTTTTCGCTTCGGTGATTTTACCTATATTACCGACGCCAACCGCATCGATGACAGTGAAAAAGAGAAGATCCGGGGCAGCAGACAAATCGTGCTCAATGCCTTACGCCATGAAAAACACTTGTCTCATTATTCTCTGCCCGAAGCGATAGCGGAAATACAACAACTCGGCGTCCCCGAGGCTTGGTTTACCCATATCAGTCATCAATTGGGCCGGCATGCGGATGTCGAGCCCGATCTTCCACCAGGGATGCATCTGGCCTATGACGGGCTTGTATTGCACGCCTGATGACTTTTTGCATTTGATTAACATTCGTTAAGTGAATGTAAGTCCGAAACAGCGTTAAACTTTTGGCAGGATTTTCCGTCTATTACCATACTTAAATAGTATGTATGAGAAAAATAGCATTGATCCTATCCGCTGTTCTGTTATCTGCGGCCAGTTCCTTCGCGCAGACCTCTGTTGAGCTTGTTCCACAGGTCGGCTATTCCTTCCCTGCGCGAAATGACTTTTACAATGACTATGGTCGCATTGCCGGGGGACTCAACCTGGGCGGCGCCGTCAATTTTAATTTCACCCGTAGCGTTGGCATAGAAGTCCTTTATAATCACGTCAGTTCATCCTCAGGCGTCTATAATTACGGCTATGACGGAGGCTCGCAACTCGTCGGCGGCAATCTCAAACAGGATTTCATCATGGCGGGGCCTGTATTCTCCGGTACCATACCCAATTCAACAGTGCGACCCTTCCTGGGTATTTTACTGGGCGCGGATATCATGACGCCGGGTGCGAACACGGGGTATTCATCCAATACCAATTTCGCGGTGGGGTTCCAGGTGGGAACGAATATCTACATTTCACCGCGGGTGGGTATCCAGCTCAAAGCCCAATTGCTTTCACCTGTCAGCGCGGCAGGGGGCGCCTATTACTATACTAATTACGCCGGCGGTGGGATCAATCCCAATCAATCCACTTACCAGTTCACCCTCGGCGGTGGCCTGATCATCGGCCTCGGCCGCGTCCTGCCCGCAGAACATTATCGTCCTGCCCGCCGCCGTCCGCGCCCTATGTATTACCGATACTATTAATATTATTGATTTTGATCCATACCTTTCGCCCCCCGCAGGCATCGCCCTGCGGGGCCCCGTAAGGCAAAGCCTTACGGGACTTTATGAAAAGAGGCCGTCTACTTTTAGCTTTAGACGGCCTTTTTTTTTGCAAAAAAACTAACAAACGTTAGTACCTGTATCAAATATTAATTAACTTTGTAGTGTAAGGTCGAGAGAGACGCTTACTTAGATAACGTTTGTTTGCCAGTGTCCAGGCAATAGCCCCCCGGTTGTTGCCTGGTTTTTTTAAAGGCCTATGATTAACCCATTATTAAAGAAGAAAACATGGACTTTTCAACGGAAGAATTAACGCAACAGGTGGGCCATACAGCCCGTGATTTCGCTGCCCAGTTTATCCGGCCTTACGTCTCGCAATGGGACGAACACCAGGAATTCCCCCACCAGTTGTTCAAAGAGCTGGGAAAATTGGGAATGATGGGCATCGTGGTCCCGGAGGCTTATGGCGGGTCCGGTCTTTCTTATACGGAATACGTAACGATCATCGTTGAAATCTCCAAGGTATGCGGCGGCATCGGGCTGAGCCTCGCTGCTCATAACTCTCTTTGCACCGGCCACATCCTTGCCTTTGGAAATCAGCAGCAAAAGGAGAAATATCTTCCCGCCCTTGCCTCCGGCGAGGCGCTTGGCGCATGGGGACTCACAGAGGCGGGCACCGGCAGTGATGCAGGCAATATGAGTTGTACCGCCGTTAAAGACGGCAATGAATGGATTCTTAACGGAACAAAGAACTGGATCACGCACGGCATCAGCGGTAATACGGTGGTCGTGGTGACCAGGACCGGCGAGCCCCGGACCCGCAATAACGCCACCGCTTTCATCGTCGAAAGAGGTACCCCCGGGTTCAGCGGTGGGAAAAAGGAGAATAAGCTGGGGATGCGTGCCAGCGAAACGGCAGAGATGATCTTCGATCAATGCCGTATCCCCGATGCCAACAGGTTAGGCGAAGTAGGAGATGGCTTTCACCAGGCCCTGAAAGTTCTCGACGGCGGCCGCATCTCCATTGCCGCGCTTTCCCTGGGCATTGCCAAAGGGGCCATGGAGGCTGCGACACAATATGCAAAAGAACGGCATCAGTTCGATCAGCCCATCGCTAATTTCCAGGGTATCTCCTTCAAATTGGCCGACATGGCGACAGAGATCGCCGCTGCCGAATTGCTGACCTTTCAGGCTGCCGACCTTAAAAATCGACACTTACCCATGACACTACAGGCCGCCATGGCAAAATATTACGCCAGTGAAGTAGCCGTGAGGACCGCCACCGAAGCGGTACAGATCTTCGGCGGCTATGGATATACGAAGGATTTCCCTGTGGAAAAATTCTATCGCGACAGCAAGCTGTGTACGATCGGGGAGGGAACCTCCGAAATTCAAAAGATCGTCATCGCCCGGGAGGTATTGAAAGGTTAGGGCATAAAATCCTCTTCTGCCTTCGTTCCGTATTTGTCGAATAATTTGTCGACAGCCCCTGCGAAAAAAGGGAATTTGTCCTTGGTGAAGTCTTTGATGATCTCGATGGCCTTGAGAGCCTGCTGCTCTGTCAATCCTTCCGCCTTTAACTTATCGATGAGTTCCTTCATTGGAGTTAAGCTACTTTCAGTAAATTCATTTTACTCTTGTCGAACTTCTTTTGCGCATATTCCAGGTCGAGATGGAATTTGTCTTCCTTGGCGGAAGGCAGCTCGAACATAGCATCGGTAAGGATACTTTCACAGATGCTCCGTAATCCCCTTGCCCCCAGTTTGTATTCGACAGCCTTGTCTACCATGAAGTCCAGCACGTCCAGATCGAAACTCAGTTGAATGCCTTCCAGTTCGAACAATTTTTTGTACTGGCGGATCAGGGAGTTCTTGGGCTCGGTCAGGATGGACCGCAATGTCGCCTTGTCCAGCGGGTCCAGGTGCGTTACAACCGGCAACCGGCCTAGTAGTTCGGGTATCAGGCCAAAAGACTTCAGGTCCGGCGCATTGACATATTGCAGAAGGTTCTTTTTCGCCGCTTCCTGCTGTTCTTTATTGACATTGAAACCGATCGCGTTCGTGTTGATCCTCCGGGCAATGATCTTGTCTACACCGTCGAAGGCCCCGCCGCAAATAAAGAGGATATTTTGGGTATTGACTTTGATCAGCTTCTGCTCCGGGTGTTTCCGGCCGCCCTGTGGAGGCACCAGCACATCGGTCCCTTCCAGCAATTTCAGCAGGCCCTGCTGAACACCTTCCCCGCTGACATCCCGGGTAATGGAAGGATTGTCTCCCTTGCGGGCGATCTTATCGATCTCGTCGATATAAACTATTCCTCTCTCGGCGGCAGGTACGTCATAATTGCAGACCTGCAGCAGGCGGGTCAGGATGCTTTCCACATCCTCGCCTACATAACCGGCTTCTGTAAATACGGTGGCGTCAACGATGGCGAAAGGGACATTCAATAGCCGGGCGATGGTCTTTGCCAGCAGTGTCTTGCCTGTGCCCGTCTCACCTACCATGATGATATTGCTCTTCTCGATTTCTACTTCGTTCTCGACCACTTTCTGCTGCAACCGCTTGTAGTGGTTATAGACGGCCACCGACAGCACTTTCTTTGCATCATCCTGGCCGATCACGTACTCGTCCAGGAACCGTTTGACCTCAATGGGCTTCTTTACAGTTAATTTAAAGGAACTGCTGCCTGTCGTATCTTCACGTATCATCAGCTCCTGCTGAATGATCTCCTGGGCGTGCTCGACGCAGTTCTCGCAGATATGCCCTTCCTGCCCGGCTATGAGTATCTTCACCTCATCCCGGTTACGTCCGCAAAAAGAACAATGCAAGGTATTTTTTGCCATTATAAGCTAATTGTCTGAATGGTGACTACAAAGTTACCCAACTTATTGGATTCTCACAATGTGTGGAAAAAACAGTCCCGAAATATTTCGGGACTGCGCTAAAAGTTTTTTACGTAAAATATTACTAATCAACCGTTTGTGTTAAATCTTCTCGAAGACCTGATCCACGATCCCGTACTCGATGGCCTCTTTGGCGTCCATCCAATAATCCCGGTCGAAATCTTTCATGATCTGCTCGAATTTCTTCCCACAGTTATCGGCCAGGATCCTGGCGCTGATTTCCTTGACCCGACGGGTCTGTTTCGCCGTAATTTCCAGGTCGATGCTGACCCCCTGCATATAGCCACCGATGCTGGGCTGGTGGATCATGATCTCGGAGTGAGGGTAGACGAAACGTCGTCCTTTTACCCCGCCGCTCAGCAGGATGGATCCCATCGAAGCTGCCAAGCCCATACAGATAGTGCTAACCGGGCTCTTCAACATTTTCATCGTATCGTAGATGACCATACCGGAAGTGACCACCCCTCCCGGGCTGTTGATAAAGAATTTGATCTCTTCGCCGGGCTTATCCGCATCCAGCAGTCGTAACTTGGTGACTACCTCTTTGGCCGATTTGTCGTCCACCGGTCCCCATAGTTCGACGCTACGGCTATCGAAAAAATATTTTTCCAGTTTCTTGGCCAGCATTCCCATATCCGGGCCCTTATCGTCCTTTGGCTCTTTTTCTTCGGGCTCTTCGTCGTCCATGTGAAAAGGTTTCACCAGGTATTTTGAATAGTTCATGATCTAAGTTTTTTCAGGTTTTAATTCGAATCTTTTTCCTTCCGGGGGTTCTGCAGCAATACTTCATCTACCAGGCCGTATTCCTTGGCTTCCTGGGCAGTCAGCCAATAGTCGCGGTCACTGTCCTTTTCAACCTGCTTGGCCGTTTTCCCGGTATGGAATGCGGTAACCTCGTACAATTCCTTCCGCAGTTTTTTGATCTCGTTGACCGTGATCTCGATATCCGAAGCCTGGCCGCCGATGGAGCCGCTGGGCTGGTGCATCATGATCCGGCTGTGTCTGAGCGCCGTCCTCTTGCCTTTTGTGCCCGCGCACATCAGCACCTGCCCCATACTGGCCGCCATCCCGATACAAATGGTAGCGACATCGGGGGTCACATACTGCATGGTGTCATAGACGCCCAGCCCGGAATAAACGCTTCCGCCGGGACAATTGATGTACATCTGTATATCGCGGTGACGGTCCGTGCTGTCCAGGAACAGCAACTGGGCCGTTACGATGTTGGCTACTTCTTCGTTGATAGGATAGCCCAGGAAAATGATCCGGTCCATCATCAGACGGCTGTATACATCCATGACGGCTACATTCATCGGACGTTCTTCAATAATGTTCGGCGTCAGGTTGGTGACGGTGTATCTGTTGTAATCATTCAACGTATTACTGGAAATACCACGGTGTTTCACAGCATATTTCTCGAATTCGTTTGCAGGATTCATAATCATATTTTTCAATGTGTTAATGCCAATTCTATTCTATGGACAGGTATCTTCCTTCCAAATCTCCGTCCAAACTTTCAAATTGCCAAAAAACTGACAATCCGACATAAAAATAAGTGCCATCGGTCATCAGCCCTTTAAAAAAAATCCCGGTCGAAAACCGGGATCCTGTTATTTCTAATGATGGTGATGATGATCATGTTCTTCCACCAGGTGTCGGAACTCGTCCCGGCTGATGGGCTTGTCCGTAGGATGGATCTGCGTCTCTACCCAGGCGAATACTTTCTCTGTCTGGATACGGTGCATGGTATCTTCCACAAACTTCCGGTCCTGCATCATGCGCTGAACGTAATCGCCGACCCAGGGTTGTTCTTCGGCGCCTGCCTGCATCCCCATATACCCGAACAACTGTTGGCGGGCAAATGCCTTGATATCGTCCTGGCTTACCTCGATGCCATTATCGCTGACTACCTTGTCCACGATCAGGGTCCATTTCAACTGGTTGACGAAAGTAGGGAATTCTTGTTCCACCTCAGCCTGGCTCTTGGGCTGTTCTCCACCGGTCTGCATCCAGCGCTTCAGGAAGTCTTCCGGGAATTCAATCTTCGTATGATCCAGCAACACATGATACAGCGAATGCTGCAGCTGGTTGCGGCTTTGACCATCCCAGTAGGCCTGGATATCTTCCTTCACAGCATCCCTGAACGCTTCTGCCGTCGTGATTTCTTTGGTTGGATAAACGGTTTTGAAAAAAGCCTCATCCAGTTCAGCCTTTTCGATCAACCCTACCTTGGTGATGGTTGCCTTGAAATATTTGTCGGCGGCAGCGGCATCGTCTTTGGCCAGACCTAAATCGTTCAACACCCATTCTCTTTCCTTCGCTTCAAACGCAGTGGAAGGCTGTACTATGATGGAGTCATCCTTTTTCAAGCCAATCCATTTCGGCCGGGTAGCTTCATTAAAATATTTAACCAGCAGGGAATTGTCTTTTTCGATACCGCCTTCCAGCACCGTACCGGCTGCGTCGGTTTCCGTAAAATGCAGGTTGAGGACATTGTCGTCGGTGGCTACCGTCTCTGGTTCCGTCATTTTGCCATTACGGGTCTGGTGGCGCTCGATTTCTTCGTCGATCATTTCCGGGGTGACGTCTACCTTATGAAAGGTCAACGGGGCGGTCCCGAGATCTGCCAGGCTGAAGGCGGGTTTCAACCCGACCTCGAAAGCAAAGGAATAATCCGAAGGATTGCTGACATCGATTTGCCGGGCGTCGTTCTCCGGTAAAGGCAGCGGTTGGGCAAAAATTTCGAGTTTCTCATTGGACATGTAGGTGGTCAACTCTTTTTCTACCGTTCTCAGCACCTCGTCAGTGAAGACCGAACTGCCGTACATTTTTTTGATAAGACCGGCAGGTACCATGCCTTTCCGGAAACCCGGGATATTCGCCTGTTTGCCATATTGTTTTAAGGATTTTTCAAAAGACGGCAGATAATCGCCTTTTGCAATATTGACGACGATCTTGTCCGTCAAAAGCCCAATATTCTCCCTTGTTACTGTTGCCATATTGATATAATAGTTTAAATCGGGGGGCAAAGGTAGGTATTTTTTGGCTTCCGGA
>Ga0302225_10001448_pt1 | contig 15041 bp, 20 predicted proteins | sample II_Palsa_E3_2_FD_193515 | JGI IMG/M metagenome (GOLD analysis project Ga0302225, IMG submission 193515) | Peat permafrost microbial communities from Stordalen Mire near Abisko, Sweden - II_Palsa_E3_2 | ecosystem: Environmental > Terrestrial > Soil > Palsa > Peat permafrost | place: Sweden...
CGCTACGCGCGCCCGCCTCTGTGCGCAAAGCGCACGTGATGCGGTCGCACCTTGCACGCTGGCCCTTGCACCACCCACACCCACGGCGGGCGCTGCATCGAGCCGTTAAAGGCACCGCTACGCCTTTCCAACCTTAAAACCTGTCAGCAGTGAGGGGCGGTTCCGCAAACGCCCTAGCCTGCGATTAAAGCCCGTGGTTTCACCCGCTACTCGATCCGGCAGGGCCGCACTAGCCGTGCGACACAGCGCGCAACTCCGCAGACAGTCCGAGCTTCTATCACTCCGATCGGAGCCGGACACTCCCAACGCTAGACGCTGTAAGAATTCACGGCCGTAAATTTAAATCTTCTCGACCTGGATCACCAGCACGACCTCTGTGCGCGCCTTTGACTTGCTGCGACCATCCAAGAACGCCGGTAGGAAGCCCTCACCGCTTCTCGAACTGGCGGTTTGATCTTGGATCAGGCCGCCCAACACAATGACCTCACCGTCCTTTAAATCGGCCACGGTTTGAAGCGAACGCGTGCTTTTAGTCGGCGACCCATTGACGCCGGTTGTGGTGCTCGCGAAGCTGGAAATCTCCTCGTCGATTTTGAGTTGGATCGTATCTTCCACGACCGTAGGCAGCACAGAAAAGATGACACCGGCATCCTGATACTCAATCGATTGAACCGGCGTGCCGCTGGTGCCTTGATAACTGATGGCGCTGACAGTCGGCACCTGTTGCCCCACATTGAGCTTGACCTGTTCGCCGGACACACAGCGCACGTTAGGCGACGACACCTCTTTAAACCGAGAATCGGCATTGAGCGCGGAAATCGCAAAACTCAGACGGCCAGCACCAAACTGCAACGCATTTGAATCGGACGAGGTAGAACCGGCTCCAAGCGATACGCCAACGCCGAGCAGCTTTGATGCGACGTTAAAACCCAAGTTTGTGTTGTCGGCATCGTCAACCTCATAGGCCCACCCGCGCACCACCACTTCACCAATCGATGTATCGAGGTCCGGCAGGATTTTCTTGACCATCGCCACATCACGCGCCGAGCCGGACACCACCACCTCATCATCGGATGGTCCGGCGCCCACGGATAACTGCAAATTTCCGTTAGCCGCGGGAGACGACATCTCAGCAGAGACATTAGGCGCACTTGCAGCAACAGCGCCGGAAACCGGATTTGCAGCAGCAGACGGCATCGACGCACGCGCACCAAACAGCGATTGAACCATGCTCGACAATTCCGACGCGTGCCGATGTTTTACCCGATACACGAACACATCACGTTCAGACTGAGATTTGCCGGAGCCTGACTTAACCGAAACAAAATCGACCCCATCACGCGTCTCGACCTTGAACCCGAGCGAGTCTAAAAAGGTGAGTACAAAGGTGCGTAAATCGCCCTTGCTGGTATCGAATTGGAAGGACACCAACCGCGGGTCCTGCAACACGTCCGACGAAATAACATGCGGCACTTTGAGCGCATCGTCATAGATCAGATCCACGACCTGGCCGACATTGACAAAGCGCAGATCAAACATACCGCCATGTACACGAGGCAACGCACCAACCGGCTTTGCCACAACCGTATGTAACACGCCCGCTTCGATATCCGGCACCGCACTGGACGAAGGTAACGGAGGCAGCACCCCATCAGCATAGGCATTAACCGCGCACCAGGTGAAAAATCCGACAAGCCATCGTTTCATCATTTCACCCCGTTAGCTGATGGAGCCTTACCGGTCCAAGATGCTGTATTGGCGCCATCGACCGGACCCGCCGTATGAATGCCGCCACCTTGAAAACCATCCGGCCGCTCAACTCGCAGGACGCCGGAACCATCAGCAAGCACCACGTATGCATCAGCGTCGACCATATACCGCCCCACCACATGCCACGTCACGGAACCACCAGCGCCAGCCACGCCACCACCCTCGCCCGCGCCATTCGATCCAGCCACAACGTGATTTACCGAGACGGGCTTTTTCGAGCCGAAACCACTGTTGACACCAACGAAAGCGCGATACGCCAACACGATCGCAATCACAAGCGCCACGGGCGCAATAAACAAAGCCTTTGGAATCACACCCTTCTGCTTAGTGTGAACCTCAGCGCTGGTGTAGAGCTTGAACACGCTCGCCGGAAACGACCACATCGTTTTAACCGCGCCGGCCAAACTGCTGATGTTATGGCAATGGTCCCACTCATAAAGCATCGCCCTTTTCATACCGAACAACCGACGCACATGCACATGACGACCAACCAAATCACGCACAGTCTTACTGATACGCTGGGGGTGTTGGGTGATCAGGATGAAATCGACGCCCTTATGGCGGTGAACGTGCAACTGTTCAATATCGATACTGACTTTTTGACTAATTGAAGTGGGCGGATAAATACGTTGAGCCTCATCGATCACGATCAGATCATTGTGCGCAGCAAGCTCATGCCAGCGCCTCAACCAAGGTTCATCCACATCGACATGCTCAATCGCCAAATCGCGGATGCCATCGACCATCAAACGGCGTCCGGACTTAAGTTGGCGAGCAATGTAATCGACCGTGTAGAGCGTCTTGCCGCTCCCAGGCGTGCCGGTGACAAGCGTAATGCTCATTGGATAAACCACTTCTTAATAGACGACGCGCCCGCCATCACCATGCGAGTGGTAACAGCGCCGACAACGTAAGACATGCCCTGAAACACCCCAGCCATCGCCATCACATTCGCGATATTGGCCGGTATACCACCGACCCCGGTAGTGAGCCAGGACACCGCCTGATTCACCGCAAGATCAATACCTGTGATAGTAAAAACACCCACGCCGAGAGCTATCAACGCCTGAATAACCAACGGCCCAATAATGGACATGAGAAAAGCGGCAAGCGTCGTCACGACTTCACCCCCGCAAGAATGATCAGCATTGCACTCAACGCGCAAAGCATAAGCACTATCGGCTGTACGTTCTGAGCCACGGTACAAATGGGCTGATAAGAGATCGTGTACGTTTGACCGAGCATCGAAAACGACGCTGGCAAAGGACAAACAGCATTCGCCGGACCACCGACTGAAACAGACGACAACGAGACACCAATGCCGCCCGTACCTATGGACCCAGCAGTAGCCGAGCCAAAATCGGCACACGACACGGAGTTAGGATCGGAGCAAGCGGCTGAACCGGACGCGCCACCGGACGTACCAGCACCAGTGCCCGTACCAGACCCGCCCCCCGTGCCGGTAGTAGTCCCCGTGCTACCAGTCCCAGTAGTACCACCGCTTCCGCTACCAGAGCCCGTTCCAGTGCCCGTACCTGTACCTGTACCTGTACCTGTACCGCTTCCAGTGCCAGTGCCGGACCCTGTTCCCGTTCCAGTGGTTCCGCCATCCCCCGACCCTGTACCAGTACCCGAACTGCCGCTAGGCGCACTAGCACCACCGGAAGACGCAGGTTCCGGGGCACTCGCACCAGCAGGTGCCGAGGCACCCGCAGGACTATCAGCAGTAATCGGAAGCATCCCGGATTCCGTGGTGTTATACAGACACGAAACGTTATACGTTCCTGACGAATTTGGCGTCGAACCATCAACACACTGAGGACCACCGTCTGCACCGTCAACTAAACCACCGCCAGACACAAAGGAGACCTCACACCCACCCGAAGATGCATAACCTGTATCACCGGGCGCAGGAAAATTAGAAACAGGTGTCGGAGCAGTCGTGGACGGAAACGAGGCGGCAGTAGCCGTAACGACCCAAACCTGTTGAGACGTCCCACTAGAACAAGAAGGAACCCCAGGAGCCTTGCAACCCTGAAAACCCTCGGAATAGGTCAAGGGAACGAGGAACGAACCACCAGCAGCAGTAGAACAAATTGCATTCTCAGGCAACTGACTAACCTGCGCTGTAGTACTGGAATGCCCACTGTTGGAACCAGCAGGAAGCGCACCGCAATTAGCATCAAACCAAAAAGTCACGGTGCCAGTACTAGGACAACTAGGCGCAACAGTGGATTGCGCCCAGGCAGAATTTGGAACAAGCGAAGCGGCAAGGGCAACCAACAGCACCCAAATAAGCAGGAACCGCGTCAGGAAAACAGGATCATGCCTGCGCCCCAGCAGGTGATCACAAAGACGAAAACGCATAAATAGAACCATTCCACGATCACCCCTCTGACGATGAATTAAGCATGTCGCGTATCGAGCGGAAACAAAACGCAACGGACAAAACCAACAGCACCGCAGCACCAATATCAGCACCAATTTGCTCGCCACCCTCGACCGGCTGAGAAACGGAACTCGCATCCATCGCGACCATAACCGAACTGGTTTGAACAGCAAGCGCGTTACCGTTTGCATCAGTGCCGCACGAAATGGCTCGACCGGCAGCAGACACGTTTGCAGTGGACGCCGGACCACACACAACAACCTCAACACCGACCGCTGACGCTTGAGCATGGCAAACGGAAGACGTAACGCAGCCGATACACACGCCCACCCATAGCAAGACTCGACGCATCACCAGCCCCTCACACAAAGGCCACACATGAAAAAAGGGCGGCACCCAGCGAAACACCAGATACCGCCCCGACCAACACTTACACCGTCGCCAGAATCAACGACCGAGAAAACCCTTGACCACCTTGAAACCCCAGGCCACGGTCACGATACCCAGAACGGCACCGCCCACATCGATCAAATCCGAACCAACCGAGTTGATCGACGCGACGATAGCCGTATCGCTAAACGCCTGAGACGTACCCGTACCAGCGGATTGAGCAAATGCGGCAACCGATGCACCGGCCAACGCAAGACCAACACTCGCACGCAACACCACATCACTTGCTTTTTGAAACAGTTTCATAACAACCTCCAGGCCCTCCAGATTAGGATTCGTTCGACCGGGCCAGATTCGAACGGATCGACTTCTTAACGGGCGGATCACGGCGGAAAAACACAGACCCAGCGAATGAAACGCCCTTGCAAACCAAATAAACGAACAGCATCAAGTTCAAAAACTGCAACTGAGCCGCGACTTGCTCCATTCCATCAGGAGGCAAACTGACCATCACCATTCCCCTAAAAAACCACCCAACGCCAACAAAGCGGACGAGGCAAGAAACCCGGCCTCCCGAGCAATGGCCGGATCTGCCGGACGCTCACGTAGACGACCCACCGCGCCAACCAACAAATCGCGATACCAGTCAGGCCCTGGTTCGGACTCATAGCCCGAACACTCGATACACATGCAGCGCCAAGACACGATTAAACCGGCGCACCGGCAGGCTTAGGCACCGGCTTAGCTTTAACCACAGGGGTCCACGAATCAATGCGCGGCACCAGCCGACCAGCATCGACGCCGTAACCCTCCGCAAGCCGATAGCTCACGACATACTCTTGACCGGCCTCAAGCTGCAATTTCTCGTCAAAGATGGCCGTTTTCGCGACGAACGAATCGTCACTAACAAGACCAGTTTCTTCATTCACACGCTCAGCATGCACAAAGCAATGCACCACACGCATCGGACGCTTGACACCCTTGCGAGTCATAATTTCTTCGTTCGCAATCTTCATGATTTGAATTTTTTCGACGGCCATTTTTCGTTACTCCATTTAGGACTACTACGCGTAGTCGATTCGTTAAATTTCAATTTCCTGCCTACCACCCTGCTTTTACTGCGACTTCAAATCACTACACGCACCGCAACCACCGGCACGATCCACCCCGCACCACACACACAATTCAGCGACGACCTCAACACTCAGCGACGACACATCACGGCGGCGAACCTCAGCGACCGAACCGCGTCTAATAATCGGCGCGTCAGGGTCAAAAAGATCGATAGTGGAAACATCCGCCGGACACTTAGCCATAACCGCAATCCTTACGTAATACATACAACTGTCAAAGACTGAGCAAAACCCGACCTACTTAATTAAAATCAGAACAAGCCAAATCCCACACAAAAAACCTTACAAAATGACAACAAAAATTATTATCTTTACCGCGCTATCCATTGCGTCACTGGCACACGCTCAAAACCAGCCAGATACACAAACCACGCAACCACTCGACGCGATACGTTCAAAAAGCTTCGAAGAACAGCAGGACGTAGCTGGATTACAAGCCGAAGCCGTCAAAACCCATCAAGACTATTGGGCGTTACTGTCAGCCAAACAATTAGCGGAAGCCGACGCCCAGGCGCAAGCGCAACAAAACCAAGAAAACAAAGCCGCCAACCGACAAAGGCAGACGAAACCACAAGGCCAAGCAGACATCGCGGAAGAACTCAGACAAAAACAACTGGAAATACAAGCACGCGCCAAACTATCGGGAACACCACAGCTACAGGCCAACGAACAACTAAACGCCGAAAAAGCGAAGCAACAGGAACAAGAACAGGAACAAGAGACCAAAAGCCAAGCGGTAGCCATCTATTGCCAAGGCCTACGAGATCACCCTACGCCATCAACCGGATCGATCATCGCGAACTGTGCGAAACACGGTCACTGACCCGGCCGGTTTACCTTTTGCGTGGAACTGGTAGACTTGACGTACCCCAACCGGAGTGACTCCGTTTGGAATAACTCAATATTACTCCGTTCGGAGCAACTTTATAATTGGGAGTTTCTATGGGATATGCCGAATTCATAGCAAAGGCGCTTAAAGGCCGAACGGTCAATAAGGCAGCAAAAGAACTCGGTATACCGCAGCCGTCTCTAGACAGATACGCAAAAGGGCAGCGGTTACCGGATTACAGAACAGCGCTAATACTCGCAAGAGAGGCCGGTATTAATCCCGGAGAAACCATGCTGATACTAGCCACAGAAGAAGAACGCCGTAAGCCATTAAAGGAAATTATTGCAACGGGTTTTCTCCTGCTCACTAACGCCGTGAATCGCCTGTCTATCCGCATGTTTGCGTAATAACAGGTGCGTTAGTGAGCGATTAAAGCTCACATTTTTACCCGAATAGAAATACAAATTATCGAACTTAAATCGAGTTTTGCTGTGCCGCAACAAAACGCTCACTTCGCACCGAAAATCCCCTGAACGCCACGCCATAGAACGTGGCTTCTTTTTTTCACGCGAGAATACGAAGCCGCAGCGAGACCAACATGACCACCAAATCGAAAAAAATTCTGACCCGCAACAACGCTGCACCGGTAACAGCACTCCAGTACAGCCGGGCTACATCACCCAAAGCGTCCGGATGCCAAATCAACGCGGGCATTCAGCACGCACACCATTTGCAAGCTCAACCAACCAATCCCGAGCACGCTCATGCGTAATCGCCGGAGTTCCTGACAAAAACGAATCAAGTCGCGCACGATCAACCTCAAGGGAAAACGCATCAGCACACACGGCCGCCATATATTCATCCACCGACTGCCCAGACCGGTGCGCCGCCGTAACCACAGCCGCCTCCAGCTCTTCCGGCAATGAAATAGTAAGCATCGCAACCTCAATTTGCAGTTATCGCACCATAAGCCCAAAATGTAACATTTTGAATTTAATCAGTGTTCTCGGCAGCCATCCAGACACCCCTATTCTGCGGTTCCAGAACAACTGAGCACTGTTGAAGTCAGCCTCGTTTTCATCGACGTACCGGTAAGTGGCCGCCACCGCATCGCCAGCACTGCTTTCCGCTCCCAGGTGTGCGTAAGTGGTCGTTTCCGGCGGCACAACAGCCTTGCTCGACCAGTCCATGAGCAAGGCATGCTGTTCACGCGAGCAATCAGTTCTCTTTTGCGTACAGAACTTCGCACGACAGTAATCCTTCATGCACACCGCCCCTGATCATATAAATCCATTGCGCCAGCCACAATCGGCCTGTGCCGCTGTTTTGGAGAAAACCTGTGCCGCCCCTCCCCACTTCGCTAGCGACAAGCGTGCCGGAACAGGCTTTGGACGCCTCCGATTTGAACGAAATCGTAGCGCGGCACAACAATGCGGAGGACCAGTGTCGTGCTTTGACAATGCATATCCTGCGGCGATTTGAGGCAGCTAATAATATTGACGATGCCGTAGGGAAAAAAAATGCTTTTTGGTCAATCGCGAATGCAATTCTCCAGCAAAGTCGCCGGATAATATCTCCGCAAAGCCGTCTCGCACTTGCTGCATCGGGAGGGAAAGAAGGTGTATCCCGCGCCAATCACGAACTGCGGATGTTTAAGCTCGCAATGGGTACCGTGAACCATGTCCTAAGGGACTTGGCGCCGCGCGAGTTTATCGACCCCAGACGGCAATACAGCGCCGAGTTGGATGGCGACTATCCGCTTCGGTGGACGGATGGCGCACCCGCTATTGTTGAGTTCGATGCAAATCCCGGTCTGGATCCGGCGCTGCTCGAAGGCATAAAACCCTACATCGACCCATTACGGTCCAATGCAGATCGTTCGCTTTTGTATCTCGCGAATCTTTATAGTCGCAGAATGAGCCAGGATGATTTGCTTTGCCCGCAAGAAAAGGCGCTGATAGGCCAGTGGGGAGTGTTCGCCAAACGTTTCATTCCAGAGGGCGTGTGTATAGGAATATATGGGGGTACGCTGCTGGAGCCGAAAGACTTGATAACTATCGCGGACCGGCGTTACCTTGCGAAGGCTACCGCGACGGCGCAGGAATATTTGGTGAATGGGGAAAATGTTTTGAGTCTTATGAACACAATTTTCCTGTTCGAGCCGAGCGGACGTATCGTTGCTCAGGATGCTCGGCAGCATAACGTGCGTGCCCAACCTTTTCGTTGCAAGACAAGCAGCGGCATTATTGTTTCGCTAACCGCGTTCTTTTCATCACGGGGGATCGAGCAAGATAGTGAGCTACGATGGAATTACGGATACGACGAAGAAGCGTTGATAAGGAACGGCCTGCGGTAACGTCTCACTGTTCGCTAATAAGCGGACTGGCCGAACAGCCCCTTTCAAATCGACGCTATCGCTCATATGCGTGAGCCGCGAATCCTCAAGCCAAGACCGCATGGCGTGGCAGCACCACTCTGAAAATAGAACCTTTTCCGACGATGCTTTTAACGTCGATTCGTCCGCCCTGCTGTTTGACGATACCATATGAGATCGACAGGCCCAATCCCGTTCCGGTACCTATCGGCTTGGTGGTAAAAAAAGGATCGAAGATCCGGGCCAGATGCTCCGGATTGATACCTTTGCCGGTGTCCTCCACTTCCACCCAGACGCTCTGTTCATCCTGTCCAGTGCGCAGAGTGATCCGGCCGTGCTCCTCGATCGCCTGCGCCGCGTTAATCAACAGGTTCATGAACACCTGGTTGAGTTGCGAAGGGATGCACTCGATATCCGGGATCGCGTCGTATTCCTTGATCAATTCGGCTTTGTATTTAAGCTCGCTCCACACTACGTTGATGGTGCTATCAAGCCCTTTTTCAAGGTTGGCCCATTGTTTCTCCATTGCGTCCACATGGGAGAAATCCTTGAGGCCCTGTACGATGCGGGTGACCCGTTGCAAACCTTCCATCGATTCGAGCAGCAGACTGGTGACATCCTCGTGCACGTATGCGATATCGATGGCTCGTTTCAGTTCAGCGATAGCCGTCTGGGTTTCCGGCGTCATCTCTACTTCACTTTTTTCATACGCCCACAGCGCCTTGAACAGATCCGCCACGTAACGCTGCAAGGTGCTGAGGTTGGAGTTCACGAAGGCGACCGGATTGTTGATCTCGTGTGCCACTCCGGCTGCAAGTTGGCCGATGGATGCCATTTTTTCTGACTGCAGCAATTGGCTGTGGGCTTCCGCCAGCTTGCGGATCAATTCTTCCTGCCGGATTTTCTCGACCTGCAACGCCGTATTGGTCAAAGCCAACTGCCGGCGATCTTCTTGGAATTGCTCGACAGCACGCGCCATTTCGCTGATCTCATCGTTTCCTTCTACCGGAACGAGCGGATATCCGTCGCCAATGTCATTGAGTCGCAGACCGCGGCTAACCAGTTGCAGGCGTGAAAGGACATGCTTCCCTAAAAAGCCGTGCATCACCAGCCAAGCAAACAGCAAGCTGCCTGCTAGCAACAGCATGACCCAGCGCTGATTTCGTGCCGATGTTTTCGCCAATTCCTGTACCGAGTCCCGAAAATTCCGGGTGAAACGATCGGATTGAAGTTGGGCCGATGCCACCATGGCTCCAGCCTGACGGCGCAATGCGTCGCGGAACTGCGGTCCCGATTTTTCCATGCTTCCGGTTTGCTGCTGCAACGAGGTATGACTGCCGCGTAATTGAGTGTGTGCGACTGCGGCTTGCAACTGGCTTTCGCGCAACTGCGCCACGATGTTTGCCGTATTGCGGAACAATTGACTGGACTGATGTAGGTCAAGTACGTCGATATCGTCGTCCGCATCGACAAGCTGGTCCGAAAGGCGGTCGAACACGGCGAGTTGTTTGACGATGTTGGCATAGCTGCCACGCATTGCATCGACCGATTCGGTATTTTCGAGTTGATAGGATTCGCGTTCAATAAGCAAGGTGCTCTTGACCAGATCCTGCGCTTCCTGCATCCGCAATAATTGTTCGCTGGTCAACCGCTGAGTGGCACTGGTGGCGATGCGCAAAGCGTAGACCGCGGTCACGCCGCCCGCCAGTATCAACAGCGCCAATCCTGCCACGGCAAGGATGAACTGCCGCCGCAGCGATCGCGGCAACAGCAGACGGCGCATATCCGAAAAAGGCATCGATCCTCTCCTAGCGCTGCCAGATACGTCGGTAAATACTCCGGTAGCCGTTGTCAGGATCGTACTGCATCTGCGGTCCACCATCGAAAGCGATATTTTCGGCCGTAACCAAATGAACCGGAAACACGTAGCCGGTGACGGGCTGGTGTGCCAAGAGTCGATTCAGTTCGTCGACCAGTTGCCAGCCATGAAGATTGAGCGGTTCGGCAACCGTCCCGGTTTGGAAGGTTCCGGCCTGGATGCGCAGAAAGGCCGCAGCGCTACCGTCGCCGGCCGAGAGCATGCTGATGCTATTGCTTGCTCGCCCCGCTTTGGTCAGTTCCGGTGCGGCATAGTCGAAATAGATGTCATTGATGGCCAGAGCATAAGTCCATTGCATGCCATAGCGGGAAAGCAGGTCCTGCGTTACCGAGGGCATCAGTTCAGCATTTTTCGAAATCGCGACGTCGCTGATACCGAGTAGTTTGCAGCTTTTGCATGCGCGGATAACGTCCGCCATGGCGTCGGCTTTGGTTTTGGCGATGCCAAAATGGTTGTCTGTGAATATCACGACCCCGGCGTGTCCCTGGGATTGCACCACCGCCGCCATGGCCGTGATACGCGCAACATCCAGGGGATCGGTCGACACATTGGTGGCGACAGGACTACCCGGAATCGGACCGGCCACAGGGGCGACGTGCCAGCCGACTATGGGTATGCCCTGCTCCGCAAATGGCATCAACTGGGGGCCTAGCTCTTTGGCATCGGCACCGACCAGGATGACTCCATCTGGCTTTAATGCCAGTGCGGCAGCGTCCGCATCGCGGCGACCGGCTACCGTGCCGTCATTATCGTAGACCTTGGTTTTCCAGCCCATCACGTTGGCGGCCTCTTTGATGCCTTTGGTCACGCCCAGAATCCCTCCGTTACGCAAATCTTCGCAAATAATGGCGATCGTCGCACCCGGTCGCCCGGGCGGCCCGGACAACGGTCCGTTCCAGCGTAAGCCGTGCTCGCTTGCCTTCGCAACCATTTGCTGCATCTCCGTCAGATTCAGTACGCCGCTTTGAACGGCGCCCTGAGTGGACGGTGGTGCTGCATCGTGCGCATAGGCGGATAAGATTGCGCACCAGCAAAGGCCGAATATTGAAAATATCCGGACAAAATATAAAAGCATGGATCCTCCCGGCTTCGGCGAAATATCTTAGGTGGACGTTATTGCATCAATGGGTAGTTCAGTAGCGTGCGGTCTCAGTGTGCGACGGGTGCATCGACGCGAGGCCTGTCCGTCAGACCGACTGTAATCAGGATCCGCAAAGGGGCGTTATCTATCTCTTCGAACTTACGGATTTGCGACACATAATGCGGTGTGATCAAGCTGTTTTTGGTGAGTAGCAGCACGCCTTCACGGCTCATCAAATCTTCCGCCAAGTGCAGGCCAGGGCTAAGTTCATGCGATGAAATCAGGCGCGTGCCCGACGGTTCCAAGGCCCCGGGTTCGCTGAGCAATTCGACGAAGCGGTCAACCACCAGCGGATCATATCGGTGTGCGCGTTGCGATAGCAAAACCGGTACCACACGTTCGTCAGGAACCGGTTTTGCGGTCACGGCGCCGGAGCGCAAGGCTTCGAAGTCACGTACTACGGCAAGGATGCGCGCACCCAACGGGATGGCGTCACCGGCCAGCGCATTCGGTGTTCCACGTCCGTCAAAGCGTTCATACTGATGACGAATGATGCGCCCGGCACCGGCAAACGACTCCAGTGGTGTCAATATCATTTGCCCTTTTACGGCATGAGCCAGGAATTGCTTGAGTTCTTCTGCGGTCAATTGGTCCTGCGGCTTGCGAATTAAATCGTCCGGCAAGCCGATTTTACCGATCGCATGCAAGAGTCCCGCAACCATGAGTTCCTGCACGGCCATCTCGCTCATGTCGAATTTCCGGCCCAGTCGCTGCGATAGCTCCGCGATGCGACTTGAATTACCGCCCAGCATTCCAGCTCGCAACTCGATCAGGTTGGAAAACACCTTAAGCATGGTCATGAAATTTTGCTTGAGATCTTCCTGGGCTTTTTCGAGAAACATCACCGTTTGTTGGATCTCGCCGGTACGCGCGGCAACTTGCACCTCAAGTTGGTTATTAAAAGCGGTAAGCTGCTCGTTCTGCAGCTGTACTATGGCGGTCAGCCGCGCGGTCTCTCTTTTTAGTTCTTGTTGCTCCAACGCCTGTTGCACCGTCAGCACCAGATCATGCTCGTCCCAGGGTTTTTGCAAATAGCGGTAAATGCCGCCGTCATTAATTGCCGAAATGGTTGCGTCCATTTCGGAGTAACCGGTCAACAGGATTCGGATCGCCTCGGGATATTGCTTTTTTGCTTGCGCCAGGAACTGTGCCCCATTCATGACAGGCATTCGCATGTCGGAAATAATCAAGTCGACCGGTTCCTCCGCCAGTAGTGCAAGGCCAGCCGAGCCGCTCTCGGCGGTGAGAAGTTTGAAGCCGGATGAACGAAATAAGCGTTTGAGTGCGGAAAGGATATTTGCTTCGTCGTCAACGAATAGGATCACGGGTGGACGGACGACTTCCGTGACCGGGTTATCGATTCCCGTGCCTCCGGTGAGATCAGACATAGTTATCCTTAATGCTGAGCCATCTCATGAAGAATTATTCAGAGCTCGGTAATTGAGGGCGCAGGGTTATGATTTCTCATGACTACAACGGTGCGTTTTTTCCCCAAACTTTGCAATGAGCATTTGCCCGACTTGAGATTCGGATTGCAATTTTAAAAAATTCGGACTCGCTGAACCAGCATCGCATGTTTTTTAAAATTTCAGTAGCTAAATTTAAATATAAAAAATCATCGAATGATTGACGCTTGATTTTTGCAAAATAAATTAAAATTCCTTAAAAAATAAAAATATCCTGCACCGATGATCGACCGATTAAGCTATCCTTGATCTCGATTTTAATTAAAGTCAGACAATCGGCATCATTTTCAGATAGCCTTGGGCATATCTCGTGCTGCTATTTAGTCGCCCCTACTAGGACGAATTGAAATGATGCAAAAGATTGCAAATTCGCTTGAGGGAACCGTGACTGACCGGGTCGACCTGGGCATTTTTGCGGTGGATCGCGAGATGCGGGTTACGTTGTGGAATCGCTTTATGCAATATCACAGCGGTACTTCCCGCGAGCAGGTGCTGGGAAACAAGTTATTTGAGGTTTTTCCGGAACTGCCGGAAAAATGGCTGACCAAAAAACTGGAGAGCGTATTTCTTCTCGGTACTTTTTCCTTTATGTCATGGGAACATCGTCCCTATTTATTCCGCTTTTCGCATAGCCGTCCGATTACCAGTTCAATCGATGCGATGCGCCAGAATTGCACTTTTTTCCCGGTCACGGAGGGCGACGGCAAGATTTCCTCGGTATGTATCACTGTGACCGACGCCACGGATATCTGTCTGGCGCAAAACGAGGTCAAGCAGCGGGAGTTGCTGGTCAAACGGACACTGGACGAGTTGACCCTCAGGAATCAGGAGCTGTCGGAACTCAACGAGAAACTGGCGCAGGCGCACCTGCAGTTGATGCAATCGGAAAAACTCGCGGCCATTGGTCAACTGGCCGCCGGGGTGGCTCACGAAATCAACAATCCAGTGGGTTTTGTCCTGTCTAACCTCGGTACGCTGGCCCAATACACCACAGAATTGCTTGGGGTGATCGACGCCTACGTGGAACTGGAGCCTCACGTGGCCGAGCCGACGCGGGAGCAACTCATGGCCTGCCGTGAACATACCGATCTGGATTACTTGCGCGAAGATGCACCGGTACTTCTGCGTGAATCGAAAGAAGGGCTGGTGCGGGTGCGCGACATCGTTTTAGGTCTACGCAATTTCTCGCGTATCGACAACGCGCATTTATGGGAAGTCGCCGATCTGCATCAGTGCATCGAATCGACCTTGAATATTGTCAACAATGAAATCAAATACCGGGCTGAATTGGTGCGCGACTATGGGGTTGTGCCGGGGGTTGAATGTATTGCGTCGCAGATCAACCAGGTGGTGCTTAATCTGGTGATCAACGCAGCGCAGGCCTGTTCGGAGGTCAACGGAAAAGATGGAGAAAACGGCATCGGGACCATCACTATCCGCACGGGAACGGTTGGGACCCCGGTGGCTTCGGTCTGGTTCGAAGTCGAAGATAGCGGCAGCGGGATTCCGGCTGAGCGCCTGAGCCGCATCTTCGAGCCGTTTTTTACGACCAAGCCGGTTGGACAGGGAACCGGCCTAGGATTGTCGGTGACCTACGGCATCGTGGCCGCTCATCATGGGCGCATCGACGTCGACAGCGAAGTGGGCCGTGGTTCCCGTTTTCGCGTGAC
>Ga0302225_10001468_pt1 | contig 14950 bp, 10 predicted proteins | sample II_Palsa_E3_2_FD_193515 | JGI IMG/M metagenome (GOLD analysis project Ga0302225, IMG submission 193515) | Peat permafrost microbial communities from Stordalen Mire near Abisko, Sweden - II_Palsa_E3_2 | ecosystem: Environmental > Terrestrial > Soil > Palsa > Peat permafrost | place: Sweden...
CTTGTCGAAGATATTCCTGGCTTCAACGAAGATCTTCAGATGGCTGACCACCTTGTATTCCACATAGCCGTTCACAATAGCAAACGGTTTCAGCACGACATCAGGCAAGGGATTGTAGTTGGCGTCATATCCCCCGATATCATAGCGTTTGCTTTCATAATGGCTGGTGAGACTGAGGTAAAGTGCAGGGACCGGCCGCACGCCGAGAGTGATATTTACCGTATGCTCAGGTACCCGCAGGGCATAGTTGTAGGTCGTATCGTCGTAGGATACATGGCTCTGCGTCTGCTGTTTCATTTTTGTCCAGGTATAGTTGGCTGACAGCGACCAGATCTTCGCGAACTTTATGCTGCCTTCCCACTCGATCCCGTTGCCCCATTCCTCATCGTAGTTATAATAGAGGTTGGTGAAAAAGTTATAATCGATCCCATTTTTCGTATTCCGGTGAAAATAAGTAGCGCGGGTATTAAGCAAGTTGTCATTGAACTGTATACCTCCTTCATAGCTCTTCGACGTCTCGGGCAGAAGGGAAGGATCGCCATAGGGAGAATACAACTGGTACAGGGTGGGGGCCTTGAACGCCGTGGCGATGCTGCCATATATCTTCCAGTTGTGGTCGATCAGCCATGCAGGATTGAAAGTATAGGTATAGTTGCTGCCATAGCGGGAGTCTGTATTCAACCTGCCGCCGAGCTCTGCGCTCAGTCCGGACTTGCCGCTATACAATAGCGAGCTGTACATGGAAGTCTGGCTGACGGAGGTGTCCTTGAAGTCGCCGTAGGTGCCGGCTTCATGCATGGCGGCATACCGGTAATCGGCGCCGTTCAACAGTGTAAAGCCATAGCCCAGGTTTGTACTGGCGAACATTTCCACATATTGAGAGGTGCCGACATAATGATCGGAATAATAGTACTGACCATAGACACTGTCCTCCAGCAAGTGCAGATCGGAAGTATTGTAGCGGTAATTACCGGTGATGGTCGTGTTGGACAGTTTATAAGTAAAACCTCCGCCTGCCAACAGGCTTTTGGTAGTGCTGGTATAACCTACGGCCGGAGTGAAAGCCCCGGCATCGATATCTGCCTTATACTGGCTGTATTGAAAAAAGCCTTTGATAGCCAACGCACTAGTGGCATTCCATCCAAGATTGCCGGCTACCAGGTCACTCTTAAATCCGTCGTTCTGGAAGGGCGCCGGAGAGGAGGCGGTTTTGAAAGTATCGGTAGCGGTAGGGAAGCCGCCGGAATGGTCGTGGTTATAGCGGACATTATAGGTCAGTTGGTCGGCGACCTTTCCGAAGACCTGTGCATTGGCGTTATATGTCCTGTAGTTGCCGCCGGATCCGCTGGCTTTGACGTTAAAGGGTGCCTTCACGTCGGACTTGATGGTAATGATATTGATCACCCCGGCAATGGCGTCCGACCCGTACAAGGTAGACTGGGCACCCTTGGAGATCTCGATACGATCAATCATAGTAACGGGGATGAGATTGATATCGAAACTGTTGTCCGTTGCTGTCGGATCGCTGATGGGTATGCCGTCAATCAGTATCAGCGCCCGGCCGGAGCCTGCCCCGCGGATGAAGACGCTCTGGTTCGTTCCGGGATTGTTGAGGCTGCCGCTAACGATGATGCCGGCCTGCTCGCCTAACAGCTCGCCCAGCGGTTTGCCGACACTCTTTTCAATTTCTTCGTGCGTGATGACGATCACCACTTTTCCTGTCTGGCTCTGCTTGACCGGATATTTGGTGGCGGTGATGATCACCTGGTCCAGTTGTTTGCCGGTGCTGTCTTTGGTTGTTTGTGCGAAAGCGGAAGCGCTGCCGGTAACCGACAGCAATAGGAATGCCCAATGTTTGCTGATCATTGCAGTTAATTTTTTTGCTTTTCTCCCGAAAGCTGTTAATAAAAATGGTGATGAATCAGGCAGGTCTTCTGGCTTGTGCGAGACCCGGTTTACCTTCCCATCCGCGGGTGGCGGACAGTGGCTTGAAGAGTTACCGGTCGTTTCCCGAACAGTGGCATCCACAGGATGCGCACAGGACAGGACAGCACTTACAGCTACGGGGATAGCGCCGGATTTACACCGGACTTCCCTTTTAATGACGATGTGTCGTCAACCGAATTCGGCGCGAAGATAGACATTCTACCTTATTGCCTGCAACAATTCCGCGATGGAGTGGTATTCCCGGCTCACCCCTTCGTTGTCCAGCAGCCAGGATGTATGGGTCGGATGATCGGTAATGCGGATATGATAAAGCACGGGCGTCGCGCCGGTCGTCGCGGCAACGGTAAAACCTGCCCGGCGTAAAGCCCTTTCGGTCCAGAAGAAGGAGATACCCACGCCGGTCAGCAGGACCGGCTTGCCAGGCGCGGCATGAATGACGAAGACGCCGGCTTCTTTATTGAAAACGATATCCTCTTCCGCAAAAGCGGCTTCGAAAACGCCATTTAGTACGAGGTCTTCCGGCGCCCCCTGGTGCAGACGGCCACCGGCCTCCAGCAACCAGACGGTATCTGCCACCTGCAATGCCAGGTCCAGTTCGTGGGTGGATAACAGTATCGCTTTGCGCGTCTGTCCTGCCAATCGATGCAGTAACCGCATCAGCTTGATCCGGCTGGGCAGGTCAAGGTGAGCTGTCGGTTCATCCAGCATCAGTATCGGCGTATCCTGCGCCAGGGCACGGGCAAGCATCATCTTCTGGCTTTCCCCGTCGCTCAGCGTATGTGCCTTCCGGTCCCGTAACGCGCCAATACCTGCCGCTCCGATGGCCCATTCTACAGCAGCTTTATCCGCTTCGTCCAGCACTCCCAGCCAGCCGGTATAGGGATATCTCCCCAATTCGATCAGGGATTGTACCGTCAGGTTGTTACCGCGTACCCGGTCTGTCAGCACGAGGCTGATCTTCCTGGCCAGCTCCGCAGGCTTGTGCGATTCGACACCTGGGACATCGATCGTGCCGTTCAGCGCCGGCTGCAGACCGGCCAGGGTGCGCAATAAGGTTGATTTACCCGATCCATTGGGGCCCAGTAGGCAGACCAGCCGGCCCGGCTGTAATTCCAATTCAGGTAGTTCACCTGACACGACAATCCTTTTCCCACCGGAGTGATAGCCCGTCTGCAGGCCGCTGGTTCGTAATAAGACTTGATCGCTGGCCATTACCACGAGTTTAGATTTTTCCTGCGGAGAAGAAGTACAATGACGACCGGGGACCCTACCAGGGAAGTGATGATATTGATAGGCAATACGCTCTGGCTGCCTGGCAGCTGTGCAACTATGTCACACAGTAATAGCAATATAGTCCCGATCAGGCAGCAGGCCGGAATGAGGATGCGGTGACTGGCCGTATTGAATATCGTGCGGGCGATATGCGGAACCGCAATGCCGATAAATCCGATGGGGCCGCAAAAAGCGGTGATGCTGCCTGCCAGCAGGCTCGTGCTGCAGATGATGATGACACGGGCCCTGCGCGTGGTCAATCCCATACTGCGGGCGTAATGCTCACCCAATAACAACGCATCCAGCATTTTGGAAGAAAGAAAGGCGACGATCAGCCCGGCGGCAACGACTCCCGACAGGATTGACAATTGCGCGCCGGTTACCCCTCCCAGTGAGCCGAAGGTCCATAGCAAATATTCCTTGACCTGTTCCGGATCGCTGAAATATTGCCAGATACTGGTGAGGGCCAGCGTAATACTGCCAATCATGATCCCGATGATCAGCATCAGGACGTTGTCCTTTAACTGCCGGGACAGTGTCAGCACCAGCAGCATGACGGCGCCAGCGCTCAGGCAGGCCGCGGCAATGATCAGCCAGCTGCCGGATACGCCCAGCTCCTTGATGGCATACAGGGTGGCCATGCTGCCGCCCGTCAGCATCACTGCTGCGACACCCAGCCCAGCCCCGGCGGTAATCCCCAGGATGGCAGGATCGGCCAGCGGGTTGCGAAACAAGGTCTGCATCTGTAGTCCGCCGACGGACAACGCGCAACCCGCCAGCACGGCGGCGCAGGCCTTGGGCAGCCTGATCTGCGCGATGATGAAATGCCAGGTAGGGTTGGCCGTCTTGGGTGAAAAAAAAACCTTGACGATTTCGCTGACCGGTATCTTCAGCGTACCCATCGACAGGTCCAGCAAAAAGACCAGCAGCACCAGCAACAGCAGCCCCATCAAACGGATCTTCTGTATCGGGCTTTCTGTCATTTGATTTGTTTGTAATAATACAGTGAATCGGCAGGCAATAACCCGGGATGAAGGATACGGATTATATCTGCCAGCACCTGCTGGGGGTTGACGGCGCCGGATTCCCAGTAGTCATTGGACCCCAGGTCATTTACCCGCCGGTTGTAGTTGTAGATCGCGCCCGTTTGAAAGGCGTGAAAGGTGCTGTAACGGGGGTCTTTGGAAAGGATATCGTTTTTTGAATCAGCATAGCCGACATTCAGCCAATAATCAGCCGTCAGGGCGATGGGCGCCACTGATTCGAAGGTTAGCGCCAGGCTGCCGGTTCCCTTAGTGTCCGACCAATGATAGTCAGCGCCTGCATCCCGCAGGAATTGGGCCATATAACTTTCCCCCGCCGGCGTGTACCAGGTCCCTTTAAAGGGCATCCCGATGATCACCGAAGGCTTAACAGCGGCCCCGCTGCCGAGCGCGGCGATTTTTCGATAAGCTTGTTCCACACTGTCGAATTTCTTGTTCACGAATGCTTCCCTGTCAGTTAGCACCCCGACCAGTTTGACCCATTCGGCCCGGCCCAGGGGCGTCGTTTCCAGCCATTCCGCATTGGGGAGGACAGGTATCCCTGCATTGATTAGTGTCTTGTATTGGCCAAATGCCGACTCCGGGTTGCTCATCGTCATCAGCACGCCCGGATGCAGGGTAATTACCTGCTCGTTATTCAAGTTGGCATCCATTCCGACCAGCTTGATCTTTCCTGATTGTATCCCCTCTCGGACGATGGTCGAGTTGACATAATGCCCGTTACCCAACCCGATGATCCGGTCGGCCACCCCGACAAAATCCGATTGTGCGACATGCATGGAGGACATGACGATCAGCGACTGCACCGGGGTAGAGATGACCTGTGCGGTAGGATGACCTGCCGGAACAGCCATTCCTTGCGGCACCAGCAGGTAATCCAGCGTATCCATTCTTCCGCCTGAACGGTTCAGGATCTTTACTTCCTTATAATGATCGAAATAATCGATGGTGAAACCATGCGCATATTTGACGATGGACCTGTCCGGACGAAGTTCGCCTGGCGCCGGTGTGCCCGGCTCCTTGCTACCTACCCGCTGGTGGCAACCCAATATGGGTAGCAATGTGATGATCACAACAAAGAAGGAGGAGAGAAGTCGGCTGATTTTGGACATACGTATAGATTTTCGGTCAATCAGCACAAAAATAGCCGAAAAAAAATCAGCGGTCCGTTAGGGCCGCTGATTTATTATATAAAATGCAATGATCGGTTAATAGGTAACGACCAGGTACGGATGCCTTGTAGAATCCGAATAATTGGAGGAGCAGAAGATCCTCGAATTATATATCTGCTCGGTATTGAGCCTCATGACAAAGCCATTGTTGCCGTTGACGATCATGTTGTTGACCATGGTCGTAACGTTCAGGCTCAGGTTAAGGAAATTCTGGCTCGTCTGCGGAACATGCACCTCACCGGCGGTATCCCATGCAGGCTGATTGTTAAAGTTGGTAGTGGTCGGGGACCAGCCTCCGGCGACACGCTGGATCCAGAAGTCATTGGTAGAACCATAGTTGGCGTCAACCAGATTGCCGTTTTTAGGCAGGGTGTCTGAAAAGAGATACAGGGTGGCCGACTTGACAGTCGTATTGGCCGGTATGGAAGTCATATTGAATTCAAAATAGGACCTGCCGTACACTTCGATACCATTAACCGTCCAGGTTTCAGCCAGCAATTCAGGAGATTCATCGTTACCGGCCGGACTTGCCGTGTTGGCGATTATCATCAGTTCAAAAGGCCACGTGCTGATCTCGGGGAACGTCGTATTAAGAACAAGAGTGGTTAAGCCGGCTGATACGGTGACGGAAACTGTATCCACACCAGTTGCACCCAGAAGATCAGTGGCCATTAACTGAAACACGTAAGTACCTGCCACAAGACCTGATACATTGGTGGAGGCAGAACCTTCATCGGCAATGACCGGAACATTGGGGCCTGAAACCTCACTCCACAGATATGCAACGATCTTGCTGGAGGAATCATACGCGCTTCCCGTCAGGGTTACGGAGCTTGTAGGTAAAGTGATGGTTTGTGAAGATCCGGCATTAACGGTAGGCGCCGGGGGGATAATAGAAACGTTTTTTTGGCAACTACACATGGCAGACATGCCAGCCAATAATATTCCTACGGATAGGTTATTTAATTTCATAAATGGTTGATTAGGTTTACTAAACTGATACAAATAAAGGGGTTAACGGCACCCAAAGTAGCGAGAAATTTCTGCCCCTGCAAATTAATTAAACGTAATTTTCGGTACCTTTGCACGCCTTGTATTTAGACATTTAGATAATTTTAATATCTATGAGTTTTATCCGGAAAAGCAATTCATTCATAAAGGATTTATTACTTGTTTCCCGAATTGGGATTCTTTTCGTGCCCTTTCGTTTCGCCTTCAAATTCCTGCTTAATTTTTCTCTCCTCACCTCCTGGATCAATCGGAATAACCGAAAAGTTCCCTTTTCCGACTTTTATAAACCCTTCCGGGCTTATGCCAACCGCGTCAATTTACATGAATACGTCATTAAGACGCAGGGGTTGGATCAAAAACCCATCCACTATCTCGAATTTGGTGTTGCAGGAGGTACTTCTTTCGCCTGGTGGGTAAAAGCCAACCACCATCCTGAATCCCTGTTTTATGGGTTTGATACTTTCGAAGGCTTGCCTGAAGACTGGCACTTCTTTAAGAAAGGGGCGTTCAGTTTTGATATCCCCTTTATGGACGATGCCCGGGGAACATTCATTAAAGGGTTGTTTCAGGATACCTTGTACAAATTTCTTCGCGACTATAGCCGCAATACAGACAACCCGGCGGTCACCAGGGTCCTTCACATGGACGCGGACCTTTATTCTTCTACCCTCTTTGCATTGACAAGCATGGCACCATACCTCCGGGAAGGAGATATCGTGCTCTTCGATGAATTTAATATCCCTAATCACGAATTTGCTGCCTGGAATGATTTTATCAGGAGCTATTACATTAAATACGAGGTGATCGGAGCGGTGAATAATTTTTACCAGGTCGCTTTCAAAGTCGTGAAATGATTATAGGAAGGACCAGTTGAACGACACCCCTGCAAAATAATTCCTTCCCGGGGCGGCATTATAGAATCGGTTCAGTGCCGCATTGAAATCATCACCTAAGGAATATTTTATATTGAAGGCATTGTCGATCCCGGTGTAGATGTCCAGTCGCAATTTTTTTGAGAGGATCTTCCGCCAGCCAATCCTACTACCCAGCAGATCGTATGACCCCGAAAAGAAGGTATTCGCGTCATTCAGCGGGATCTTAGCCGTATAAGTATAGGTGACATTGGCATAGAACCCTATTTTCAATGTGGCGTCCAATCCGCTGACGATCGTTTGCGGTGCTACGCTGGGCAGGTGATGCCCGGAGAAATTCGACGTGTCCTGGGTGAAAGTTGCATAGTGGAAATCATGCCAGGCGTGGCTGATGAATACCCGTACGTTGGTAAACAAGCCGTTAGCCTGATCGACCAGTCGGTAAGAGACATAGGTTTCCAGACCATGTTGATTCGTCCCGCCCGCATTGACGGAATAGCTGATGCCGTTAGAGTCAATACGCTGGACGATGGCATTTTTGATATGGAAGACGAATCCATCGATATCGATGAACAGCCGGTCATGCAGAAAGCTGCCCCTTGCACCGAGTTCATAATCGATACCATTTTCCGGCTGAAGGGGAGGGCCGACGACGCCGGTGCTCTTTTCCAGTTCCTGCACCGTCGGGGTGGAAAACCCGCGGCTGGCGCTGGCATAGACGCTAACGTCCGGCAGGATCGTTTTTAGCAGGGCGATACGGGGCGCGACTTTATTATTAAAGCGGATAGGGGTGGTGACGGGAGGCGTCACGTTGAATTGCGTAATATTCAGTGCATTGACGTTAAAGCTGGCGCCCCCGGTTATCGTCCAGCCGTCAGGCAGTTTCAGATCGGCCTGGGCGAAAGCCATATAGGTCCAGTTGTTCAGCTTGTCATCCAGCTGAAGGCCGGCCGGTGTACCGTTTTTGTTACCGAAATCGCGGGTTTCGAAAAACGCTTTCTGTGCATCTGCGCCGGCATTGACCTGCAGGAGGGAGGCCCCGAGCCAGGTTTTGTACTGGAAGACGGTGCGGCCGCCGAAATGAGGCTCCTGCCTGTATTCATAGACCCTGATGCCGGGATTGGTAAAGTCCGTATATGCTCCGTATACGGCTGTGGTATTCTGCCAGTGCTCGTCAAAATGATAAGTGTTGCTGAACCCGGCTGTAAAGTTTTTTTGAAAGATGGCTGCCTGCGCCTGCACCGCGCCCGGAGAAGTGCCTACCGGCGGCCGCGCCATCTTTGGATCGGTATTGTATTCCGCCTCGGTCAGACCGCCGGGCGTTTGATAGTACAGGTCGCTATACAGCATATAGGCATGGATCGTTTGTTTGTCGCTGGGTTTCAGCAATGTTTCCCAACTGCCGACATCCCGCCGCATCTGCGTCTGCTGACGATAGCCGTCACTGGTCTGGTGATCGAAGGCTATGCTGGTGCGGTGATCGCCGTCGCCCAGGTGGAGCATGATATTCGTGCTGTTGGTATTATAACTGCCCCCCGTGTAATCTATGCTGGCGCTTTTTTTCCAAACGGAGGGCATGCTGTTGATCAGCACCGCACCCCCGATGCCTGCCCCATATAAGCTGCCGGCCGTACCTTTGATGACTTCCATCGACTGAAAATTGTAGAAGCCGAGTTCGTTGAGGTACGTATTGCCGCCAGGGTCCGTCAGTGGGATCTCGTTATAATAAATTTTGACATCCCTCACGCCAAAAGGAGACCGTATCGAACTACCCCTGATGTTCAACCGGTAACTGCCGGGCGAACGTTCTTCCATCCTCACGCCAGGATTTTCGTTCATGGCCGATAAGATGCTAAGGTTGCTAAAGCGGTCGAGAGATGCCTTGGTGACAAGGCTTACCGGAGCATCAACCTCCGTGAGCCGCCGGTTTTGCTCATAGGCTTTCACCACCACCTCGTTCAGTGGCCGCGTATCGGACGAATCAGTCAGAAATACAGGCGTATGAGTCTCCTGTGCGGATATGATCGTTCCATAAAAGATGGCGGGAAGCAGCAGCCAGGTGATTTTCTTCATCCGGAGGGTGTGGTTTTGGGCTAAAAAACAAAGATAGAGCAGAATAATCATTATCTTCAAACTACTCAAAAACAAAGCTGTCTGCGATTGAACCGCCTGCCGTTTGAACCCCATTCCAAAGCATGAGCAATAAACAACTAAACCTCTTCGATCTCGCCATGATCGTCGTGAGCCTGGTCATTGGCATGGGCATCTTTCGGACCCCTGTAGTAGCAGCTGCAAGGGCCGGCACTCCTTTTCTCTTTTTTCTCGCGTGGCTGATCGGCGGCGTAATAGCCTTATGCGGTGCGCTCACGTATGCGGAGATCGGCAGCCGATACCCGGTTACCGGGGGGTATTACAAGATCTTTTCCTATGGTTATCATCCATCCCTGGGCTTTGCCATCAATTGTGTCGAGCTTGTGTCCAATGCAGGCTCCGTCGCTGCCGTTGGTATCATCGGCTCGGAATATATCGGCCGGTTTTTTTATGATGGTCCCACGCCCGAGATTTTCAAACAGCTGGTAACGGCCGGCGGGATCATCTTATTTTATATTATCAACCTCTTAGGGCTGAAAATGAGCAGCAGGGTGCAGAATATCCTGACTGTTTTTAAGATCGTGCTGATCCTGCTATTGCTGACCTCCTTATTCGGTCATCATAACGTGACGGTCCATTCCCTGTCCGCTCTGCCCGTCAAAACCGGCGACCATCCGGGCTGGCTGACTGCCCTGGGATATGGGCTTGTCGCCGTATCCTTCAGCTATGGCGGATACCAGCAGACGATCAATTTCGGCGGCGAGGTGCGCGACCCGGGCCGTATCATCCCCCGTGGGATCGGTTATGGCGTCGCCCTGATCATAGTGCTTTATCTTTCCCTCAACTTCGTCTATGTCAAAGTCATTGGTTTCGAACACCTGAAGAATGCCGATTCTATCGGGGCCGTTCTGATGGACCACCTGTTCGGGCCCATAGGAGACAATATTTTCCGGGTCCTGATGTTCCTATCGGTCATGGCATATGTCAACGTCGCCCTCTTAAGCAATCCCCGGGTCATGTTTGCCATGGGTGATGAAGGCATCCTTCCCACCCTTTTCCGGACCACGACGGCCGGTCGCGGGGTGATCGTCTGGTCGCTGACCGCCTTCTCCGCGGTGATCCTTATCACCCTGGTCTTTACCAGCACGGTAGAAAAGATCATCAACTATACTATTTTTCTCGACAGTATTGCCTTCATCACCTCCGCCTCGACCATCTTTATTATGCGGCGCCGGAAAACGGGAGAAGAAAAAGATATCTACCGGATGAAATTCTATCCGCTGGTGCCGCTGGTGTTTATATTAGCTTATGTTTGCGTAGTGACCAGCATTATCCTGGGCGATCCGCGCTCGGCGGTATATGGCGCCCTGATTTTTGCCGGTTTTCTGACCCTGTATTTCCTGATTCGGCACCGTAAAGTGAGGACCGGCTAAAACCCTGGAAAAATTTGTTTTAAATTTGCCCCATGAGTATGAAAAAACTACTGCTCCTGCTAACCTTACCTGTCTCACTTTTCCCCTTCACCACCCGTGCACAGGATTCTCATGCGCAGGATACCGCCCGTGCTCTACACGATACCGTTCCCGTTCAGGCTACCGTCCACGCGCAAGGCAACTGGGACCTGACACGGTGTGTCCAATACGCCGTGGCCAATAATATCTCCGTTAAGCAGGCCGATGTGCAGGCTCGTATCGCCAAACTGACCCTCGATCAAAGTAAGCTCTCCCAGATCCCTACCCTGACCGTCGGCTCTTCAGCCGGCATTAACTCCGGGCGCTTCCAGAATCAGGCCACCTATACGCTGGAGACCCAGACGACCTTCCAGAATAGTCTTTCTCTCCAGAGCAGCGTAACGCTTTTCAATGGCTTCTACCTCCAGCGGACCATCGACGCCAACCGGTTTGCCTGGCAGGCCACCCTCGCCAACACCGATAAGCTGAAAAACGATATTTCGCTCAACGTGGCCAATGCCTATTTACAGGTGCTGCTCGCCGACCAGACGACGGCGGCCTCCCTGCTGCAACTCCACCTTTCCCAAAATCAGCTGGAATTGACCCGCAAACAGGTAAGGGCCGGAACCCTTCCGGAACTCAACGCCGCGGAACTGGAATCCCAGGTGGCGCAGGATAGCAGTACTTATATCACGGCTAAAGGCAACACCATCCAGGCCATCCTAACCCTCAAAGCCTATATGGATCTCGACGCCTCCGTCCCCTTCGACGTGGATACGCCGCCCATAGAAGAGATTCCCATCGAGCCGCTGGCCGACCTGCAGCCCGAGCCGGTCTATTCGCTGGCCCTGGCCAACCAGCCGCTGCAAAAAATGGATCTGCTGCAGATCCAATCGGCCCATCAGACCGTCCGGGCAACGAAAGGGGCCATGTTACCTGTTGTCAGTCTGTTTGGCAACCTGGGCTCGAATTATTATAATACGCCCGGACAAGCGGAGGTACCTTACGCCACTATTACGGATACAGTCGGACATGTGGCCGGCAGCGGTACACCGGTGACCACCCCGTATCAGCTATATAAAATAATAGACACCAAAGCCCCTGGCTATTTCACGCAGATCAATAATTATTTTGCCCAGTCAATAGGGGTCAACGTCAGCATCCCCATCCTGAACCAAGGGATCCTTCGGACCAACTATGCCAAGTCCCGCCTCAATCTTCGTAACCAGGAACTGCAGCGCGACCAGGACAACCTGACCCTCAAACAGAATATCTACCAGGCATATACTGCGGCCATAACGGCCCTGCAGAAATTCGAAGCCAATAAGATCACCCTGGCCGCCACGCAAAAGAGCTACGAATACGCCCAGAAAAGATATAATGTCGGCATGCTCAATACCATCGACCTGCTGACTAACCAGAACAACTTTTTCAATGCAAAGATCAACCTGCTTTCCTCTCAGTTCGATTATGTGTTCAAGATGAAAGTGCTGGAATTTTATAAAGGACTGGGAATAAAATTATCAAAAGAATAACCTAATCATGAATAAGCAAGTACTTCGGATCATTATAGGCGTCATCATTCTCGTCCTGCTGCTGGTCGTGCTGAAGAAGGCAGGTGTGCTGGGCAAGGACGAAGGGATAAAGGTGTCGGCGGAAAAAGCCGTCAGGCGAAATATCACGGAAATAGTCACGGCCAGTGGCAAGGTCTACCCGGAAAAAGAGGTGAAGATCAGCCCTGACATCTCTGGGGAAGTCGTGGAGCTCAATGTAGTGCAGGAAGGCGACAGCGTCCATAAAGGGCAATGGCTGGCCAGGATCTATGCGGATATATATACCACCGAGCGCGACCAGGCTGCCGCGCAGATGGACCAACAGCAGGCGCTGGTCTCCAATATGTCCGCACAACTGCCGGGTCTCAAAGGGGCCATGGATGCCGACAAGCGGGCCCTCGACAGGGAAAAGCAATTGCTGGATCAGAAAGTGGTCTCCCTGTCGGAATACGAAACGGCCGAAAGCACCTACAAATCTGCCCAGGCTGCTTACATGGCTGCCCTGCAAAGCGTAAGAGGAAATGTAGCCGGCGTAGCCAGCGCAAGGGCCAACCTGCAGGTCGCCGCCAAGAACCTCAGCCGCACCACGGTTGTCTCGCCGATTGACGGCGTTGTCTCCCTGCTGAGTATCAAAAAAGGAGAAAGGGTCGTCGGCGCCTCCATGATGGCCGGCACCGAAATGATGCGAGTGGCCGATATGAGCAAAATCGAAACGATCGTAGACGTCGGGGAGAACGACATTCCCAAAGTGCACCTGGGCGATACCGCACTGGTCACGGTGGACGCTTACAACAACCGCAAGTTCCGGGGCCTCGTCACCCAGATTGCCAGCAGTGTCTCCACAGCCAGTGGTGCTACCACGACTATCTCCACCAATGACGTCACCAATTACAAAGTGCATATCCGGTTATCGCCGGATTCCTACAAGGATCTCATCGATCCTGCTCACCCAAAGAGCTTCCCCTTCCGGCCGGGTATGAGTGCCAGTGCAGATATCCAGACCCGCACCCATCCCAGCGTGCTGTCTGTTCCCATTAATTCCGTCGCCACCAGGGAAAAAAATACCGACAATGCGGTCCTCGGCAATACTGACGCCTCGGACAACAGCGACAACAATAAGGCCGATACCCGGCCTGCCGCCTCCGGCTCGGGCGACCTCGATGAAGTGGTGTTCGTTCTTCAGCCAGGCGACACCGTTAGAAAGGTCAAGGTCCGGACGGATATTCAGGATATCAATAACATCGAGATCGTAGATGGATTGAAAGAGGGTGACCAGGTGATCACCGGACCTTATAGTGTCATCAGCAAGACATTGAGAGGAGGGCAGAAGGTCAAGGTGGTGCCCAAGGACAAATTGTTCGAAGGGAGTAACAAGAATTAATTCATTTTTTCCGGAATCCCAAAATCGATTCTGCATGCGTTTTGGAGTGATAGGCAGCGGTAGTTGGGCCACGGCGCTGGTCAAGATCCTGACAGATAACGGGCACCGGGTCCACTGGTGGGTACGGAATGAGGCGAGTATCCGGCATATCCAGACCCGTCATCATAACCCGCAATATCTTTCTTCCGTCTATTTCGATACCAGTCTCCTGTCGCTCAGCAGCCAGGTGCAGAATGTGGTGGCCGCTTCCGATTGCCTGGTGATGGCTGTTCCATCAGCCTATACGTCCGCCACCCTGGAAGGATTGGACCGAAAGGCCCTGCAAGGCAAAAAGATCCTTTCCGCCATCAAAGGCATCCTTCCTGAACACAACCTGCTGCTGAATGAATACCTCCACCGGGAATTCGATGTGGACCTGGCGGATTATTTTACCGTCATGGGGCCCTGCCATGCCGAAGAGGTGGCGGCAGAAAAACTATCCTACCTGACCTTTTCGGGACTTGACGAAGCGCTGACCCGGGAACTGGCCGCCTGTTTTGCAACCGAATATCTCAATACAGTCATCAATGGGGACATATACGGCGTGCAGTATGCCGCTGTGCTGAAAAATATCTATGCCCTGGGGGCGGGCATCGCCCATGGATTGGAATATGGCGACAATTTCCTCAGTGTGTTGATTGCCAACTCTTCGGAGGAGATGGCCGGATTTCTGCGGAAGGTCGCGGTGCATCCAACCAGCTATACGGCATCCGTCTATCTGGGTGACCTGCTGGTGACCTGCTATTCTCTTTACAGCCGCAACAGGACCTTTGGAAACATGATCGGCAAAGGATATTCCGTCAAGGCTGCCCGGCTGGAGCTCAATATGGTGGCGGAAGGATACAATGCCAGTAAATGTATCTATTTGATTAACAAAGAAATAGGAGGAGAAATGCCTATTGCCGGCATGATTTACCGGATTTTGTGGGAAAATGTTAATGTTACCATTGGAATGAAACAAATTGAGCCGTACCTTGTCTAATATATGTAATCGAGTTCGGGTCCAACAGTGTTGGAACGAGTCAAACTAAAAAACGATTTTATGCCACTCTCCTTCCAGGGATTCGGACCTATAGCCATCATTGCGATGGTGCTGATTCTCTCGATAGCTCAGGGGG
>Ga0302225_10001474_pt1 | contig 14937 bp, 13 predicted proteins | sample II_Palsa_E3_2_FD_193515 | JGI IMG/M metagenome (GOLD analysis project Ga0302225, IMG submission 193515) | Peat permafrost microbial communities from Stordalen Mire near Abisko, Sweden - II_Palsa_E3_2 | ecosystem: Environmental > Terrestrial > Soil > Palsa > Peat permafrost | place: Sweden...
TAGCATCGGCCGCCGCGCTTACGCGGAAATGTATGGTCCCACCACGGGCGACCGCTTGCGGCTCGCGGATACCGGTCTGATCATCGAGATCGAACACGACGCGACGATCTACGGCGAAGAGGTCAAGTTCGGCGGCGGCAAGGTCATCCGCGACGGCATGGGGCAATCGCAGCGAGTCCACGCCGAAGTGGTCGATACCGTGGTCACCAACGCCGTGATCATCGATCATTGGGGCATCGTCAAGGCCGATATCGGCATCAAGAACGGGCGGATTGCCGCCATCGGCAAAGCCGGCAACCCGGATATCCAACCCGGCGTGACCATCGCGATCGGACCGGCCACCGAGGTCATCGCAGCCGAAGGCATGATCGTCACGGCCGGCGGTATCGACACCCATATTCACTTTATCAGTCCGCAGCAAATCGACGAAGCGCTGGCTTCGGGGGTCACCACCATGATCGGCGGCGGCACCGGCCCGGCCACCGGCACCTTCGCCACCACCTGCACCCCCGGCCCCTGGCATATGGAACGGATGCTGCAGGCCGCCGACGGCTGGCCGGTGAATATCGGTTTTCTCGGCAAAGGCAATGCCAGCCGCAGCGAGCCCTTGCTGGAACAAGTCGCGGCTGGCGCCATCGGGCTCAAGTTGCATGAAGACTGGGGCACCACCCCGGCCGCCATCGACTGCTGCCTGTCGGTAGCCGACGACACCGACACCCAGGTGGCGATTCATACCGACACCTTGAATGAAGCCGGTTTTGTCGAAGCCACCGTCGCCGCCTTCAAAGGCCGCACGATACACACCTATCACACGGAAGGTGCGGGGGGCGGCCATGCGCCCGACATTATCAAGGTCTGCGGCGAGTCCAACGTACTGCCGTCGTCGACCAACCCGACCCGGCCTTACACCGTCAACACCCTGGACGAACACTTGGACATGTTGATGGTGTGCCACCATCTCGACCCATCGATTGCCGAGGATATTGCCTTTGCCGAATCGCGCATCCGGCGCGAGACGATTGCCGCCGAGGATATCCTGCACGACCTGGGCGCCTTGTCCATGCTGTCCTCGGATTCACAGGCCATGGGACGGGTCGGCGAAGTGATCCTGCGCACCTGGCAAAGCGCGCACAAGATGAAAGAACAGCGCGGCGCGCTGCCTCAGGATTCAGTGCGCAACGATAATTTCCGCGTCAAACGTTATATCGCCAAGTACACCATCAACCCGGCCATTACCCATGGCATCTCGCACGAACTGGGTTCGCTCGAACCCGGCAAGTGGGCCGACATGGTGTTATGGGACCCGGCCTTTTTCGGCGTCAAGCCCACCCTGATACTCAAGGGCGGCATGATCACGATTGCCTTGATGGGCGACCCCAATGCGTCGATCCCGACCCCGCAACCGGTGCATTACCGCGAAATGTTCGGTTGCCGGGGCGGCGCCCTGGCGCGCAGCTCGCTGACCTTTGTCTCGCAGATGGCACTGGATGCCGACGTCGCCGGCCGCTATGGCCTGAGCAAACAGGTGGTGGCGGTCAAAAATACGCGCAACATCGGTAAAGCGCAGATGATCCATAACGCCTGGCAGCCGACCATCACGGTCGACCCGGAAACCTATCAAGTGGTGGCCAACGGCGAATTGCTGACCTGCGAACCCGCCAAAACCTTGCCCATGGCACAACGTTACTTTTTATTCTAAAGCCACCATGCGGAAAATCGATAAACGCCTGGGCGCCGGCGTCAAACTGGCGCGCACGCTGGTCGAGCGCGCCGCCACCCTGACCCTGCCGTTTGACGCGCGCGGTAAAAGCCGGCTTGCGGCCACGCTCGATTCGGGCGAACAGGTCGCTTTATTAATGCCGCGCGGCACCGTGCTGGCCCAGGACGATATGCTGGTCGCCGACGACGGCGCGCTGATCCGTGTGATCGCCGCCAGCGAAGCGATCCTGCATGTCAGCGCCGCCACGCCCCAGGATTTGATGCGGGCGGCCTACCATTTGGGCAATCGCCATACGCCGGTGGAAATCGGTGCAGATTATCTGCAACTCGAAGCCGATCCGGTATTACGCGCCATGCTGGAAGGCATCGGCGCCAAGGTCGAAACCCGGACCGCGCCGTTTCATCCGGAAGCCGGCGCTTACGGCGGCGGCCATCGCCACGGTCACGACGCCAGTTTTGCCGAGGACTATGCCTTGGCGCAGCAAGTGTATGCGCAACACGATGTGCCTGACGCAGGCGGTGAAACGCATGAGCATGCACATCATGAGCATCCGCATTCACATGCTCACCCCCATCAGCACGACGAACACTGCGGCCATCAGCACACTTCGCCCAGCCAGGCCGAAACACCCATTCAGTTTCGCCCCCGTCCGCATGCGCCCCGCTGAACTGACCGCGCTGCTGCATCTGGCCTCGCCCGCTTTACCGATCGGCGGGTTCAGTTATTCGCAAGGGCTGGAGGCCGCGGTCGAAACCGCCTTGGTGCATGATGCGGCTTCAGCCCAGCAATGGATCGCGGCCGGCTTGAGCCAGGTGCTGGCGAAATGCGAATTGCCGTTTATCGCGCAGCAGATGCAGCGCTGGCACAACCACGACTTCGAGGCTATGCGGCAGGCCAATGCCTGGTTCCTGGCCAGCCGCGAGTCGGCCGAATTCAGGCAGGAGACCGAGCAAATGGGCTGGTCGCTGGTATCCCTGTGCGACTCGCTGGAATGGGGCAAGCTCGCTCAGCGTACGGTGTTGCGCACCATCAAGCCTATCGCTTTGCCGACTGTATTCGCTTTTGTCACCAGCGCCCGCGAAGCCGATCCCGAGGCCAGCCTGATTGCCTACGCCTTCAATTGGGTGGAAAACCAGGTTGCGGCAGCTTTAAAGGCCGTGCCCCTGGGCCAGTTGGCCGGCCAGCGTATCTTGTTCGGTTTGCACGAGGCCATTGCGACCGCCGCAGCCGGTGCGCTACAGGTCGGCCCGGACGATTTGTCGACCTTCTCCCCTTTGCTGGGCATTTTGTCGGCTCGGCACGAATCCCAATACTCCAGATTATTCCGCTCATGAATCCTAATTATCCCGCCCGCAGCAAAACCCTGCCGCCTTTGCGTGTCGGCATCGGCGGCCCGGTCGGCTCGGGCAAAACCACGCTGGTCGAAATGTTGTGCAAGGCATTGCGCGACCGCTACGACCTGGTGGTCATCACCAACGATATTTACACCAAGGAAGACCAGCGTTTGCTGACCGTGGCAGGCGCCTTGCCGGCGGAGCGCATTATGGGTGTGGAAACCGGCGGCTGCCCGCATACGGCGATCCGCGAAGATGCGTCGATCAATCTGGAAGCGGTAGACCGGATGCTGACGCGTTTTCCCGATGCCGACATTGTGTTTATTGAATCCGGTGGCGACAACCTGGCCGCCACCTTCAGCCCTGAGTTGTCGGACCTGACCATTTATGTGATCGATGTCGCCGGCGGCGAAAAAATCCCACGCAAAGGCGGCCCCGGCATTACCAAATCCGACTTGCTGGTGATCAATAAAACCGACTTGGCGACTATGGTTGGCGCCTCGCTCGAAGTGATGGCGTCGGACGCCGCGAAGATGCGCGGCCCACGCCCATTTGTGATGTGCAATACCAAGGCCGGAGAGGGTTTGCAGACGGTGATCGCATTTATCGAAAAACAGGGCTTGCTGGTGAGCTAAGCGGATCAAAGTCCGATCATCGCCAATAACACCCGCACGATACGTGCCGTCGCACCGCGATGGCGGGCAGCAAAGGCTGCGGCGGCCTCACCCATGGCAATCCGCCGCGGCGGGTCGCTCAATAGGTCGACGACCGCCTGCGCCAGTCCGGCTGTATCGGCCACGCGCACGGCGGCACCGGTATTGATAGCATCGCTGCTGGCCTGGGTGAAATTGAAGGTATGCGGCCCGATAATAACCGGGACCCCGACCGCACACGCTTCGATCAGATTATGCCCGCCCAGCGGCAGCAAACTGCCGCCGATAAACGCCAGGTCGGATGCCCCGTAGTAGGAAGCCAGCTCGCCCATGGAATCGCCCAGCAGCACCTGCGTATCCGCCGGTAAAGGATCTTGATCCCAGCTCGAACGACGCGCATAACGCAGGCCGGCACGCTCGATCAGCGCCGCGACCTCGTCAAACCGCTGCGGATGGCGCGGCACCAGAATCAATAAGGTGGTGGCCAGAGCGGTAGTGGCCGGTGCCGCCGGCGTGGCACTGTGCAACACCTGCTGGAATGCCGTCAGCACCTCGGACTCTTCACCTTCACGCGTATTGGCTGCCGCCCACACCGGGCGCGTGCCGATCGCTGCGCGCCACGCTTGGGCAGTTTCGAGCGCGCCGGGCGGCAAAGCCATGTCGAACTTCAAATTACCGAGCACCATCACTTCGCGCGCGCCCAGGTGCAACAAGCGTTCTGCGTCACCCGGGCTTTGCGCCAGGACTTTCGACAAAGCGCCAAATACGGTATGCGCCGCACGACCAAAACGCGCCGCCCGCCGTGCCGAACGCTCCGACATGCGGGCGTTGGCCAGCACCAGGGGCACGCCGAAGCATTTGCACTCGGCGATCAAGGTGGGCCACACTTCCGTGTCGATCAACACCCCCACCGCAGGTTGCCAGTGCCGCAGAAAACGGCGTACCGCCTGCGGCAAGTCATAGGGTAAATAACAGCGCTGGACCCGGTCGCCGAACACTTGTTCACCGGTGGCCCGGCCGCTGGGCGTCATATGCGTCAGCAGGATGCGGATCTCGGGGTTGGCCGCCAGCAAGGCATCGATCAGGGGTTGCGCCGCACGCGTCTCACCGACGGACACTGCATGGACCCAGACCAGTTTGCCGGGTCCCGTCGCCGGGCTCACGGGCGCATAGCCAAAACGCTCGGCAATATGCCGACGGTAACCGCTCTCACGCCGCGAACGCCACAACAAGCGCAGCACGGCAACGGGCGCTGCCACCCACCACAGCAAGCGGTAAAGGAAATTCAGTACACCGTAGCTCATACCAGCTTGCGCCCGGCCAGCCGTTCAAGGATGCCCAAGGGAGCGCATTCGGGGTGCACCATGGCGCCGGCCGGCAAAAATAAGGTCTGCTCCAGCATAAACTGTCCCGACATCACCGCATGGGAGGTTTGATCGGAATAACAAACCCAGACGCTGCCGGGCGGAAACGGCACGTTCTGTTGCTCACACTCACGCTGATAAGTCTCATCGGCTTTCATTGCGTCGTGTAAACCGAGCATCAGATGATCGTAAGCGCTACGTGGCGATTTCGTAATGTGCATGGTGTTCAGCAGCCACGCCGACCCCGGCCATTGGCGTCCGATGCGCGGCATAAAGCGGCGCGCGACATCCTCGAAGGGTTCGCCCACACGCCAGACTCGCGGTACGCCAGCCGGATTCACGTTGGTAAACACACGCAAAATCCGCTCGCCGTAATTCGGCCGAGACGGAAACGCGTCGACATGGAGACGCCGATCGTCAGCCCGTACCGACTGCTTGCGGCTTTCAACCTGCATCGGGCGATAGCTGGTCGGCGCCAATCGCAACGCCGGAATATAGTAAGGCACCAAGCAGTGGATCAACGCTTGCGCTTGGGTCCGGAAACGCTCGATCATCCGGGCCAGCGCAGCCACCTCAGCCTCGCCGCCGCTCGCGCCTTTCAGGCGCCCCTGGGCGTCAAGGCTGATATTGCGCGACTTGGGGTCCCGCACCTCGGGGCTGAGAAAGCGGGTTTCCGCCGCTTCAAGTTGAAATCCCAGTTTGGGGAAAAAAAGCACTTTGCCCGCTTCGAGCGCATCGACAGCCGCCGTTTTGATACTCGCATCGGTATCCGCGAGCGACCAGTCCTGTGCCTTCAATTCAACAATTTGCGAGCTCATGCGGGTTCTTTAGATAAGGTTTGCTGTAAAAATTGCATATTCTGCGCCGGGCTTATCGTCTCTACCAAGCTCATTCGGACGCTTCAGATAAGGTTTGCTGCAAGGTGGCGCCCAGCGTACCGACCAGCTCATCCAGCGCCGCGGCCACCTCGGCAATGGCGGGCGGCGCACCGGTATCGCCCAGATTGATGATATTGGACGACCAAAAACCTTCGGTTTTCCAGCGCGGCGAATCGCAATACAGTTCGATGGTCGGGCGTCGCAGCGCGGCAGCGATATGGGTAAAACCGGTATCCACGCCCACGATAACCGCCGCGCGGCGGATCAAGGCGATGGCTTCCATCACGGATATTTTCGGCAATACCAGGGCATTTTTCATCTGCGCCGCCAATTGTCGCGCGGCGGCCTGTTCCGCCGCCGAACCCCAGGGCAACAGCACCTGGATGCCCCGCTGGTCCAGCATCGCGGCCAATTGCACCCAGCCGTCGGTGCGCCATTGTTTGGCGGCCCGCGCCGTCGCATGAAAAAACAGGGCATAAGCGCCGGCCGGCAGACAGTCCGGTACCGGCTCGGGCCGCGGCACATTCAGGCGGAAATCAAGATCGTCATGGGCGTTTTCGTCGAGCGCGTAATCGAGCGCAAAGGCGGCGACCTGGCGCGAACGTGTCACGCCATGAGTGCGTACGCCGACGGGCACCGACTGATGATGAAAAATGCGCGACAGCGATTCATAACCCGACCCTTCGGTGGCATTGGCCAGACCTACCCGCCGCCCGCCGGGAGCAAGCCGGGCGATACGCATCAGCGCACCGGTCTTGAACAAACCCTGGGTATCGAAGATCAAATCGTAGGCAACACTGCGCAATTGCTTGAAGCAGGCCGCGATTTCCGCCCGCGTACTCGCCGCGGGCAGACTTTTGCGCCAACGCCGCAAGGCAAATGGAATCACCCGCCGCACGTCCGGATGCAGCCGCACCAACTCGACATACGCTTCCTCCACCACCCAGTCGATCTCGGCCTCGGGAAAATGCCGATGCAAATCGGACACCATCGGCATGTTGTGGACTACGTCGCCTAGCGACGACACACGGACAATCAGAATTTTCAAAACTTTTCCCAAAAGACAAAAACGAGCCGAACGGATTGCGCCGTCAGCTCGCGTTCCTGCACCCAATACGGCAACCGGCTGGAACGCCGGCGCCGCCTGCCGTATTAGAACGGTAGCACTGCCTCGGGTTTTTCCGCCAGAATAACGCGCTTGAAATCCTGCTGGATGCGTGCGAGCGCAGCCTCATTATCCGCTTCAAAACGCATCACGATCACCGGCGTGGTGTTGGACGAACGCGCCAAGCCGAAACCTTCGGGATATTCGACCCGCAGACCGTCGATCTTGATCACCTCGTCGGCACCTTCAAACTGGGCGGATTTCTGCAAGCGCTCGATCAGCGCCACATTCTCGCCCTCGGCGCATTTGAGTTGCAACTCGGGCGTGCACAGGGAATCGGGCAACGCGTTCAACAATGCGCTCGGATCGGCTTCCCGGCTGAGGATTTCGAGCAGGCGCGCGCCGGTATAAAGACCGTCATCAAAACCATACCAGCGATCCTTGAAGAAAATATGACCGCTCATTTCGCCCGCCAGCGGCGCGCCCGTTTCGCGTAATTTTGCCTTGACCAGCGAATGGCCGGTTTTCCACATCAGCGGCCGGCCGCCATGTTTGCGAATCCAGGGGGCGAGATTACGCGTGCATTTGACGTCGTAGATAATTTCCGCGTCCGGGTTGCGCGACAGCACATCCTGCGCGTACAACATCAACTGGCGGTCCGGATAAATAATATCGCCGCCTTTGGTCACCACGCCCAGCCGGTCGCCGTCGCCGTCGAAGGCAAAACCGATTTCAGCGTCGCTGGTCGCCAACGTGCGAATCACGTCCTGCAGATTTTCCGGATGCGCCGGATCTGGGTGATGGTTGGGGAAGGTACCGTCGATCTCGCAGAACAACTCGATCACTTCACAACCCAAGGCACGGAACAGGCGCGGCGCCAGTTCACCGGCCACCCCATTGCCCGCATCGAGCACCAGCTTCATTTTGCGGGCCGGTTTGATGTCGCCGACGATACGCGCCACATAGGCGTCCAGCACATCGTGCTGGCTATAACTGCCGCTACCCGTGACAAAATCATTGTCGCTGATGCGACGATACAGGGCCTGGATCTGCTCGCCATAGATCGCGGCGCCGCGCAAAACCATTTTGAAGCCGTTGTAATCTGGCGGATTATGACTACCCGTGACGACGATGCACGAGTCGGCCGTGCGGCCGTCAAGCGGAATCTGGGTGGCAAAATAACCCACCGGGGTCGGAACCATGCCGACATCGATCACATCCACCCCGGCGGACTGCAAACCCTCGGCCAAGGCACTCGACAATTCAGGCCCGGAAATCCGGCCATCACGGGCCAACACCACCGCACTGCCGCCCTGGGCGCGAATCTCGCTCCCGAAAGCACGGCCAATCTGGCGTGCCACATCGGCATCCAAAGTCGTGCCGACCACGCCACGGATGTCATAGGCTTTAAAAATCGACTGGGAAATCATGAATTTTTATCCTTGTTTGACGGAACCTGTCCGCGTTCAACTTATAATTGCGGGCTAGCAGCTAAAACCGTTCCAGCGCGTATTTTAATGCTTAAGCCATCCCGCGCTGCAATTTTGCTGCCCCTTCCTCTGACTCGGTGCATGTTAAAGAAATTCAATCAACCGGATATTGCGAAAGCATTAAGTAATCTGGCTTGGCTTGGTACCGAGCGTTTGGTCCAAATCGGGGTGGCGATCTTGATCAGCGGGATGCTGGCGCGCTACTTCGGCCCGGACACCTTCGGCAAATGGCAATACGCCAATACCTTGCTGCTGGTGATTGCCCCGCTGACCTGGGTGTGCGGCGCCGAAATACTGGTGCCGCTGATCGTGCGCGAACATGCCGCCGCGACTCTTGCGGTACAGCTTAATGCATCCGGCGCGGCATCCGGCGCGGCATCGGACACGGAACACGCCAATTCCTTGGGCGCCATCCTGGGCAGTGCATTCACCCTGCGTTTCACGGTTTCGCTGGCCGCATTGCTGTTATGTTGGGGGGTGCTTTACCTCGGCTGGCTGGACCCGCTGGTCGCGGCCATGCTGGCCGGCCTTGCGGTGACCATGATTTTTCGCGAACCGTTCGGGGTCGTCAGCGCTTGGCTGCAAAGCCAGACGCATAGCAAACCGGCACTACTGATCAGTTTGAGCACCGCCATCCTGAAAGCAGGCGCGGTATTTATCCTGGTCCGCCTGATGGTTAAACCGGCCCATTTTGGCTGGTTGTGGGCGACGGAAGCGTCGTTGATTGCAATAATATTATTGCTGTATTTTATTTGGCGCAACCATGGCCGGCTGGGTTGGCATATTCGGCCTCAGCTTTTCAAGCATCTGGTTTCAGCCGGCACCGTGTTCTGGCTCGGACTGATCTGCATGTATTTGTTCCTCAAGCTGGACCGGCTGGTCCTGGAACATTTTGTCTCATATGCGGAACTTGGACGTTATTCGGCCGCGCAGCAACTCAATGAAAATTGGATCACCTTGGGCCTGATGCTGGCGCAAACACTCGCACCGGCATTTATTTATCGCATCGACAACATCCTCGTCCTGCGGCGCAATGTGATTCGTTTGATGGCCTTGACCGCGGTGGTGATGGTTTGCGGCGCGATCTTCCTCGATCTGATTGCGGGCTTTGTCATCCGGCATGTGTTCGGCCCCGCTTTTCTCGATGCCACCGGAATTTTCCGCTGGGCTGTATGGCTCTCGGTCCCGGCCGGCATCGAGGCCATCGGAAACCTGATCGTGTTGAAATACCAAGCCAAGTATGTACTGCTGGGAAAGTGGTTGTTGGCGTTATGCATCGCGCTTCTGGTCGATACCTGGCTCATTCCACGCCTGGCTGGATATGGCGCTTTGATCGGGCTGGCATGCGGCTATCTGAGCGCCGCCGCCGTGAATATTTATTATTACCGGTTTCGCCTGTTGCCATGACCGACGGACTCATTGCCTTGACCCAAGCTGCAAGCCTCTCACCCACCGCCCCATGCGGCGAGCTGGACGACGTTACGGTACTGATTCCAGTGTACAACTGTCAGCATGATCTTGAACGGACTCTGGCGTCTTTGGTTGCGGGCACGGTTGCAGGGGCGATGCTCAACGTCCTGCTGGTCGACGACGGCAGCACACCCGCCATCGTGGCGCCCAAGCTGCCGCAGCTCAATCTCGAAATCATCCGTTTGACGCCCAATGGCGGGATCGAACGTGCACTGCAAGCCGGTTGCCAACACCTGATCGAGCGCGGCGTGCGTTTTATCGCCCGGATCGATGCCGGCGATATCGCCATGCCGGGACGCTTCACCCAACAGCGTGAATACCTGCACTCGCATCCTGAAGTAGGGGCGGTCGGCACCTGGGCCGATGTCGTTTCGATGACGGGTCAATATTTATTTTCGCTGAAACCGCCGACCGCTTCCGGCACAATACGGCGCAGACGTTTCTTCCGTAGCTGTTTTGTGCATCCGGCCATGATGTTGCGCGCCGAGGCTGTGGCGCAGGCCGGCAACTACCGTGAACGTTATCGCGCTGCGGAAGATCTGGATTTGTTTCTGAGAATCATGGAACACTGGGACTGCGCCAATCTGGCGCAAATCGGTTTGCTTTATGAACTCAACGAAAATGGGATCAGCGCAACCCGGCGCCGGACTCAGATAATTTCAACGCTCAGGCTGCAGTTACGTTATTTCGAGCCGCTCAATCCATTTTATTGGTTGGGTCTGTTCAAGAACAGCTTGCACCTGATACTGCCCTATCGCACGCTGCAGCGTGTCAAACACGCGTTATTGTTCCGATGAACCTCGATACCATTCCCCATCGCGCGGCTTTACACATATGCCTGGTATGTAATACCGCATGGGCGATCCATACCTATCGGCCAGGCCTGATACGAGGCCTATTGCAAAATGGCATCCGGGTGACCGTGATTGCGCCCTATGACGCTACAGCAGACGCCATGACCGCGTTGGGCGCCCATTACATTGACCTGCCGCTGGCGTCCAAGAGCGTCAATCCATTCAACGATTTGCGCACGCTATATGCGTTGTGGTGCATCTATCGAAAATTGCAGCCGGATCTGATCTTCCATTACACCATCAAACCGAATATCTACGGTTCGCTGGCGGCCATGTTGGCGCGCGTAAAATCAATCGCGGTCACAACCGGTTTGGGTTATGTGTTTATCCAGTCAAGCCGCTCCGCCAAAGTAGCCAAGCTGCTATATCGGCTGGCGTTCAGATTCCCACGTGAAGTCTGGTTCCTCAATCCCGATGACCGGAAAACCTTCCTCAAGCAGAATTTACTGGCCCATCCCGAGCGTGCTGTGTTGCTGCCCGGGGAAGGCATCGACCTCAATCAATTTCAATTAAGCCCCCTGCCGACGGCACGGCAACATTTCAACTTTATCCTGATCGGCCGGCTGCTATGGGATAAAGGGGTGGGCGAATATGTGGCAGCAGCACGCCAACTCAAGCGCATCTATCCGCACGCGCGCTTTCTGTTGCTGGGGCCGGCAGGCATCGCCAACCCCAGCGCCATCACGCGTGACGAATTAAATCTATGGATCGAAGAAGGCTGCATTGAATGGCTAGGCGAAACCGACGATGTCCGGAGCTATATCGCCGACGCCGACTGCGTGGTGCTTCCCTCCTATCGGGAAGGTATGCCCCGCACCCTGCTGGAAGCATCCGCAATGGGAAGGCCTATCGTGGCCTCACGGGTGCCTGGCTGCCAGGACGTGGTAGTGGATGGCGTGACGGGCCTGTTATGCGCCGCGCGTAGTGCAGATCAACTCGCCGCCGCGATGGCGCAGATGCTGGACATGACGCTGGTGCAACGCACCCGGATGGGTCTGGCGGGACGCGACCGTATGCTGGCCGAATTCGACGAGCGCACGGTCGTCGCACGTTATTTTTCCACTGTGAAGGCGCAAACCGGCGTCGCGCTTTTTGTTAGAGACTGACCATGGCATCAACTCACGCACTTCGCGCAGCGACTTCCGGCCAGGGGGCCGCCCCTTGCATTCTAGTCACCGGCGGAGCAGGTTTTATCGGTTCGCATACGTGTGTCGAATTGCTGAACGCCGGCTATGCAGTGGTGGTGGTCGACAACCTGGTGAATAGCCACCGGGAGTCCTTGCGCAGGGTCGAACGCATTACCAACAAATCATTGACGTTCTACGAACAAGATGTGTGCGATGAGCGAGCGCTCAATACGATCTTCGAGGCGCATCCGATCAGTGCAGCGATCCATTTTGCCGCACTCAAGGCAGTTGGCGAGTCGAACGCCAAGCCGCTTGAATACTATCGAAACAATCTCGATAGTCTGCTGGTGTTGGCCGATACAATGCGGACCCATGACGTGAAGCATTTCGTTTTCAGTTCATCGGCAACCGTCTATGGCAACCCCCATGCGGTACCGATCGACGAATCGTTTCCGTTGTCGGCGACCAACCCCTACGGCCAGACCAAGCTTTTCGCCGAACAGATTTTGCGCGACCTGGAAATCTCGGATGCATCGTGGCGTATCGCCACCCTGCGTTACTTCAATCCGGCTGGGGCCCATGAAAGCGGGCTGATCGGCGAAGACCCCGGCGGCATCCCAAATAATTTGATGCCTTATGTCGCCCAGGTTGCGGTCGGCAAGCTGGCTCGATTGCAGGTCTTCGGCAACGATTACGACACGCCTGACGGCACGGGCGTAAGGGATTTCATCCATGTGGCCGATCTGGCACGCGGTCATCTTGCGGCGCTGCACGCCTTGATTTCGAAGGATCGCAGTTTTACCGTCAACCTGGGTACCGGACGCGGGTATAGCGTCATGGATGTGATACAGGCTTTCGAAAACGCGAGCGGCCGCACAGTGCCCTACCAAATTGCCGCACGCCGGCCAGGCGATATCGGTGCCTGTTATGCCAATCCATCAGCCGCAGTCCAATTGCTCGGCTGGCACGCAGAACATGATCTGCAACGCATGTGCGAAGATCAGTGGCGCTGGCAGTCGCGCAATCCTAACGGGTTTGAATAATGCTTGCCCGGCTTACGCATCGGGGCAAAGCACAACGCTCTAGTTTTCTTTTTGCGCTGCGATCAAAATCGAACCACCAAAAGAGAAACGCATGCCCAGCCGTATCAGCGCAAATTCGATGCCCATTACCGCGGCCATCAGCGCATTGACGGGAGCGCTGAGTCGCAGATCCGCCGTCATATCGTACTCAGCATCCTCAACTCGGACGCGACGGCGCGACCAATACATCGCGGGGAACAGCAGGCTGACAAACGAGGTCGCGAATACCACCCGAAATCCTGCATCGGCGAGCTTACGATACATCTCGTCGCGCGTGTAACGTCGGACATGGCACACCTGCTCATCTTGCTGACTCCATAAAGAGGGATGCTGAGGTACCGTGATCAACAGCGATCCGTGCGGTTTAAGTGCACGATGCATCTCGCGGAGCACGGCTTCGTCCTCTTCGATGTGTTCCAGCACATCAAATATGCCCATCGTATCAAATTCGGCTGAAAATGGAATCGACCTGGCATCCATTTGATAAAGCGAGGCGGACGGTACGCGTGCAGAAGCAAAAGACAACGCGTCCGAATATATCTCAGTTGCGGAGAAATCGACAGACGGAAATGACTTGGCCAACCCGGCCAGTACATAGCCCGTCCCGCAACCGACTTCACAGAAGTTGGAGCCGGGTCTCATAAAGCGTGTGGCAACCCAGGAGATAAGTCGGTTACGCGCACGAAACCAAAAATTGCGCGCCTCGACGCTCGCAAGTTGCTCGAAATATTCGACTTTAAACCCACTGCTTTGCGCAGCCAATTCGGGGGCCAGCTCGACAAAACCACTCGTCTCACGCGGTGCAATACCGCATGCTGGACAGGCACCCGAAAATTCAAACCTCGAGCTGCCGCAGTTTGGACAGAGTTTCATTTGCACCCAAGCTGAGTTGGTTTGTTTGGAAATACCCATAAGCGCTGCACCACGAACAAAAACAGCGCCACCACCACAATCATTGCCGCTTCGACAAAAGAGTCCGGTAGGCCCTCTTTATCAACCAGCAAAAGCATCGCCGACAGGTTGATCACGTACGCAACAGCATAGGCAATGACATAGCGGAACATTGCCGCCCGCGCGGATCCCTTATGATTAAAAGACCAATTCCGGTTGAAACCAAAAGTTTGCAGTATGCCAAGCGCAAACACTCCGGTCATCGCCAGCGAGTGCTGAACCCCAAGGTGCGTTGCAAGCAGATAAAAACCATAAAGCAAAGCGTTTGAGATAAGTCCAACAATCGCAAATCGAGCGAATTGCCTAGCTAGCGGCAAAGGAGAAGTAGAATCCATAGTGCTATATCCGGCGGAGGCATCGGGTTTGAAAAGCTGGATCAATGATGCGTCTGCGTCAAGAGAAGCGCGAGCGAAATCGTATGAGCGGCAGGAGTGACGCATTCGTCGCAGTATCGGTGAGTTCATCAATACGCAACAAACCTTCGCCGCAGACAACCACCGGCAAACCTGCATCGAGCCAAATAACTTTCCCCGCGCATCGGTTCTCAATGACCACATCAGGCAACGGCACACTTTTTCCGACCCTGGCCGGCAAGCCATTCACTAACGTTATAGCGCCGGAATAGGGGCTGCCGACGGCATCGATGAATCGCGCCAGTCGCGCGGCAGAGTTGTTCCAATTGATCCGATAATCGGCTTCATCGCGCCATAGGCTATAGCTGACAAGAGATTCATCTTGCGCCCGCCCCATCAGTTGCTGACCGCCCTGCAACATCCCAAACACTTCGCAAGCCGTTGCCCGATAGCACGCGCTTATTTCATCGATGGCTTTTTCTATCGTGCAAGGGTAGGTAAGGTCAACGGATGACTGTGCAAGTACCGGCCCCGAGTCATATTGTTTTGCGCCAAG
>Ga0302225_10001482_pt1 | contig 14889 bp, 9 predicted proteins | sample II_Palsa_E3_2_FD_193515 | JGI IMG/M metagenome (GOLD analysis project Ga0302225, IMG submission 193515) | Peat permafrost microbial communities from Stordalen Mire near Abisko, Sweden - II_Palsa_E3_2 | ecosystem: Environmental > Terrestrial > Soil > Palsa > Peat permafrost | place: Sweden...
TCGCGTCGAACCGGTTGATGAAGCTCTGGCCCTGGTGGAGCAGGTAGCTCTCGACCTCGAACTGGGCGTCAAACGTGTACGCCTCCCCGCCCGCGGAGCCGCGCTTTCGCCTGCCGAACTTGCGGTCCATCCCCGCGTCGGAGAGGTAGGTGATGTGGGCCATCATGCGCGCGATCCCGAGCCCGACGCGCGGGCCTCCGTCGCGCGGATATTCGCCCTGGTTCCAGGCGGGATCCTGCATGATCGCCTGACGGCCGACCTCGTTGAAGGCTATCGCCTGCGCGCTCTCGTTCGCCGTCGACGCCATGATGACCTGGCGCCTCGTGAAATGGGGGTATTCCATCGCGAACATCATCGCGGTCATCCCCCCCATCGAGCCGCCCATGACGGCGTGGAGTTCCGTGATCCCCAGGCTATCCAGGAGGAGCTTCTGCGCGTTCACCATGTCGCGGATCGTGACGAACGGGAACCGGATCCTGTAGGGGCGCCCGGTCGCCGGGTCGGTCGAGCTGGGGCCGGTCGAGCCCTGGCATCCCCCCAGGACGTTGATGCAGATGACGAAAAAGCGCCGGGTGTCGACGGCCTTGCCGGGCCCGATCAGGTTGTTCCACCACCCGGGCTTGCCGTCCGATTCGGAGTGCCACCCGGCGCAGTGGTGGTCGCCGCTCAGCGCGTGGCATATGAGGACCGCGTTGTCCCTTGTCGCGCTCAGGGCCCCGTAGGTCTCGTACCGGAGGGTGAAGCCCTGGATCGTCTGCCCGCTCTTGAAGGTGAAGGGCCCCGGGTGCGCGAAGTCGCGCGGCCGGACAATGCCGACGTCGCCCGCGGCCAGGTGCCGGGGCTCGGTGCTGGGCGCAGGCGGCGCCTGTACGTCATCGGTCATGGTTCCCCGGTGATTCAACCAGTCCCCCCAGCCTACGCAAGGCGGCGGAGCCCTTATGACGCCCTCGGCCGCGCCGTCACGCGTGGGCCGACGCGCTCAACGCCTCGTCCATTTCCTCGTTCGAAAAAACCTGCTGCACGTCCTCCAGCTCCTCAAGGGCGTCGTGAAACTTGACGAGCGTCCTGGCCAGCCCGGCGTCGGCGACCGGCACCGTGGTCGTCGGAATGTACGCGATCTCGGCGCTCTCGGCCTTGATCCGCTTGTGCTCGAGCGCGTGCGCGACCCGGTCGAACGCGTGGATGTCGCACCGGACCTCGAACCCGTCCCCGGTCGAGAGGATGTCATCCGCACCGGCCTCGAGCGCGACCTCGATCAGCGCGTCCTCGGTCGCGGCGTCCTTCGACACCAGGAACTGCCCCGCGTGGCGGAAGAGGAACGAGACGGCGCCGGCGCCCGCCAGGTTGCCCCCGAAGCGGGTGAAGGCGCCGCGCACGTCCGACGCCGCGCGGTTCTTGTTGTCCGTCGCGACCTTCACGACCATCGCCACGCCCCCGGGCCCGTAACCCTCGTAGGTGAACTCCTCGTAGGCTGCGCCGGAGATCTCGCCCGAGCCCTTCTTCACGGCCCGCTCGATGTTGTCCGCGGGCATGTTGGCGTCGCGGGCCTTGAGCGTCAGGGTCCGGAGCCGCGGGTTCATCGCGGGGTCGCTCCCGCCCGCCCTCGCGGCCATCGTGATCTCCCGCGACAGCCGGCTGAACACCTTGCCGCGGCGCACATCGAGGACCGCCTTGGTGCGCTTGACCTTTGCCCATTTGTTGTGGCCGGCCATGACTGGGGCTGACGGCTGCTTCAGCCCTTGCGAGGCGTGACGTTCTTGACCGGCTTGCCCGGGCGCGGCGCGTCGGCGGGATCCCCCGTGTCCTTGGTCCGGTTGATGACGAGCTGCTGGCCGATCATGAACAGGCCGTTCACGCTGGAATACAGCGACAGCGCGCAGGACCAGCTGTAGTAGAACAGCAGGAACATGAACGGCATGAACTTCATGATCTTCATCTGCGCGTTGTCGACCGTGGGCTGGGGCGTCAGTCGCATCTGGAAGAACGCCACCGCGCACAGCACGAAGGGCAGCACGTTGATGTTGAGCGAGCCGACGAACGGGGCCGCCACGGTGAGGACCGTGTCCGGGGCCGAAAGGTCGTGCGCCCACAGGAAATGCGCGAACCGCAGCTCGGCCGCGCTCTGGAGCATCCGGAAGAACGCGAAGAAGAACGGGATCGTCAGGAGCATGGGGATGCACCCGGCGACGGGGTTCACCTTGTGCTTCTTGTAGAGCTCCATCGTCGCCGCCTGCTGCTTCTGGGGGCTGTCCTTGAACTTCTCGCGGACCGCCTTCAGCTCGGGCATGATCTTCTGGGTCCGCCGGGCCGTGCGCGCCTGGGAGAGCGTGAGCGGCAGGAAGAGGAACTTGAGGGCCAGCGTCGTCAGGATGATCGCGACGCCCCAGTTCCCGGTCCAGCCGTGTATCCACGTCATCCCGGTGAGCAGGAGCGCGGCGCAGAAGCGGAACACGAAGTTCCCGAAATCCATGATGCGGTCCTGCTCCTTCTTGAACACGTCCGCGTTCGACAGCCTCGGATATTCCTTCGGCCCCACGTAGAGGTCGCCCGCGATCGCCGCCTCGCCGTGCGCCGGAAGGGAGCCCACGTCGAAGTCGACGTCACCCGTGATCCCGTAGGCGCGCGGATCTGTGTCGGGAAGCGCCTCCAGGAGCTTCACCCGGCGCGTCTCCAGGCCGGCCGCGGGATCATCCGGCGTGAATATGGACGCAAAGAACTGGTTCTTAACCGTGGCCCAGGCGACCGGCCCGCTGCCCTGGATCACGGCCTTCATCGCGTGAGCGCCGAAGCCGAGGATCCCGTTGCTGGCCTCGAGCGACGATCGCCGGACGAGGGTCTGGTCCTTTCCGTTGGAGTACTCGGCCGTCAGCTGCAGCCCGTTGTCCAGCGCGTTGCTCGGCGCCGCGGTCCCGATCGAGAGCGGGACGCGCATCGGCGCGGCCGGCTTGTCGGCCAGGTTGCGCAGGGTTGTCTCGCACCGGATGACGTAGGGATCGGTGCCCGTGCCCTTGTCGGGCGAGATGACGTAATGGCGGGTGACCTCGGTCCGGTTCTCGAGGACGGTGCGGTAGACGATGTCCCGGTCCGATTTCGACACCAGCTCGTAGCGCGTGGCGCGGTCCAGTCCCGGGATTCCGACAAATGCCAGGATGGGGTTGGCATGCAGCTCATTGAATATGAAGGGGTCGGGGCGGCCCTGGGCGGCGGGATACTTCTTGAAGGCCACGTCGCGGATCGCTCCGCCAAAATCGGTGAAGCTCACGTCGACGAAGCTGTTCCCGAGCTTTGTCACGGCCGCCCCGGCGTGGTCGGCCTGGGCGGTGGCAAACGTGGGCTCCTCGGAACCCGCCGGCGCGGCGGCAGTCGCGGGCGCGGATGTTGCGGCGGCTGCCGTGGCCGGCGTTCCGGCGGGCGCATTGGCCTCCGAGGCGATCTGCTTGCTCACCTCGTGCCTGATGTCGGCCGGGGAAGGGGGCTGCTGCGAATGCTTCTGCGTGTAAAGGAGCACGAAGAACGCAGAGACGAACAGCAGCGCACCGATCAGTGTGTTCCTCTTGTCCATGGTGTCAGGAGAGCGTCAGCGGGGCCGCAGGGACCGGGTCGTGGCCGCCCGGGTGAAGCGGCGTGCACTTGATGATGCGCCGCGCCGCGAGCCAGCCGCCCCTGATCGCCCCATGGGTCCGCACGGCCTCCGCGGCGTAATGGGAGCACGTCGGGTAGAACCGGCATCCGCATGCCGGCCCGAAGAACACCGGGAGCAGCGGGGAGGCGGTCCGCTGGTAGATCCGGATCATGCCGACCGCTGCGGACGCGGGAAATCCCGTCCGGCGGGTGGGGCTTGGGGTCGGGCTCATGGGGTCCGGGAGGGCGGGCGGGCGGCGATCCGTCCGCAGGCGCCGGCAAAGGCGTGCTCAAGCCGGGCAAACGGCCATTGGTTAACAGACGAGCGGGCAACGAGAAGCAGGTCGCACGCCGGAGGAATGAGCTTTTGATTCCTGCGGAAGATTTCCCTCATCCTGCGCTTGGCCCTGTTCCGCTCCACCGCCCCGCCAACGGCCTGGGTCGAGGCGACGAAGCATGCCCTCGGGAGATCGGAACCCTCGGCGCGAGCCGTCCACCAGACGGTGAACGCGCTGCAATCCACCCGGCTTCCCAGCTGGCGCACTGACCGGATGTCGCTCTGGCGGCGAAGATGCTGCCCAGGGCGGAAACGCATGGGGTCCGCGATGCCCAAGATCAAACGACGGTCAGGCGCTTGCGGCCCTTCTTGCGGCGGGCAATGAGCACTTTGCGACCGCCCCGTGTGGACCTTCGGGCGCGGTACCCGATTTTCCGGGCTCGTTTCTTGCGGTGCGGGCGGAAGGTTGGTTGCATGGATTCGATGCGTTTAAGAGTCGACTGAAGTGCCTTACGGACAGGGGGGTGTCAAGGGCGGGATTCAGGAGGTCGGCGAGGTTCCCCTGTGGCCCTCGGAATCCTCAAGGCGAGTATCAGAGCGGTTCGCCCTCGCGCTGGACCACGCTCCGATCTCGGGATCTAGGCGATCCGCCCGGGCCGCTTTTTCGTTTCCTCGGCCAAACCATATTTCACCAAAAAGAGCACGTGGCGCATAAGCGCGCTGTCGCCGGCCGCTGCCTCGCCGGTCCCGCGCACCTGGGTGAGGATCTGCCCGACAGAAAGCGCCATCCCCTTTACTTCCTCGCGCCCGAGTGCTCCCATGATGCGTTCGAGGATCCCCCGGTGGAGATGCCTCCATCGGTCGATATAATGGCTGGGAAGCCCTCCGCGCTGGCCAGCCGCCCTGCGGCCTTGGGCGGTCAACCTGAGCGCGGTCTGGCTGCCGATCTCGCGGGAGGCATAGGCGCGAAAGAACCCGCCGTAATCCGGCATCGCGTACCGGCCGCCGCCAGCAACCGGTCCCGGCGCTCGCTTGGCCTCCGCCGAAAGCTCGGCCCAAAGCGCTTCGTAGCTATGGATGACAACCGGCCACGCATATTTTTCCAGCGCACGGCGCCGGGATTGGGCGGCCATGGCCTTCCGGAGCGCAGGCTCGTCCATCAGCCTCTGTATGCACAGAGACAGTGCGCCCATGTCGACCGCGACGGATTGCGACAGGGCGAGGTGATCGCAGGCGGTGTCGGACAGGAAAGCATCCGAGCCCAGATCGCCCTGGCAGTCGGCCCAGACGGTGTCGACGAGGAACCCAGTCTCACCGTGCCGGACCGAGTCCCTGTATCCGTTCCAATCGGCCACGATCTGCGGGATGCCACACGCCATCGCCTCGATCGGAGCGAGCCCAAAGGACTCCTGGACGTTGTCCACCGGGGAAACGAATACGTCGGCCGCCGCATACAGCAGTTCCTTGCACTCCTCCACCCGCTCGTCCCGTTTCAACACCGTGACCGCTTCCCCGACGCCCAGCCGGCGGGCGAAACCCATGATCGCTTCGCCGAAGGGATCGTTTGGATGCTCGGAGCCCGCACAGACCAAGCGAAGTTTTCGCTTCGGATTGCCTCGCTTGAGTTCGGCGAAGCACCGGACGAGCGGAAGGAGGTCCGCCTTGTCGATGGCGCTCAGGCGCCCGACCCAAAGCAGCACGAAGGCGTCGCGTTCCAACCCGAACCGCGAGCGCCCCAAAGCCCGATTCCGCGGCCGGAAACGGTCCGTATCGACGCCGAGCGGTATCCGCTCGAACCGGCCCCTGTAGGAGAGCGACGTTCCATGCTCCTCGTTGAACCTGCCCGCCACGTGCTCCACTATTCGGCGGAGAGCCTTCTCGGCCGAGGACGACGTTGTCACGAGTGCATCGTATCGGCGCGGCCGGGCCAACAGCAGGGGCAAGACCGACGCATGCAGGAGCTCCTTATAGCTCAGGGAATGGTGGAGGATCGTGATCGGCCAGTGCGATCGGGAGCGTACGCGCAGGGCAAACGACGCATAAGAGTCAAATTGAGGCTCATGCCAGGCGGCGAACCCGCCCTGCCCCAACGCCCCCAGTTCTCGTCGATCGCGCACGTGCCCGCGGGCCGGGCCGCGGCCAAGGCGCTTCGTGATCTCGGGCACCTGACGCGGGTAAACGTAAAGGGAGTAGTCGAAGCGCCTCCCGTGCCTGAGAAGCGCCAGAACAAATGCGTCGACGGCAACCTGACGGCCAACGACAACCCCCGGCGGCTCCAACTCATGAAAGAGGCCGATAGCGGCCCTGCGTCGCCTGCCTCCATGGGTCATGCGAGTGTAGACCAGGCGCCCAAGGCGATCAAGACAGCGCTAAATCGCCCAGCTGCCACCAGGCAACGGGTGAGGAACGTCCGCCCTTTACACGAAGCCAGTCCCACGGGCGTCCGTCGGCGTGATGGTGCCAATGGTGAGGCGCGCATTGGTGAGCGTGATGGTCCCGCCTTTGACGTTTGCTTTGTCTTTCTCCGAGACCCTCGTGAGATCCTTGAACCTCTTGCCTGCGGCCTTGCGGCTCCCTGACTTTTTTGGGGAATGCATATGAATCCTTTCTCTTGTTTTATCGAATATGATCAAAATCAAAGACGTGCTCTTTGATCGCCCGATATTCCTGGCGTGGGCGCATGTTGCAAAACTATTTGATGTTTGCCTTTTTGGCGCCAAAGCGAGTATCGAAAAGTCGGTCCTTCCCCAAGGCGTGCCGTGTCGAGCGCGGCGAAATCAAGAACGTCCTATTCCGATTCCTGGCCCGCCTCGTCGTCGGCTTTGCCGGTACGGTGGAAGCCTTGCTGCGGGATCTCGGCGGTAAATATGGCGAGACTGTGATCGTTGCCCTGCCTGGTTCAGCCGCGACAACGAGATTTCGCCGGAGGCATTCGGAGCCATCCTTGTCAGCTTTTCGCTCTCCGGGTGCCTAAATTGCCTCAGGAGGCGCTTCCCCGGCTTAAATCGCTGATCGGGGAGGAAAGCCCAACGGCTTGCGGGCAAGCTCCTAAGGAGTCCGGATTCGTCCTGCGACCCTTCGCGGCCGTCGAATAGTAGTTGTGCCTATTGCTTGCGCCTGCAGAACGGCGCAGTTTGACCCCTTATTCCCGTCGAGATCGCTATCGCGCAAAAACCCACTCAATGCAGGCCAGATCAAATCGGGGCGGGGCACTGTCGGGGAGGCGATGACGGAACAGGGCGGCTACGAGCCAGTTACGCGACCCTTTGGAGGATCCTGGCCGGCGCCGCCCTATGCCTGACCGCGGGGGTTGCGCGCGCCCAGGTTGACACGTGGACCAGCACGTCCTCCAAGCTCTGGGGCACGGCGGCCAATTGGAGCGCGGGTGTTCCCTCCATTGCAGGCACCGCGACATTCAACGGCTCGTCCGGGCTGGACACATCGATCACACTGCTGGCCTCGTCGACGACGGGCTCGCTTTCGTTCGTCAGCACCGGCGGAGCGAATGCCTATACGTTCGACACCGCGGCGACCGCGAACAACAACACGCTGACGATCGCCTCCGGGATCACGAATTCCGACGCGGCCGTCGTCACATTCTACAACGCCACGACCCTGGCAGGCGCCCAAGCGTGGACCAACGACGGGGCAACGATGGCATTCGATGGCAACGTGAACCTGGGTTCCGGCTCTTCCGGCTATGCGCTGACCGTCAACGGGACCGGCGCCGTCGACATCGCCGGCATCATCGCAAACGGAGGGTCCGCCGCGGGAAGCCTCGTCTACGCGGGCTCGGGCACGCTGACCCTTTCCGGCGCCAACACGTTCACCGGGGCGACGACGATCAACTCCGGCGCGTTGAGCATCAGCGCGGACGACAACCTGGGCACGGCACCGGTCCCGATCCTGCCCGGCGCGCTGACCCTCAACGGCGGCACGCTCGACACCACGGCCACATTCACGCTCGGCAGCACCCGCGGCATCTCCCTTGGCACGGGCGGCGGCACCGTTGATACGGCCTTTGGCTCAAGCCTGACCTATGGCGGCGTCATTGCCGGCACGGGAGCCCTCACCTCAACCGACACGGGCAAGCTCATCCTCTCGGGCGCAAACACCTATACGGGGGCGACGACGATCAACAGCGGGGCGAACCTGCAGCTTGGGAACGGCACGGCCAACGGAACCATCGCCTCCACGAGCGGCATCACGAACAACGGCACGCTGCTCCTCGACGAGAACTCGGCCGTCACCATCAGCAAGTCCATCACCGGCGCCGGCGGAGTCACGCAGAACGGATCGGTCGTCACCACGCTTTCGGGCACAAACACGTATTCCGGCGCGACGTCCGTCAACAGCGGCACCCTGACCGCGGGCTCGACAGACGCGTTCGGCGGTGCGACGGGCCTGAGCGCGGTAAGCCTCAACAACAGCGGCACCCTCGCCCTGAACGGCTTCAACAACACGGTCGGCTCGATTGCGAGCGCGAGCACGACCAGCGCCATCGCTCTTGGCTCCGCCACGCTCACCGCGGGCGGCAACAACAGCTCGACCACGTTTGCCGGTGTCGTCTCCGGCGCGGGCGGCCTGACCGAGGTCGGCACCGGCACACTCACGCTCTTGGGCGTGAGCACCTACACCGGCGCAACCACGATCGACAGGGGAGCCAGCGTGGCGATGGGCAACGGCACGACCAACGGCGGCGTCACTTCCGCAAGCATCGTCAACAACGGCACGTTGATCCTCGACGAGAACGCCGCCGGGCCCGGCACCAACAACATCTCCGGCACCGGGGCGCTCATACAGAACGGGGCGGTCAACACGACCCTTTCCGGGACAAACACCTATTCAGGGGCGACCACGGTCAACAGCGGCACTCTCACGGCGGGCTCGACGAGCGCATTTGGCGGCGCGACGGGCCTGAGCGCCGTGACCGTCAACAACAGCGGCACCCTCGGCCTCGGCGGCTTCAGCAACACGGTGGGCTCCGTTGCAAGCGCGAGCGCGACCAGCGGCATCACCCTCGGTTCCTCCACGCTCACCACCGGTGGCAACAACAGTTCCACCACGTTCGCGGGCATTATCAGCGGCTCGGGCGGCATCGTGACCAAGGTTGGCTCGGGCACCATGACGCTCTCGGGCGTGAACACCTACACCGGGGCGACCAACCTCAATGGCGGGGCCCTGAGCATCGGGCAGGACGCCAACCTGGGCACGGCGCCGGGCTCCGCCACGGCGAACATGCTCACCTTCAACGGCGGCACGCTCGACACGACCAACAGCTTCGCGCTTGGCAGCAACCGCGGGATCACCCTCAACGCGGGCGGCGGCACGTTCGTGCCCACCGCGGCGACCACCGTGACCTACGGCGGGATCATCGCCGGCACGGGGGCCCTGACCCTGGCCGGCCCCGGCAACATGAGTCTCACGGGGGCCAACACCTACACCGGGGCGACCAACCTCAACGGCGGGTCGCTGACCATCGGGGCGGACAACGCCCTGGGCACGGCCCCCGCGTCGCCGACGGCCAACATGCTCAACTTCAACGGCGGGGGCCTCTCCACCACCGCCTCCTTCGCCCTCAACGCGAACCGCGGCATGACCGTGAATTCCGGCGGGGGCACCCTCAGCGTGGGCTCGGGCACGACCCTCACCTACGGCGGCCTCATCGCCGGCACAGGCGCGCTTTCCGCGATCGGGGGAGGCACCCTTAACCTGACCAACAACAACCTGAGCTTCGGCGGCAGCACGACCGTCTCGAACACCGAGCTTGAGTTCAGCGGCACGCTGCCCTCGATCGGCACGCTCACCCTGGGATCCGGCAGCACCCTGCTCCTCAGCGCGTCCGACCTCGCGGTCACCAACCTCGTGATCACCGGGAACGCGGTCATCGACTTCGGCACCGGCGGCGCCTCGATCCTGAACACGACCAACCTGACGATCGGCGCGGGCGACACCCTGACGATCGTCGACTGGACCAACGAGGTCGACTACTTCTACACGCAGAACTGGACCGGCGTCACCATCGGGACCCGGGGGACGGGCGCGGAGGGCCAGGTCACGTTCACCGGCAATCCCTCGAGCAGCACCGGATGGCTCAGCTATGACAAGGAGATCTCGCCCGCCCCCGAGCCGGCGACCTACGGCGCGATCCTTGCGGGGATCTCCCTTCTCGGGATCGTGGCCTACCGCAGGAAGCGGGCTTCGGCGTAGGCGGGGAACGCCCGGCCGCACCCGGGGAGGGCCCGATGGGACGTCACTTGACCGATCCCGGTGCGTCATTCTAATGGGTCCGGGGACATTCCATGGGCACCCGTCATCCATTCCTCACCTTCCGCATGCTCCTTTCGGCCTCGGCGGCCCTAGGGTGCGCCGCGCTTGTGCGCGCGGACCTTGCGCCGTCGTCGCCCTTCCTCCCCGCGAATTCAACCGCCGCCGGGGGCGCGCAGGCCGGCCCGGCCGGCCCCGTCGAGCTCCGCGGGATCATGTCGACGGCGCAGGGCGTCGCCTACTGCATCTACGACACCGCCAAGAAAACCAGCGCCTGGGTTGGGCTCAACGAGGCCGGAAACGACTTCGTCGTGAAGTCGGCTGACCCCGCCAACGACAGCGTCCTGGTCGATTTCCAGGGCCGGAGCCTGCGGCTCGTCCTGCGCACGGCCAAGGTCGCCACGGCCGGCGCCTCCGGCGGGCCCGGCGGGCCGCCCAGCATGCCGGGCGGGATGTCCTCCCCCGTCGTCCTGAACCCGAACCCGGCGGACGAGCAGAAGCGCCTGGACGCGGTCGCCCAGGAGGTGCGCCGGCGCCGGATGGAGCGCGAGAAGGCCGTCCAGGCCACTCAGGGAGGGGGCCCGGTGCCGGGCAACATGCCCCCGCCCTCGCCCAATCACTAGCGGCCGGGCAGGCCGTCCGCAGATATTTCGTGCACCCGCCGCGGGGGCAACTAGCGTGGGTCCCAAATGGGAGCTCCGCTGAACAGCGCCGGCGCAGGACCGTCCAATTCGCTGCTGGTCCGGCGGCTGTTTGGACTGGCGTGGCGGTACCGGCTGCGTTGCGTGCAGGTGCTCGGCATCCAGCTCGTCCTCCTGACCATGGGCCTCTTCGGCCTGAGCTTCACGGGCATCGGGATCGACTACATCCTCCAGGTGGTCGGGCACGCCAGGTCGGACCCGACGCCGCTCAGGCCGGTCCACTTCCTGCACGTCAGCCTCCCCGCGGGCATGCCCCCCATGCACGTGCTCGAGGTCCTCGGGGCGATGATCCTCTTCCTCTCAGCCTGCAGGGCCGTCCTCAACTACGTGTACGCCCTGCAGGTCAACATCCTCGTCCAGCAGAAGCTGGTCGTCGACCTGCGCGCGGAGATCTACGACAAGCTCCAGAGGCTGAGCTTCCGCTTCTTCGACGCCAACACGACGGGCTCGATCATCACGCGGGTGACGGGCGACGTTCAGTCGGTGCGCATGTTCGTCGACCAGGTCCTGATCCAGAGCGTCATCATGGTGATCTCGCTCACCGTCTACGCGATCTACATGGCGAGCCTGAGCCCCGGGCTCACGCTGGCGTGCCTCGCGACGACCCCGGTCCTCTGGATACTGTCGGCGGCCTTCTCCAGGAAGATCCAGCCCGAGTACGCCGAGAACCGGTCGCTCGTCGAGAAGATGGTCCAGTACCTGGCCGAGAGCATCCAGGGCGCGGCGGTCGTGAAGGGCTTCGGGCGCGAGCGGGAGAACCGCGAGAAGTTCGACGCCCTCAACTCGGCGGTCCTCACCCAGCAGTACAGCATATTCTGGTGGGTGAGCCTCTTCTCGCCGACGGCGGGCTTCCTGACGCGGATCAACACGACGGTGCTCCTCGGCTACGGCGGCTGGCTCGTGGCGCAGGGACGGCTGCCCCTCGGCGCCGGACTGGTGGTGTTCGCCGGGCTCCTGGACCAGTTCGCCGGCCAGGTGAACAACGTCGCCACGATCGTGAACTCGGTCCAGCAGTCGCTCATCGGGGCCCGCCGGGTGTTCGAGATCGTCGACGCCCCGATCGACGTGCGCTCGGCGCCGGACGCCGTGCGCCGCCCGCGGCTGGAGGGCGCGGTCCGATTCGAGGGCGTGTCGTTCGAGTACGGCCGCCTGGACCCCGTCGTCAGGGACATCGACCTCGAGGTCAAGCCGGGCGAATGCGTCGCGATCCTGGGGGCGACCGGATCGGGGAAAAGCGTCCTGATGAGCCTGATCCCGCGGTTCTACGACGTGTCGAGGGGAAGGATATTGATCGACGGCATCGACGTGCGCCGGCTGCACCTGGACGACCTGCGCCGCAACATCGGGACGGTTTTCCAGGAGAGCTTCCTGTTCTCCAACACGGTCGCCGCCAACATCGCGTTCGGCCACCCCGACGCGACGCAGGCCCAGGTCGAGCGGGCGGCGCGCATCGCCGCGGCCCATGATTTCATCATGGGCCTCCCCAAGGGCTACGAGACGGTGCTCGGCGAGAGCGGCAACACCCTCTCCGGGGGCCAGAGGCAGCGGCTGGCGATCGCGCGGGCCGTGCTCCTCGAGCCCGCGATACTTCTCCTCGACGACCCGACGGCGGCGATCGACAGCGAGACGGAGCACGAGATCTTCGAGGCGCTCGACCGCGCGATCGCCGGCAGGACGACCTTCATCGTCGCCCACCGCCTGAGCACGCTCCGGCGCGCGGACCTCATCATCGTGCTGGAGAACGGGCGCATCGTGCAGCGCGGGACCCACGCGGAGCTGATCCAGGTGCCCGGGCCCTACCTGCACGTGGCCAACCTGCAGCTCGTCGACAGCCGGGAGCTCCAGCAGGCCTCGGGGGGGGCGGCGCCATGAGCGCCGACAAGGACCGCGGGCGCAGCCTGATCCTCGTCCACCGCGTGCGCGACGAGGACGACGACGAGGAGCAGTTCAAGCCGCTCGACTGGGGCCTCATCCGCAGGATCCTCACGTACGCGCGCCCGGTGAGGCGCAGGCTGGCCATCATGGTGGCGCTGACGATCATCCGCTCGGCGCAGCTGCCGGCGCTCGTCTGGATAACCGCGATGACGATCCGGGGCCCGATCGCGCACGGCGACCTCCACGGCATCCTCCTTGGCACCCTCGGGTTCGCGGCGCTGGCGGTCGTCACGGACGCGATGTTCCATTTCCGGCAGCGCTACGCCCTCGAGATCGGCGAGACCGTCGTCAACGGCATGCGCGCCGAGATCTTCGAGAAGACCCAGCGCCAGCCGATGAGCTTCTTCCACAGGATGAAGCTGGGCCGGATCCTGAGCCGCGTCACGAGCGACGTGGAGGCGGTGCGGATCGGCATCCAGGACGTCGGCTTCGTGAGCGCGATCCAGTTCGGGCAGATGGTGTTCACGGCGGTCGTGCTGACGTGCTACGACTGGAAGATGTTCCTGGTGGTCGTCTGCATGGCGCCCGTCCTGTGGCTGGTGAACAACCATTTCAGGATGAAGTTCAGCCGGCTCACCCGGGCGTCGCAGGAGAGCTTCAGCAGGGTCACGGCGACGCTCGCCGAGTCGGTGAACGGGATCCGCGTGACCCAGGGGTTCGTTCGGCAGGACACGAACGCGGGCCTTTTCAGGAGCCTCCTGTCGGACCACTCGAGGTACAACATCGCGCTCGCCAGGACCTCCGCGGTGCTGGCGCCGATCCTCGAGCTGAACAGCCAGTTCTTCGTGGCGACCCTCCTCATCGTCGGGGGCTGGCGGATCTTCCACGGAAACATGCAGGCGGACAACCTGATCATGTTCTTCCTCCTCTCCAACATCTTCTTCTCGCCGATCACGATCATCGGCAACCAGTACAACCAGGGGCTGCTCGCCATGGCCGGGGCCGAGCGGATATTCCGCCTGGTCGACACGCCGCCCGACTGGGAGGACTCCGCGGACGCGACCGCCCTCGACGACCCGCGCGGGGGCGGCCGGGCGCGGGCCGGCGCCCGGGTCGAGTTCCGCGGGGTCTCCTTCGGATACGACCCGTCGAGGCTGGTCCTGCACGACCTCAACTTCACGGCCGAGCCCGGCCAGACCGTGGCGCTCGTCGGGCACACCGGGAGCGGAAAGAGCTCCATCATCAACCTCGTGTCCAAGTTCTACCTGCCGACGGGCGGCGAGATCCTCGTCGACGGGCGCGAGATCCGCTCCATCACGGGGACGTCGCTCCACAGGCAGATGGGGATGGTGCAGCAGCAGAACTTCCTGTTCAGCGGCTCCGTGCTGGAGAACATCTGCCTCAGCAAGCCGGGGGCGACGCGGGAGGAGGTGCGGGACGCCGCCAGGAGGCTTGGCTGCCTCGACATCCTCGAGGAGCTTCAGGACGGGATGGAGACCCAGGTGGGGGAGCGCGGCGCAGGGCTGTCGGTCGGGCAGAGGCAGCTCGTGTGCTTCATGCGCGCGCTCCTCGCCGACCCGCGCATCGTCATCCTCGACGAGGCGACGAGCTCGATCGACGCGCTCACGGAATCGAGGCTGCAGCGCGCCCTCTCGATGCTGCTGCGCGAGCGGACGAGCTTCGTCGTGGCGCACCGGCTGAGCACGATCCGCGGCGCGAACCTGGTGCTCGTGCTCGACCAGGGGCGCATCATCGAGCGCGGGACACATCCCGAGCTGCTGGCAAGGGGCGGCCACTACGCGTCGCTCTACCGGCAGTTTGTGCAGGTCGACGACAGGCGGTGAGTCCGAATCAGGCCGGCCAGAAGATTTTTCTCGGAAAAGAGGCCGTTTTCCCTCTAGAAAGTCATTGCTTTCAGAGTAAAAAACACTAAAACAAAATCAATATGGCCAAAAAACCTGCTCGTAAACCAAACGCGGCGTTCATGAAACCGGTTCAGCCGGACGCCCACCTATCCTCAGTCGTGGGATCCAAGCCGCTTCCCCGCACGGAACTTACCAAGAAGCTGTGGGACTACATCAAGAAGAACGGACTCCAGGACAAGAAGGACAGGAAGATGATCAACGCCGACAGCGCCATCAAGACGGT
>Ga0302225_10001492_pt1 | contig 14828 bp, 18 predicted proteins | sample II_Palsa_E3_2_FD_193515 | JGI IMG/M metagenome (GOLD analysis project Ga0302225, IMG submission 193515) | Peat permafrost microbial communities from Stordalen Mire near Abisko, Sweden - II_Palsa_E3_2 | ecosystem: Environmental > Terrestrial > Soil > Palsa > Peat permafrost | place: Sweden...
CGTATTGTTCCGACGCTCTATGTGCAATCTGCAGTTTCAGGTTGCCCCATCCGCCGGCTTCGTATAAGCCAAGGATCGGAATCAGCAGAGCGCCCGCCCAGATGAGGAAGAACTGCAACACTTCATTGAAGATCGCCGAGCGCAGCCCACCCAGCGTTACATAAATAGCCACCGTCAAAGACGACACCCAGATGCTGAAATTGATGTCCCACCCCAGCACGATCTGCATGACCTTGGCCATGGCGAACATATTGACGCCGCTCATGAGCACGGTCATGAAGGCGAAAGACACCGCCGATAACGCGCGGCTGGGTTCGCCGAAACGCAGTTTCAAATATCCCGGCACCGAGTGCGTCCTGGAAATGTAGTAGAACGGCATCATCACCAGCGCCAGGAACAGCATGGCCGGAATGGCGCCGACCCAATACCAGTGCGTCGCCAGAATGCCGTATTGGTAGGCCGAACCCGCCCAGCCCATTAATTCGAGCGCACCCAGGTTCGCCGAGAGAAAACTCAGACCAGCCACCCACGCCGTCATCTCCCGGCCCGCCATGAAGAAATCTTCCCCGGTGTTGGCCCGCCCCTTCAGGTACCAACCGATGGAGAGCACCAGCGCAAAATAAAACACCACAATGACCACATCGATGGAGGAAAGATGTACCAGCCGGGTTGGCACAGCGGCCGCTAGCAGTGGCATCATTGCTCGTCCTTGGCTTGCCCGTAATATGCGCTCTTGCCGTGTTTTCTGAGGTAATGCTTGTCGTGCAGCGTGGTTCCGACTGCCTGTGCCGCTGCGTTGATCCCGAGGGTGAAGTAAGCCATCCGGGCGATAGCCTCCAGAATAACGGCGTTATGAGCCGCGGCTCCGGCATCCTCGCCCCAGGCGAAAGGTCCGTGATTGGCTACCAGTACGCCCGGAGTCGCCGACGGATTCGTCTGCCGCAGGCTGCGCACAATGGCGTGGCCGGTGTTGTTCTCGTACTCTTCGGCAATCTCTGAATCGGGCATTTCCGAAGTCACCGGAACGGAACTGCGAAAGTAGTCCGCATGGGTCGTGCCGAAACATGGGACAGGCTTGCGAGCCTGCGCCCAAGCGGTGGCATATTCCGAGTGAGTATGAGCGACCCCGCCGATTTCGGCAAACTGGTTATACAGCACCAGATGAGTGGGCAGATCGGAAGAGGGTCGCAACTTCCCTTCCACGATCTTGCCCGCCAGGTCCGTCACCACCAGGTGTTCGGGTTTCATCTCCGCATAAGGGACACCACTGGGCTTGATAACCACCAGACCCTCGCCGCGCGAGATTCCGCTGGCATTGCCAAACGTGTAAAGCACCAGGTTTCTTCGGACCAATTCCAGGTTCGCTTCCAGGACTTGTTCGCGCAAATGCGGTAGCAACATGGCTTTTGTTTTATCACGCCGACCGTTGCAGCAAATGGAGCGATCGTTTACTCGGAATTAGCGCTCGGACGCAGTGCATCTTACCATGCAGTTTCGGAAACTGTCTTTTGGTTGGCCGCAAACGCTTTCCCGGGCTTCTCACAAACCGGCACAGCGAGTGCGATCCAAACCGCACGTCGCAGATCGAAGATATGGTGCGGCGGCTGCCGCTTGATCAGGCCGTCTCTGCGGCGGTCCCTTCAACTACGTGGATTTAGAGCAGGATGTTATCGATGAGCCGCGTCGGGCCTACGAATGCGGCGACCGCCACCAGCGCGCCCTTGGCAATGTTTTCGACTGGATCCAGGTTGTCGGGATCGACAATCTCGAAGTAATCGAGGCGAACCGATTTTTCTTGGGCAAATTCTTCTTCAGCGAGAGCGATTAGCTTGACCGCATCGCGTTCGCCATCCTCCCAGATCTTCTTCACACGCAGCAACGAACGATGCAACACCAGCGCCTGTTTTCTCCGCTCGGGATCGAGATAAGCGTTGCGCGAACTCATGGCCAGCCCATCCCACTCACGCACGATCGGGCAGGCGACGATCTCCACGGGAAAGTTCAGGTCGCGCACCATGCGGCGAATGATCGCAACCTGCGCCGCGTCCTTCTGCCCGAAGAAGGCCTGCGCCGGTTCGACGATGTGCAACAGTTTGGCCACCACCGTCGTAACCCCGCGAAAATGGCCGGGCCGAGAACGCGCGTCCAGCCTGTTACTCAGCCCTTCCACCGTCACCCAGGTCACGGCGCCGGCTGGATACATTTCCTCGACGGATGGCGCGAACAGCAGATCGACGCTTTCTTTTTCCAGCAATTCGAGGTCGCGCTCGAAGGTCCGCGGATATTTCTCCAGGTCTTCGTGAGGCCCAAATTGCGTTGGATTCACAAAAATCGACGCCACCACAATATCGCAGGAAGCCTTCGCCGCCCGCACCAGCGACAAATGCCCTTCATGCAGAGCTCCCATGGTGGGCGCGAATCCCAATCGTTTGCCACCGCGCCGCGCGGCGCGGCACGCGGCACGCATATCTTCGATTGTGTTGCAAATTCTCATTGTGATGGGATGGTCCGCCCCGCAGATTTCGCTTTCAGGATGTGGGTATCCAGTTGATGGCAACTTGCGCGCCCTGCAATTCACCCGCGACGATGCCACGGTTGCGGCGAAGCGCGATCTTATCCTTTTCGGAACTCGTTGGCTGCTCGTCGACCAGGATCGCGACAGCGCGTCCGTAAGGCCAAGCCGATGCGGGCAACTGCGCCAGCGCATTCAAGACTTCTTCCGGTTTCAGGATCTGCTCTTCGTTGGCGGCGACGCCGGTGAGCAACCCAATGGCGTCAGGTCGAATGACGAGATACGGATTGCCCCAGTGCCTGGTCTCCCGCAGTGTTGGATATTTCGCTGGATCGGCGGTTGCGATGGCCCGCAGAAGAGTAGCCGCGTCCGGCGCGGACTGTGTGTCTTGCCGCGAACAGGCCGTGAGGGAGCAACTCATCAACAAGACAGATGCGAGGACGGATACGGCACGAAACCGCGGGCAACCGCGGGGAACGACGAACAACCTCACCGCACCACCATCGGAACGTCCGTCTTGACCGCCCAGACCAAAGCGACAATCCATCCGATCATCGTCCAGCCCAGAAAAAAGTTCAGCAGCACAATCGCGGCGATGTCCCGCTTGCTCCGGACGACAGCAATGATCGAAGGCAGAAAATACATCACGAAGCCAAATCCGAAGATGGGGAAGAAGAATGCGGCTAGCACCATAGCTTCCGCCTCCTGTCGCCGAGTAGATTAGCACCGTCACGTCGGATTGCAAATCGCGTCGGAGAACCACCGAGGCACGGAGGCACGCGAAACAAATCTCAAAGTCGCCTTTTCTCTTTGTCTCTTTGCCTCCGTTGATGAAAAGATTCTTTACCGCCGCATGGCCCGCTTCCGCGCTAACACGGTGTCCAGCCCGGCTTTTGTTTCTTTCGGCAGATGGTAGGACTCCTCATCCGACGGATACTGCTGCGACTTCACATCCGCGCGAAACGCCTGAACAGCTCTCGTGATCAGCGCAGCCGCGTCGCCGTAACGGCGCACGAACTTCGCCGGCGGCGCAAACGTCAGGTTTAGAAGGTCATGGATTACCAGCACCTGTCCATCGCACTCCGGACCAGCGCCAATACCGATGGTCGGCGTGCCCACTTCCGCCGTAATCATCGCCGCCACTTCCCGCGGCATGCCTTCCAGCACGATGCAGGCTACGCCCGCGCGGTCCAGTGCCACGGCGTCGCGCATAAGTTGTTCGATGCCGTTAAGGTTCTTGCCTTGCACCTTGTAGCCGCCCATCACGTTGACCGACTGCGGCGTCAGTCCGATGTGGCCCGCCACGGGAATCTCGGCGTCAATGATGCGGCGGATCAGGTCTGCCCGCTTTTCGCCGCCTTCGATCTTCACCACTTCCGCGCCGCCTTCCTTCACAAAGCGCATGGCGTTGCGCAGCGCTTCGCCGGTATCAACCTGATAAGACCCGTAAGGCATATCAGCCAGCAGCAGCGCTCGTTTCACCCCCCGGCGCACGGCCTTCACGTGGTGCAGCATCTCGTCCATTGTGATCGAGAGCGTGTTTTCGTAACCGAGCATGGCCTGGGCGAGCGAGTCGCCCACCAGAATCATCTCGATGCCGGCCTCGTCCACGAGACGCGCCGTGGCGTAATCGTAGGCGGTGAGGCAAGTGATGGGTTCGTGACGGAGTTTTTGTTGCCGCAGAGAAGCGGTGGTAACTTTCTGGCGGAGCTCGTCGTTCCCGGGAAAGCCGGGATGCCCGCTGATCGGGGTGAGACTCATCGTATCCTCCAGTGCCCCTCCGGCTCGGCCGGATAGAGCCTGTTAAGCATCTTCGTGGATGCTAGGGGTATTGTAGCGGGAAAAAACGTCGTTCGTCGATGATTCTCGCCCGACATTACTCCCTCAGTACGCCCCAATCCTGGTGATTCTGCGTCCGTGTTCCCACTCCCAAGCCGGCTGAAAGCGTAAGTCATTGCAACCAAGCACTTTGCGAAACTCTTGAGCCTCGAAATTTTTTTATATGAAGTTGGCCAAAAGTCAGTATTAGGCCTTTAGAGGAGGGTGGTTATGTCAGCTTTAGATTTCGTCAGTGGCTTCGTATTGAGCTTCAGATCCCCATTTTGGATTTGCTCTGGATCGCCGAGCTCCTATTGCGAACAGGCTTTCGCAGCTTGCGGCGACGCTCTCGCAGCTAAACGTACCGCCGGTTTGCCTTCCTCATACGCGCGCTACTCGCAGACCGCTACGCCCCCACTGCCTCCTGCCCACCCAGCGGCAAAAAGTATTGCGTGCCCTTGATAGGCTCAGTGACCTTGCGCAGCAGTTCCTGCAAGTCTTCGTTGCGCTCGACGAAATCGATATCGGACGTATTGACGATCAGCAGATCGGACGACGTGTAGTGAAAAAAGAAGTGCTCGTAGGCTTTGACCACTTCCTCCAGATACTCGTCGCTGACGGCGCGTTCACCCGGCGCATTCTTTTTCTTCAGCCGCTTTTTCAGCACTTCGGGCGTGGCCTGCAGGTAGATGACAAGGTCCGGCGTGGGCAACTGCTCGCGGAAGTGGTTGTAGTAGCGGTTGTAGGTGTCGAGTTCCTGGTCGGTAAGGTTGAGGCAGGCGAAGAGTTTGTCTTTTTCGAAAATATAGTCCGCAACCACGGTCTTCTGCGAACGTGGGCCCAGGTCGAGCGCCTGCAACTGCTCGAATCGCCGCACCAGAAACGCGAATTGTGCCTGAAACGCCGCGCCGCGTTCGCCCTCGTAAAAAGCGCCAAGAAAGGGATTCGATTCCGTTTCCATCACGCGCTGCGCGTTCAGCCGCTCGGCAAGGATGCCCGCCAGCGTGCTTTTGCCGACTCGGATCGGACCTTCCACTGCAATGTATCGGGGCAGCTCGAAAAGATTCGCCATGGGATCGGAACAGTTGCGAATTGGCAGGATAGCTCGGATAGCGCCCAGTGGCAATTGCGGGAAGAGTTAACAGAGGAAATTGGGCAATTGAAATTCTGTAATTGGGTAATTTAACTCCCGTCGTACGCGGTTCACTTTCTAAATTGCTCCAATTACACAATTACTCAATTCAGCCATTTACAATCCCCTCATGCTCGCCCTCGCCCTGACCGCTGTCTCCGCCGCAGCCGCCGCAGCCGCGGGTTACCAATCCATGGCGCCGAACGGGCAATGGTATGGCCGAACCTTCACCGGACTGCCGCGCGGATCGCGCCAGATCGCACTCACTTACGACGACGGCCCCAACGACGCGCACACCCTGCGCTTGCTCGCAGTCCTCGCCCGGCACGGCGTTCCTGCGACCTTTTTTCTGATCGGCCGCTACGCGCGGCAGCGTCCTGAACTCGCTCGCGAAGTCGTCTCCGCCGGCCACGTCGTCGGCAACCACACCTTCACACATCCGCTGTTGACGTTAAGGAGCAAAGTTGAAATCCGCCATGAACTCGTCGAATGCCGCTCGGCGTTGCAAGATGCCGTCGGCGGCACCTCCAATCTATTCCGTCCTCCCTTCGGCGGACGCCGCCCCGCCGTGCTCCGCGTGGCTCGCGAACTTGGCCTCGCACCGGTCATGTGGAGTGTCACGGGTTACGACTGGAACGCGCCGCCCGCAGAGATCATCGAGCGCAAGGTCACCAGGCAGATTCGTGGCGGCGACGTGATTCTGCTGCACGATGGTGGACATCTCGCCCTGGGCGCAGACCGCTCGCAAACCGTAATCGCGACCGATCGCCTGATTGCGCGCTATAAAGCCGAAGGCTATGAATTCGTGACCGTCCCGGAAATGATGGCGAAGCCAGCCTTGGCCGCCCGATAAGGCGCAACAACATTAAATCACTCTGTCAGGTTATAGATAAGCCCATTTGGATCTTGGACGTAACATCTTGGGAAATCGGGCTCATCCTTGATTACCCGGCAGCGCTTTTTCTTGAGATTCGCTTTGGCTTTCTCAACGCTCTTTACAGTAACCTCCAAAACCGGCCCAAGCGCCGGGCCGCGCTCAATAAACAAATTGATATTTTCTCCGTGGAAGCTGACTAAGTTTCGATTTCTTATCCGTAATCTCAAAGCCCAATTCCTTGACATAGAAGTTAGCGGCCTTCATCGGGTTTTTCGCTTGAATCAGAATATCGGCACCAAACGTATTTGCCACAAGCCCCCTCCGAATCCTTCGTTAGCCAACGTGCCGAATCGGCTGTTTGTGCTCCGTATGCCCGTCCAGCAAGTTGAGCGCGTGAGGAACCAAGTCCACAACTGCCTCCAGCGATTCCACCGCACCGCTGGGACTGCCCGGCAGATTCAGAATCAGAGTCTTGCCCCGCACTCCGCACACTCCTCGGCTCAACGCCGCGAACGGAGTCTTCTTCGCGCCCTCCAGCCTCATGCGCTCACCCACACCGTCGATCACGCGATCGCAAATCGCTTCGGTCGCTTCCGGAGTCACATCGCGCTCCGCAATGCCGGTCCCGCCCGTAGTCACGATAAATCGCACTTCCAGCGCCAGATGAACCAGGGCATTCTGAATCTGCATGGAATCGTCTTGCACGGTTCGTTTCGCAACCACGTGAAAGCCTAGCTTCTTCAGGACCTCGGCAACCGCCGGCCCTGAAACGTCCACGCGTTCTCCGTGCGCACAGGAATCGCTGACCGTGATCACCGCGGCCGTGAAACCCGCGGACGCAGTCACCTCAATTGTCGAGGAGGACATCTTCCTCCTCTTCCGTCCGGCCCCCACTGGCCTCGCCGCTTGCACCTGTGCCGCTCACGCTGGCGCCACTACCGCCGCCCGCACTAGCGCTGGCGCCGATGTCCTCCGCCGCATCCGATCCCCCATCGCGCTGCGATTCGTCCAGCAGCCGCAGCCCTTCCATGAGCAGGCCCTGCGTATTGAGCTGCGTGGTTTCCTGATCGGTCTTGCCCTCAAAGTTGAGTTCGAAATTCCCGCCCGTCCAGCGCAGAACCTTGAAGACGGCCTGATCGCCAAGCAAGGATCCATACGTCGCGTGCTTCACCTGCCCCTCAACGAAGAAGACCTCGCACTTCTCGCCCTCGTTGTTCAGTTTGAGCTGGCAGCTCTTGCGGCCCATTTCCAGCGACTGCATCAAGTCGATCACATTCATCTGCGCCAGGTGTCCGCGAACCACGCCGTCGGAAGGCGCCGTCTTCGCCATCTTTTCCAGAGCGATGCGGTCCACCGTGCGCTTGATGCGGCGCGTGGCTTCCTTCAGGAAGAACGGTTTGGTGATGTAATCGTCGGCCACATCCTGCGGCGAAAGCCGTTCGTCAATGTCGGCCCGGCTCGCCATCAACACCACGGAAAAATTCGCCGTCGCCGGACGGCTCTTCAGCTTCTCCACCAGCTGCCGGCCATCCATCCCAGGCATGCGATAGTCGCAGACCAGCAAGTCCGGCGGGTCGTCCACTGCCTTCAGCAGCGCATCCGCCGAATCGCCCGCCGCGACCACCTGCGCGAACGGCGTCAGCGCATGCTGCAGCATCCCCAACACCATGGGATTGTCATCCACCAACAGCAGCTTGACGTCGTTCGCCATCGCTTTCACTTCGCCCGCCGGTACTCCCCGCTCTTTCCTCCGGACTTTCGCTCCAACACAATCTCCCGAATCTCAATCCCTTTGTCGAGAGCCTTCGCCATGTCATAAATTGTCAGGGCGGAAATGCTCGCAGCCATGAGGGCTTCCATCTCAACTCCAGTTACGGCTGTGGTCACGACTTTTGTGGTAATCGCGACGCCATTTTCGCACAGCCTCATCTGGACATCAACGAGCGAGAGAGGCAGTGCGTGGCACATCGGGATGAGTTCCGCAGTCCGCTTGGCGGCCATGATTCCGGCGATGCGCGCCACTTCCAGCGGATCTCCCTTGGGATTCTTCGGCAACGCTTGCAGTACGGACGGATCCATGCGCACAAAGGCGCTGGCCTCGGCTTCGCGTCTGGTCGCCGCTTTACCGGAAACATCGACCATTCGCGCACTGCCCGAATCGTCGTAGTGTGAAAGCCTCTTCGCCATGCGGAAGCTCTATCTTACATGGGATGCCACAGGGTGGAGTGCTCCATGGCAAGCTCCAGTTTTTGGGTAGCGCATCTGGCTTTTGGGTGGCGCAGCGCTTCAGAATCTGCGTGAGTACTACATTTCGGACGATGCAGTGGAACGAGACCGAGAGATTCTTGCCCCGGAGGGGCAGCCGATAATAGCCCGGCGCGTTCAGCGCCGAGAAAAGTGGTAAATCGATCCGCGTCCCGGAGGGACGCCTGAAGTTCTCACGCACACTCTTCAGCGCTGAGATAAAAGCTGCAAAATCAAAGCGGCTTAGAGCCGCCGCGGCTTCTGAGACCCACATCGCCGTCGCCGGCGAGAATGCTGCTCACCGCAGCATCACCGCGACCCAATCGCCTGCGGGGATGCGTTCCCGATCGGGCGGAATTACGATGTAGCAATTCGAGCGGGATCGAGCTGCGATGTCGCCCGATCCCTGCCAAGGAACAAGTTCTACCTGCGCCTCTTCATATTCGCCAGAAAGAATCGCGGGGAGAAATCGCTTCAATCCGGTCTTGACCCGGATCTCGGACTTCAGCCGCGCATGCAAAAATGCGAGTGGAAGTGGCGACATCCCAGCCAGCGCCTCGATCATCGGCCGGGCGAACAGTTCGAAGGTCACCATGGTCGAGACTGGATTGCCCGGAAGTCCGAAGAAATATTTGTGCGCGTCGAATGTAGGCCCATACGGCACGCGGCCGAATACCACCGGACGTCCCGGCTGGATTTTTGCTCCAGTGAAGAAGAACTCGGCTTGCAGCTCGGCTAGCACTTGCTCGACTAAGTCGTAGCGTCCCATGGAAACGCCGCCGGTCATGATCAGCAAGTCCGATTGCAGTCCTTGCTCCATTAGTTCGCGCAGCCTGCGCGGTTCGTCGGGGGCGATCGGCATAAGCACTGGTTCGCCTCCGGCTCTCTGGATCTGCACCGCCAGTGAATAGCTGTTCGAGTTACGAATCTGCGTGTCGCCGATTTCCGCATCGACTTCTACGATCTCATCGCCCGTGGTCAACACCGCCACGCGCGGGCGTACAAACACCTGCAGCCGCGATTTGCCCACCGAGGCCGCGAGTGCGATGGCAGACTCGTTGAGCCGCAAGCCGCGATCGAGCAAGAGGCTGCCGCGTCTGGCCTCGGCGCCTTGAGCGACGATGTTTTCTCCCGGCGCAATTCCCTTCGTTACTCGGACAGACTCGCCTTGCAGCGACGTGTACTCGACCATCACCACGGCGTCCGCGACTTGCGGGACTGGAGCGCCAGTCATGATGGAAAATGCTTCACCGCGCCTCAGTGAGGATGGAACCTGCAGCGGTCCTGCCTTGATCTCCCCCATCACGGTCAGCTTGGCCGGTAGTTTTTCCAGATCGGCGGAACGCACGGCGTAGCCGTCGCGCGTGGATCGAGGAAAGGGAGGGATATCGCGATCAGCCGCGACAGGCTCGGCGAGAATGCGTCCGGCAGAGGGGAGCAGCTCTAGCGTTTCACTGCCACCTGGCGACAGCTGCGAAGCGTGGTCTTCGACGACACGGCGTGCATCTTCAAAGGTTAAGACCAGGGATTGGGTTCGCGGTGGGGCCATGCGGAGATGATAGATCAAGCCACGGTTCATCTGAATTGTGTCAGCGGTGGGTGTCCTATTAGAGAGAAGCAGATTTATTTTCGACCCGGATGAACATCGAAATTCGCGATGCCGCTCCGGGCGCCAGACTCCGAAGACAGCTCCGGCGAATCGGTTCGGTCAGCGTCGAGGAAATGTTTCGAGGGCGCACAACTCGACTTAGCGTCCCGTCTGGTTGCCGGCGGCGGTCACGCGATAGTTCTTGTACTCGATGGTCAAAGTGGCGCGGCCTCCGAGGCGGATGTAGCTGACCGACTCATTCCGGACCGGGAGCCAGAAGGCCTCGACCTTCCTGTATTCGTGATGAATTTCGCTCTTCTTTGTCCAGAACGATGGGTTCTGTGCCGGTTCGGCTTCAATGCGGGTGACGGCGAAATCGGTTCCGTCGACCCATATCGTGCCGCGATAGACATATTTGCTCCGCAATTTCGGGCTGACCCGCAGCACGTATTGTCCACCCGTTGGCGACGGCTCGTAGCCCGCCAGTTCGAAGTCGTAATTGTCCCGATTCAACTGTGTGCGCACGCTGATCGCGGGTTGTTCGGCCTCTTTCTCGCTTTCCAGCAGCTTCATAAGAACGCGATCCAGGATCAGCTTCGATCCGCTCTGGGAGACCACAGAGAATTGCTTGGGTGACGAGCGGTCGTAGGTAGCTTGCACCGTCATTTCCGCTTCCCGGTCTCCGGGGAATCCGTGGTACACGAGGTGGTAGACGCGCGTCGCCTCGGAGTGCACCAGAGCCTGTGCGCGCTCTTGATTCTTGCGCACGAGGTTGCTCACCACCTGGTCCAGAGAGAGCGATGGGCTCGCCCTCGACGGAGACGGCGCCTTCGAATCGTCAGCAATGAGTTGGGGCGCAGTGATCGGCAAGGCCAAAACCAGCGGAGCGATTCCGGCGCAAATGGTCCGCGTGATTTTCATCTGGGTAAATCCCAGTCTAAACGGCGGTTTGCAGGTTCGTGACAATTTAATCGCGCAGCCACAAGCAATCGCGAAGAGATGGCTGTGTGAGGCGAGTCTTAGGCTGCCGTCAACAGAATCGGCGCACCCTTCGTGATCACGAGGGTATGCTCGTAATGCGCCGATGGCCTGCGATCCGCGGTGATGACGGTCCACTTGTCGCGAGCCACGAACGTTCTGCCCGATCCGGCGCCAATAATCGGTTCGACGGTAATCACCAGGCCTTCGGTGAGAACCTGATTGGCATCGGGATCGGCATAATTTGGCACACGCGGCTCTTCGTGGATGGTGCGTCCAATGCCGTGGCCTCCCAGATCGCGAATCACGGAGAAGCCACTGCGCCTCACCTCTCGTTCGACCACTCGCCCAATCTCCGAAACACGAAGGCCCGCTCGCGCTACCAGCATTGCCTTGGCGAAGGCTCGTTCCGCGCACGCGATCAGGCGTTGGCGCTCTTCCGTTACTTTGCCCACGGGAACCGTTACGGCGGCATCCGCCATGAATCCGTCTTTCTCGACGGTGACATCGAGCTTGACCAAATCGCCCGTCTCCAGCGCGCGCCCGCCGGGAATGCCATGGACCGCTTCGTCGTTGACACTGATGCAGTTCACTCCGGGGAATTTGTAGACCAATGCCGGAGCGGATCGCGCCCCGTGCTGCCTCATCACGCCCGCGCCTACCTCGTCCAGTTCGGCCGTGGTGATTCCCGCGCGTACCGCGCTTCTCATCGCGCCCAGCATAAGGCAAACCACGGCCCCCGCGGCGCGCATCCCGGCCAACTCTTCCGGCCCATTGATGGACATGGAATCACCTCAAAGACATGATATCTCCAAATCTTATGTCCGAGGCGGGCACTTCAGGCACTAGCGGGTTCCTGCGGACCGAAAAAGAAGAGCAGCACAAAACCGCCGATGTAGAACGGCAGGCTCTGCTGAAAATTGACGCCCATGAAGCGCAGGATCAAACCAAACGAGGCCAGGGCCTCGCACAATGCGTAGGTCGCAATGTAGCCGCTCCTCCAGTGGCTCAGAGTGAGTGAATCGTCGGTGTGAGACGCCAGGCTTTCCGCGGAGCGCAACACCAGAGTGCGCCTCACAACGAAAATCACTCCCACAATGGCTACGCCCGCAGTGGTGAAGACATAGCTGAGGGAAGGATCCACGGCTCTGGCGCCCGATCCCAGAACTTCGCCCACAACAGCATATAGAAGAATGCTGCCCAGCATTGCCCACTGCACTGCACGCAGTGTTCTTACGGTCCCCCTCATTACGTACATTCTCCCGCAGCCTGGCGGAGAGCAGGCAGGAAATCGTGGGCTGGAACCCGCTTAGGCAATACCTTGTTTCCAGGCTAGTGACGATGTTCGTTTCCATGCAGCCCCGGGCGCATTCGCAGGAAGATCTGGAACGACACGGGATAGTTACCATAGGCTGCATCCAGCACTGCGGGCTTCGAGTAGACCGTCACATCCGCACCCAGCCCCAGTTGCCAAGCCTGGTTCTGCACCAGATCCCGCACGCCGCCCAGAGTGTACCCGCCGATGCGATACGCCGGATGCACCGCCGCCTGCGGAAACAGTTCATCCTTGTCCACGAGTTCCAAGCGCGTAAACGCGTAATCGCGCCGCAGGAAATTCAGCGTGGATTCGAGCAGATAGCCGTTGAGATTGGTATCAGTTGCGATCTTGTGTACGCGTCCCCATACCACCGACGTAGCCCAATTGCCCGCCGCCAGGGGATGGTTGTACTCCACGGAAGCCGTCTGCCGCCACTGGCTGCCCGGCTCCAGCGCTTCCGGATGTTCCAATCGCCCCACACTATATTGCGCCGTCCAGTCGCGCGCAGGGGCAACGCTCGCACGCCCGGAATACGAATCCAATGCAGCGGGCTGGATGCTCCAGCGTTCTTCGTTGGGCTCCCGCCCGTTAAAGGCCGAAGCCTCAAGCTTGATGCGTTCGATGACAAATCCCGTCGTGACCACCCCGAAGCTGGTATGCGTGGAGTCCTGCAAGTGATGGCCGAGCGGCGCCAGCGGCAGCTCCGAAGCCGATGTGCGGTGAATGTAGGTGACGGGGCCGAGCGCCGGCTCGGCTGACGGCCCGCCATACAATTCCCACGAAACTTTCTCCGAGAGCGGCAGCGTGTACATTGCCGAGAGCTCCGCAAACACATTATGCGGATGCTGGTGGTCAACCAGCGGCTCGCCGTGATAAGTCTCGCCGGTCTGAAACAGCTCCGGAAATCCGGGATGCGGCGAGGTCAGCGATTCCGCCGAAAACATCTGTCGGAACAGGATCGTCCCACCGCCCAGTTTGTGTTGCTCCATCAACATGCCCCAATTTACGGACTCCGCTTTGCCCCCGCCTCGCGGTCCGCCTTGCTGGTTGTAGTCGGCGAAGATTACACCGTGCGCCATCAGTTCCCAGCCGCCACGCATGAGCATCCACTCGTGCTCCGGCACGGACGCAGGCTCCCAAGCGGTTCCCGATCCGGCGTGCGGCGAGGGCAACCGAGAAACCTCGCGACCTTCCATCTCCATGCCCATTCCGCTCATGGAGGCGTCCTGCGCCGAAGCTATACTCAACAATGCCGCCACCACAACCGAACAAGCGGCGATGCGATACAAGATGGTTTTTGCCACGAATGACTCTCCATCGCAAGGCAACGAGGGAACTGCAGCGGCGGCCTGCGCCGGAGTGAGCGCATTCTGCCGAAGATGTGGAAAGAGAATTGTGGGCTAGATTCTGAGAATCAGAGTGTCCGGCGGGCTGCCGGAAGGGGTAATCGCACTCGAAAAGCCGTCGCTGGCGCGCGCAGCTGCCAGAAAGTCGATTGCCTCCGCCGCGGGCCTGTGCGAGGCGGGGCGCGGCGAGAAAACATTTGTCAACAGAGCCAAGGGATGACGCGTCAGGCAGCACCGGTAGTCTGCAGGTTGGGGATGAAATGGTGCCGGTGCGGAATGACAGCCCGCCATGTGCGAATGCGCCGTCGACGCAGGCAACAGGCAAATGGTTCCCGCACCAGCGGCGACCATGACGCTCAACATTGCCGCCGCGACGATTCGCAAGAAAAGCTGGGTCACGATTAGGTCCCTGTGATTTTCACGCGGATTTCCTCGGGTAGGCGTTCCCGAATCTCGGCAGGGAGGCGGTCATGCACACGGCGCGCGCCCTCCATGGCTGCATCCAACACGGTGACTGGCGCGGGCGTGGCCACCGCCACCACCAGCCAGATCAGCGCCGAAAGCGCAAAGCCCGCCAGCGCCGCAATCTCCAGCCAGAAAGCATGCCGGGGGCCAAAGTGGCGGATCACGCCAAAGGCCAGCAGGAACACGCCGCCCGAAACCGACGCCAGCGCGATCAGCCCGACGTCAATGATGCGGTGCATGCGCTGACGGCCGCGGCAGCGCTCACAACCGGCGAAGTGGCTTTCGTAGTCGCCGCGCATCTCCAGCGCCAGCCCGGAGATATCGTAGCGCCAGCCGGCCAGGATCTTGCCTACGATCGGATCGATGCACTGCTGACTCATAAGGGACTGCAAGCGAGCAACTAAAGCCGAATCGGCGGCAGAACCTCCGACTGCACCGCCACCAGCACACGGTTCTGAAACAAGCCACCCCTCGCGGCCAACGCCTTTTCCGCCTCTCGCCGGGCTATTTCCGGATGGTTGTTCTGCTCAGATAGATGCGCCAGCACCAC
>Ga0302225_10001507_pt1 | contig 14759 bp, 14 predicted proteins | sample II_Palsa_E3_2_FD_193515 | JGI IMG/M metagenome (GOLD analysis project Ga0302225, IMG submission 193515) | Peat permafrost microbial communities from Stordalen Mire near Abisko, Sweden - II_Palsa_E3_2 | ecosystem: Environmental > Terrestrial > Soil > Palsa > Peat permafrost | place: Sweden...
CAAGATCGAAGAGCTTCCAAATACCCAGCACGATCAAAGCGATCGCTCCTCCAATGAGCGCAAGTCCCACGACCTTCGCCACGAGAATCAGGATTGGGATAGCGATCAGAGCGAAAATCACCAGGAACACGAGACCGACGAAACACGCAATCGAGTGCATCGGAAGCCACCTCCATTGATTTTGATACGCAAACCGCGGGCCTTCAGTTGCCGCCCGGATCAATTTCTCTCGCCTGGTTGGCTTCTAGGCCTCGTTCTCTCTCGTTTGCGACTACAGTTCATCCCTGATCGGCCTCAGGCAATTCCGCAACCCGTGCTGGGTCTGGGCCCCTCAGGTGAGGGCTTGCTAAAATGGTTTTGACCCGGAATCTTGGGGTCAGTTAAGGGTCAACTTGCAGAAACTTTGGATTCTGGCCCGTCTTTTGGGTGCCGCCCGATGACGCTAAGTGGTTTAAAATCCGTTGATCAGCAAATTCGACCCCCACTAGCCGCCCCAATCGAAGCAGCTCTTCCGTCCCAAAGGCGGAGTTAAGTCTCAGGTGGAAGACGCCGACGTGAGCACACGACCATGTTCTTCCCCAGCAGGAGCGGCTATCGGCCAGGTTTGGCTCGGCTGTTCTGGCTGGGCTTATCCCACCTGGAAGCCTGAATTCTACCCGCCCAAGACTTCGCCCAAGAAAATGCTGCAGTACTACGCAACCCAGCTCAACTCGGTTGAGGTGAACTATACCTTTCGCCATCTGCCCTCCGCGGCTACCATCGATGGCTGGTTGGCGCAGACCGAGGGAGACTTTCGCTTTTCTTTCAAAGCTCCGCAGCGTATCACCCACATCAAGCGATTGAAAGAGTGCAGTGATGCGCTCACTGCCTTTTACTCAGCCCTGCTGCCCGTCATCCGGGCCGGGCGCATGGGCGTGATTCTGTTTCAGCTGCCGCCAAATCTGAAAGCGGACCCGGACAGGCTGGCCAACTTCCTCAAGGAGGCCGCTCCCGTTGGCACCGGCGCGCTGCGCGTGGCCTTTGAATTTCGCCACGCGTCGTGGTTCTCGAGCGAGGTGTTCGATCTGCTTCGGCAACATCAGGCCGCGCTTTGCGTGGCTGAGAGCGACGAACTGGAGACCCCTGACGTCGTGACCGCCCCATTCTGCTGCTACCGGCTGCGCAAGAGCGACTACGGAGCCGCCGAGTTGGAGCAGATTGAAAAGCAGCTGAGCGAAAAGGTCAAGCAGGGAGATGTGTTCGCGTACATGAAGCACGAAGACTCACCCAAAGGCGCGTTACAGGCCGCTGCTCTGCTTACCGGGTTGAGAGCGCAGTGAGTAAAACACCTGTATCTCTGGCCGAAACCGTTCGCAGCGTCGTCGCACACGCAGAAGATTTTTTTCCGCGACGGTTTCTGCGCAACGCTCACCTGCAGACCCTGGTAGCCAACTACAAGCCGCGGCAATACGTTTTGCCCGATGCTGAGGCACATCTTATTGAAGTCGAGCCGGGCACCGAGACTCCCGTGGAAAGCGGGACGATTGGGCTGGAGCACGCGCGGGCTAATGTCCGTAGCCACGGCGCGAGCTATGTGCTCTGCCAATGCCACTGGCAGCCGAACCCGAGCCAGTGCCTCACCATTCTGCTGGTGCATGGCCTCGAAGGATCTGCCGGGTCCCAACACGTGCTGGGCAACTCAACACGGGCCTGGGCCGCGGGCTGCAATGTGATCCGCATGAATATGCGGAACTGCGGAGGCACCGAGGATCTGTCGCCGACACTGTATCACTCCGGGCTTTCGGGGGACGTTGCGGCAGTGATGCGGACGCTCGCGCGGGAGAAAGACCTCAGCGCCTTTGCGCTGGTGGGTTACTCCATGGGTGGCAACCTGGTCTTAAAGCTCGCTGGGGAGCTGGGCGAGCACGTGCCGGGGTATTTGAAGGCGGTGGCCGGCGTATCGCCGGCGATGGACCTGGGCGTCTCGGCGGATGCGCTGCACAGCATCTCGAACCGGGTGTATGAATGGAAGTTTCTGCTCGGCCTGAAGCAGCGCTTTCGACGCAAGGCGGAGTTGTTTCCGCAAATCTATTCGACGCTTGGTCTGGAGCGGATCGCCACGCTGCGCCAGTTTGACGATCAGATCACCGCGCGTTACTCGGGATTTACGGGCGCGGATGATTATTACGAGCGAGCGGCCAGTTCCAGGGTGGCGTCGCAAATAGCCGTGCCTGCGTTGGTCATTCACGCGCTTGACGATCCCTTTGTGAGAATGTTGCCCGCCACCCGAGCGGCGCTGTTGGCGAACCATCGGGTGCGGCTGGTTGAAACCGCGCATGGCGGTCATTGTGCATTCCTCGCGCCGGCGGCGGGTTATGACGGTTATTGGGCAGAGAAGGTGTTGCTGGAGTTTCTTCTCTCGGTCACCACACCCTGATGGAAGCCGACTGGTCCGTTGAGTTGACGGCCGACGACCCGGTGATCGTCGTTCCCTGGTCTGCCGCAAGCGATGATCCTCGCAAGTGTAAGTTCGTTGATCTGCGCCTGGGTGCCCACCTGATCGACGAAATAGAAGAGGCCAGGCCGGTGCCGGAGCTGCGAGCTGCGTTGCTCCTGCTGAACAGCGCTGCATCGCCGCTGTGGACGGTGAAGTGCGACACCTGGGAAAGTGATACGCCGATGGATCCTTATGAAATGGACGCGGCGCCAGAGGACACGGCTTTCGGCGCCGGGTCGTACGTCGATTTGCTCGCCCGAGACAACGCACTCCAGGCCAGCTTCGACCGCCAGGAACGGTGGGTCCGCACGGTAACCGAGGCACTTCGCGCGGTTCCCGCCAGGGCGGCTCGCGTGGAACTCGTTCTGCGGCGGGCTCAAGTCAACCATGTAGCGGGGTACGGAGTGAGCTGGTTTGTCGAAGGCTGCGGGGCGACGGCGCAACGCGCCCGGCAAGCGTGGAGCGAGGCACTCGGCCTCGCGTTGCCCGTGATGATGAATGCTCACCTGATGTCGCTTCGATTACGGGACCGATAACGATACAATGTCGGAGTCGGGCGAGTAGCTCAATTGGATAGAGCACCGGCCTTCTAAGCCGGGGGTTGTGGGTTCAAGCCCCGCCTCGCCCACCAATTGGTCGTCCACGAACATCCAGCGAAATCCAGAAGAGACAACACAAAATGGTTCATCCAACGCTATCAGGCAAGATGCCGTTTACATAGCGCTCACGTTGTGAACGATTGCCCTGGACATTTCCACTGAACATCGACTCGATAACGTTGAGAAATTGAGCACCCCCAGGCAGAGGAGCGTTCCGAACAAGAGGATATCCGCGCCACGCGACCACTTCTGACGGCAAGTGTGCTTTGCCTCTTGCCGATCTCACGCGCTATGGTTTGAACGCAACGCAGTGACAACTTTAATGCTGGCCCACATTGACACAACGCAGCGATTCTCCAATTCGATAGACTGAGAGCCTTGGCCGGGCCGATCCAACGGTAAGCTGGGCGTGAAGTTGGTCACTTCGGGCGGGTACGGAATCCCGCCAAACTGCTCTATTTTTGCACAAAGTGTTGTCTTGCTGGCATCTTGCCGATACACTCCTTAGCCGCACCAAACGGCATTGGAGTCTCCAAATGCAGAAAGATGTATGCACGCAGTATCATCCTTCCAATTTACCCACAATTCGCCCACCAAACGAGACTGTACGCAACTTAACCCTTTCCCTGTTGTTCCTCGATGTTGCACAATCGGAATTCTCATCCAATTCCGGCCACTGGTGCGACATCGAAATTGTCAAACACCTTCTTATCCAAACGCGTGACCAAATCAAAGCGGAGTATGACAAGGTGGCCAAACTTGTCTAGCGCATTGCTCCGTACTTCCGTCTTTGAAGAGTCAACGTCAATTCGCTGGGATCGACTGACCATCGCCGACGATGCAGCCGATCTGCTACAGCAGACCGAAGCACTCCATAGTGCTGGAATTGAGTTCATTGTTGGGAGCCACAAGCCCTGGAAGTCAAGAGGCTGGGAACTTTGGTTAATGGTGCCGTCGAAGTATTTCACGCAAGCCCTTGCTTGCATCGGGGCGCTTCCGCAGCAAAGCAACTTTCATCATCATGGGAGGATGAGCACACACTAGCAACGTTGAGCAATAGGCGCAACCCTTGAAAGCCCTGACTTCGGTTGGGGCTTTTTTTCTCTAATTTGTTCATCGGCCGCCCCGCAATCGTCGCAGGTTATCGAGGTTCCTCTTCCTGCGCGCGTAAGTAATCCCGGCCTTTCTAGCCAGCCGTTGGCGCACTCCCCTCCTCATGATCAAGGTATTCACCGGCGCAAGAGGCGATGTCTTGCGCTCCTCCTGCCTCGAGCACTTCTCTTGCTTTACAGACTTCCTCCGAGCTCGCGCAATGGACAGCTAACAGAATGGCGCCATCCTTCAACCGGCTGTCGTAGCATTTTGCTTCGAACTCGGGGATGCCCATCCCCACCAGCGCTCCGACGAGTCCTCCCACCGCTCCTCCAACGCCTAAGCCGGCAAGACTCGCCATCAGCGGCCCGGCAACAATGATCGGACCTGCCCCAGGGATCGCCAGGGCGCCAATTCCCGCGAGCAGGCCGAGTGCCCCGCCGACAATGCCGCCAACCCCGGCACCGGCAGTTGCCCCCTGGGCAGCCTTGGTCTGATTTTCTGTTGCGAACTCCTGTGATTCGACCTTGTCGGATAGCAATGCCGAGATGTCCTGATTGGAAAAGCCTGCCAGTGTCAGCTGGTCAACAGCTGCCTCGGCGTTCGAGCGGTTCGCGAAAATACCAAACGCTGCTGACTCAGTAGCTACCATGGTGGCTCTCCTTGGCAGATCTTTGCCAGTAGATGCGAGAAGCCGCATCAGTGCGGCGTCACGCATGCACTTTTCGCCCAGAGGTCACTTTCCCACAGGCGGCGAGAAACGTTTGCACCACTGGGCAACACGCTCGTTGGCTAACGCATCCATCCTCGTGCCATCACCCCGCACGGCGCAGGAGCACCGGGGAAGGGAACAGGATACTTCGACTGTAAGTCTTGTCATGGTCCGTACAGGCGCATCCCGCACACTCTCGCAGCTGCTGGCGGTGACAGTGACCATAGTCGTGGTCACCCTGCTCTACCTGGCGAAAACCGTAATTCTGCCCCTCGCCCTGGCTATTCTTCTTACGTTCGTCCTGGCACCGGTGGTTACCTGTCTGGAACGGATTCGGCTGCCGAGGATTGTGGCCATCCCAATCGTACTTCTCGCCGCAGGCGCCGCCCTGGGGGCCGTCGGCTGGACAGTGTTTGTGCAGTTGGTCGAAGTCACCAACGATTTGCCGGCCTATACGACAAATATTCAGAACAAGATTCAGTCGTTAAACCAATCAAAGACGACCAGCTTCGCCCGTGCGCAAGAAGAGTTAAAAACACTCAGCGAACAGATCAGCGATCTTGGTGAGAACCTGACCGGGAACCGGTCTTCCGCACAAATAGGATCCTCTCCCAATCGTCCTGTCGCGGTGCGGGAAGTGTCGGCAAGTCCGGGCCGGTTGGATGCGATCAGCGGGTTGCTGGGTGTGGTTGTTTCGATCGCCCTGGTCGCGGTGTTTACTTTTTTCATGCTTCTGAAACGGGAGGACCTGCGCAACCGACTCATTCAGCTCACCGGGCAAGGGCACCTCAACCTCATGACGCAAGCGATGGACGAGACCAGCCAACGCATCAGCCGTTACCTTTCCTTGCAGTGGCTGGTGAATATTGCCTTTGGCTTGATTGCCTTTGTTGTTCTCCACGTCATGGGCCTGCCTCACGCTTTGTTGTTCGGAGCGCTCGCCGGGCTGCTGCGGTTTATTCCTTACATCGGCGCCCCCATTGGCGCTCTCATGCCCGCAGCTCTGTCTGTGGCGGTGTTCGACGGCTGGACTAAAACTCTGCTCATTCTGGCAATCTTCTTTTGTATGGAGTTGCTGACTGCTAACCTGCTGGAGCCTCACGTTTACGGCAAGCACACCGGCCTGTCTTCGCTCGCCATTCTGGTGGCGGCAATCTTCTGGGCTTTGATCTGGGGACCGATCGGCCTGATTCTTTCTGTACCGCTTACGGTCTGCCTGGTAGTTGTCGGCGCGCATGTACCCAGCCTGGAATTTCTCACCGTTCTTCTCGGCGACCAGCCGGTGATGCAACCGGATGCGCACTACTATCAGCGGCTGTTGGCTAACGACCAGCGCGAAGCGAGCCAGGTGTTGGAGACAAACCTCAAAGGCTCTTCGCTTGAGACTCTCTACGACACCGTGTTACTCCCTGCTCTTCATCTGGCCGAACTGGATCGCCACAGGAACGAACTCGACGACGCGACGGTGAGCTTTATTAGTCAAACCACCAAGGATTTGGTGGAAGAGTTGGGACTCAGGCAGGACGATTCCCAACCGGTAGAGCTTTCCATAGAGCGAAGTGCAGCAGAGAAGATTATGTGCCTCCCGGTGCGGGATGACGCGGATGAAATTGTGGGCATTATGTTGGCTCAACTGCTGGAGCGAGCGGGGTACTCCGCGATTGCTGTGCCGATTGGCAGTGTGGAGGGAATGTTGGCGGAAGTGGGCAGAACGGAACCTGGAGTTGTCTGCCTGTCTGCACTGCCACCTTACGCGATTTCGCACGCGCGGGGTATTTATCGAAGATTGCGGGTGCAGTATCCGAAGGTGAAAATCATTGTCGGATTGTGGAACTATACGGAGGATCCGGTTAAGGCTGCAGCCGAGGTCAGCGGCGGAGAACAGAACTTGGTCTGCACAACCCTGGCGCAGATAAAGCTGCAGGCTAGTTTGGCTGCGGGTGTGCCGTTGAAGGCTGTTCCCGCTTGATCCGCAATATCTCGCTCGTTTTTCGCGAGATGTGGGATACTGCAGGATTCCCCCTCAAGCCTGTTTCGGGCCCCACAGCTCCGCACGGGTGCCCTACGTTCGCACCAGCGTTGCCCGGATTTCCTACTACGCGGCACTAGCCACGACCACGCATGCGGGTTTCTCTCAAAGAAAGCCGCACGAAGTCGCTCAACGCCACCAACCTCGACAGGAAATCCGGGATACGTGGGCCGGAAATGATGGGCGAAGCCCAACCATAGCCCTCAGTTTCCAGATTCGCCACGTTCGACTTATCGCGGGATAAAACTTAAGAGCTTATCCACTCTACCCTTTTCGTTTTACCGGCGAGCGATACAGTTCTGTGGCGAAATAAAAATGCCCAAATCCTGCGCAGTTAGCGCTGGATTTGGGCATCAGGAAGACACATCGGGTACTCGAGTGGAACTCCTACTATTTGCGGGCCCTTCCTCTACGGAACATCTCATTGACCGTTGCTACGAAGTGACGAGCTGCGGCCGGAGTCGGAACCGCACCGCTTAGAATTACCTTGTACGGAATGTCTTTGCCGTAAAATGCGGTCGTGTCTGCCGTGTTTTGGTGCACTTCGTCTCCGGTCAGGTCGACACCAGCAAACAAACCTTTGCTGCGGGAATAAGTAAGGAACTCAGCATTCGCCAGTTCCGTGGTGGACGCTTGAGAATCACGGCCAACGGGCCCTGCCGAGGCAGCGATATCTCCGCCGAGCTTCACTTTATCCTTAAGCAGATCATCCAGGCTCTTGGTGTTCACACCGACGAGGACAAGATCAGTGGACTGTCCACCGGCCTGCAAGCCAAAGCTGGCCCCGGTTAGCTGGATGAAGACGGGAGCGCTCCAACCTGTCCTGGTACGGCATGTCGCGACGCCTTGGCCGTATTGTGCACCGACCAGAAATGCTCCCTTTTTATAACCTGGGACCACAGCTACGCAGTGAGCCTTGGCAGCGATAGCCAAAGGGACGCCCTTATCGGGAGTGGCCATCAGTTCGTGAAGGACGTCGTGTGCAGCCTCTATGCGCTCACCCAGTTTGTCTACATCAGCAGCGTGAGCGGCAGTAGCAAGGGTAAGACCGATGCCAACCAGTGAAGCAGCTATCATTTTCTTCATATGTTTCATTCTCGACTTTCGTAGAAAGAGGCTTAACCGTATCAAGGCCTCTGCTGACAACATAGGATGCAACTTTGGGGAGAATGAAGATGACGAATTCGAGCAAAAAGTTATGCCGGGCTTCGACTTAGCAGGTAATCGAGGCCGCATGCACGGTACCAACGATATCCGTATGGCTCGAGCAAGATTTGATGCTTGTTACCGCCTATTGGTTGACTGTGATCGTCAGAAAGAAGATTAATGAGCGAACACGCCTGCTCCGGGCCGGTCCCTACCGAGAAGCTCACCTCGCGCGGAAATGGGCTCAGGTTGTGAACAAGAATAACTGAGTTGTCGCGCCACTTATAGCGCATGATCAGGATGTCGGTGGCTTGCGCGGAAATGAAGGAGAAATCGCCCCAACCAATCTCCGGAGTTTCCTTACGCATGCGGATGATGCGCTCCATCCAGTTCATTAAAGAATTCGGATCGCGGCGCTGCGCTGCCACGTTAACATGCTCGAAGCCATAAGGCCCCGCACTGATCACGGGCATGACGGGCTTATTGCTCTTGGTGAAGCCTGCATTCGGCTCGGTGGACCACTGCATGGGTGTGCGGGCGCAGTTGCGTTCCGGCAACTTGAGATTGTCGCCCATGGCGATCTCGTCTCCGTAGCGAACCACAGGCGTGCCCGGCAACGTCATCATCAGACTGTAAGCAAGCTCCAATCGCCTGCGATCGCCCTCCAGCATGGGTGCAAGACGGCGTCGAATGCCGCGATCGTAAAGCTGCATATCCTTCTCTGGTCCGAAGGCCGCGAACACTGCCTGACGCTCCTTCTCTTCCAGGCGGCCCAAATCGAGCTCGTCGTGATTGCGGAGGAATTGTCCCCACTGTGCTGTAGCGGGACGGCGCTTGGTCGCCAACATGGCCTTCTTCAGCTTGCGGCAGTCTGAGGTGGCCAGGGCCAGAAAGAGATGCTGATTCACTTCAAAGTTGAACATCATCTGGATGCGCTCACCCGCGCTTCCGAAGTAATTCATATCCGTAGAAGGCAGTACATTCGCTTCGCCCAAAATGATCGCGTCTCCTTCCCGCCAACCTAGAAACTGGCTGAAGGTTCGCAACATCTCGTAGTCTTCTTTGGGTTTCGTAACCGTCGCTCCTTTGGCGGCGATCACGAAAGGAACTGCGTCCATGCGAAAGCCCGAAACTCCGAGTTGGAGCCAGAAGCCCATGATCTTGAGGATCTCTGCCTGTACCTCAGGATTGGCGGTGTTCAGGTCGGGCTGAAAGTCGTAAAAGCGATGGAAGTAGTATTGCTTAGCGACATCGTCCCGGGTCCAGGTAGACTTCTGGACTCCTGGAAAGACCACGCCAGCGGCAGCGTTCTTTGGCTTCTTCTTTGACCACACGTACCAGTCACGATATTTCGAATCAGGGTCGCGGCGCGCCTCCTGGAACCAGGGATGCTGATCGGAAGTGTGATTCACAACCAGGTCGATCAGCACCCGCAATCCACGCTGCCGGCAGCCCTGGGTAAATTCTACGAAGTCCCCCAGCGTGCCGTAGCGAGGATTTACACCGTAGTAATCTGCGACATCGTAGCCATCATCTCTGCCGGGAGAGGGCTGGAAAGGCATCAGCCAGACAGCCGTCACCCCCAGACCCTGCAGATAGTCCAACCGGCCCATGAGACCGGGGAAGTCGCCAATGCCGTCGCCGTCGGAGTCCAGGTAGGTACCGACCGACAAGCAGTAAACGACGGCGTTTTTGTACCATAGATCGTTGATCATGCTAACTGGCCTTGGATGCGGGGCGAGGATGAAAGGGTGCTGAAACTATCTAGGTGGGTGGTGCCATGACTCGGTCACAGGCTGACGGTCGGTTCGATTTTTGCCAGGTGATGGTGGAGAGCTACGCGGTAAACGAGCGGATGAATCAGATCATCCTGGAGCATCTTGACCCCTCTGCATGGCGCGCCCAACTGCCCGGTAGTAGGGGACGGACGATCGCCGCTATCGTCGCGCACGTGCATAACATCCGCCGCAAATGGCTACGGCTATCGGCCCCTCATCTCAAGCTCCCTGCTCCGCTCGATCGCGCGCGGTGCACCCAGGAGCAGGCCAAGGCGGCCCTGGTGGAAAGCGCCGCGCTCTGCTCGGAGATGCTTGCGGACGCTTTCTGCGAGCCGCAGAGCCGGGTGAAAACTTTTCACCGGGACGGTTGGGCCAAGCCGTGGCCGGCAGGCGCAGCGATGCTGGCCTATATGATTTCGCATGACGCGCATCATCGCGGCCAGGTATGCATGCTGGCGCATCAGCTCGGATTTCCCCTGCCGAGCAAGGCCACGTCTGCGATGTGGAGTTGGGAAAGACTATGGAAGGAATGCGGATTCACGCATCCAAGATAATCCCGGCCTAGCTGATTTCCACTTTGGCGGGAGAAGTCATATGTCACCATAGGGTGGCGATCAGGACGTTTTGGAGGAATGTTGACAGGGAATCATAATCATCCGCGAATGCAAAAAAAGGCGGACTCGGCCGGGGACGGATCAAAGCCAAGCGAAGTTGAGTTGCTGAACACCGAGGTACTGGCGGAGCGTCGCTTTCGCTATGAATTGCTCACGCTTCGCACGGAAACTTTTGCCGGCAAGTTGTCTGAGCCCTTCAAGCGGGAAGCGCTCCGCTCCGGCCCTGCTGTCGCCGTGCTGCTGTACGATCCTGCCGCGCACCGGCTGGTCATGATTGAGCAGTTCCGGATCGCCGCCTACCTAAACCATCTTCCGTCTGCCTGGATTCTGGAGTGTGTGGCCGGAATGGTGGATGAGGGGGAAACAAGCGAAGCAGCTGCACGCAGAGAGGTGAAGGAGGAGACCAACTGCGAGGTGGGAAGGATGGAGTACGCCGGTGCTTACCTCAGCAGCCCTGGCATTAGCGATGAAATGGTCACCATCTACGTGGGCGAGGTGGATGCTGTGCTGGCCGGTGGCGTTCACGGGCTCGTAAGTGAGGGAGAAGACATTCGCACCATTGTTTTCACCGTCGAGGAGGCTCTTGCAGCCGCGGACCATGGCGCCGTTGTCAACGTCATGGCGCAAGTGGCGCTGCTTTGGTTTGCCAGACACGGCGATGCCCTTCGCCAACGTTGGCTCGGTTCCGCAATCGAGGATGGAAACTCTTAGTACGAACCCCTGGCCTTGCGATGGTTTGGCCTATTGGACCAATTGCGGGGACGGATCATCGCGGTCAATGTTGAAGAAGCGGCTGCCGGCCAGAGCAAGGGCGAAAATGACATAGGCGGCGAGGAGCATGGCCCAAAAACCCGGGTCATTCCACATCCTGAAGCCGGAGCGCCGCCCCAATCGCCGGCCCAACAGCCAGCAAAGGACCGTCAGCCCCAAGGGCGCTGTCAGGCCGATGAGTAGCTGTACGCGCAGCGACATACCATTCAAAGATAGCGATTTTGGTTATCGCATGGCTAATCAGATTTCTAGCGATAGTAGCCGGACCTGGCGAGAACAGCGACTCCCTGCTTGCGCAGCTCAGGATGATCTCGGATCCACTCCGGAGTGAGCTGCAGGCTTATCTTGCAAAACTTACCCTGGGGTGCGGCGACGCCTGGTTTGTACCCGAGCGTGTAACGAGACCGGAGCTGATCGATTAAGAGGGAGAGACGGTCTGCGGCATCTTTCGAGCCGGTGCTCAGGACGGGGCCGCCGGTGGCCCTGGAATATTGGTCGATGTCGCCGAGTCGAGTTCCGTTGATCCCCGAGTCCATGATAGCCCGGTTAGTCTCCGCAGTTCTGTCGATGAGCGCCGAGACGGCTGCTCCTGACTGCAGCAGTCTCATCATCGCTTCCGGCTGCGAATGGAGATGTGCGACGGCATGTTGGCCGATCGTTGCCTTGGTAAAGGCGTTTTCCTGGTTGGCAGTGCCGTCCGTGAGCCACAGCAGAACGCGGCGACTGCCTGGCTTTGCTTTCAGCACTTGCTCCACGCCCTCGAACATATCCTCGTCGAGGAAGGTGCCTTCCACATCGGCCATCCACGAGGCAGTTTTGATGGCGTACGCCGCCTGCGGGCGATTGGTTGTGAACCCCTGCAGCAACTCGGTGCGGGAGGAGAAGATCATCACTGCCACTTCATCTTCGGGCTTCAGATGGCCGAGAACTTCCAGCCCGGCTTTCGCCAGGGGCCCGAGCGCAGCATGCACGGTCTCGGTCATGTCGAAGAGCAGCACCACGGATAGAGGCAGTTGATCGCGGCTGAAATAGGTGATGGTTTGCGAAACGCCGTCTTCGGTAAGTCGAAAATCCTTTGCCGACAGGGTGTCCACTGTAAGTCCTGTCTTCTTGTTCTGCACCAGCGCATCCAGCAGGACGAGTTGGGTGTCCACACGGATGGTCTGTGGAGGAGCCGAGGATTGCGCCCGGCCAACCTGTGCCGGCAGCAGGAGAAGTGGAAGGAGAAGCGGTGCAGTGCGCATGCAGGTCTCGAATACTGAGACAGGATACGACGACGCGACGTATTATGATCAGCCTCATGTTCCACCGCATCTCAATCGTGTGCGCAACGCTGCTGGCCAGCCTGGTGCTTGCGTCAGCCTCTGGCTCCGCACAGGGGGACGCATTTTCCCAGCGATTCAAGGCGGTTCTGTCGCAACATGGGGTAGTGGGCGGAGGCGTTGCCATCGTCCACTTACAGGACCCGACGCGAAGTTTGTTCTTTGGCGAGGCTCGCAAGGCCACGCACCAGCCCGTCGACAGCGAAACCTCCTACAACTGGGCTTCGATCACCAAGACGATGACCGCAATCGCCATTCTGCAACTGCGCGACCGCGGTAGGCTCTCTCTCAGTGACCCTGCGGTTCGCTACGTGCCTGAGCTTCGGCAAGTGCACGACGATTTTGGCCCGATCGATGCGATTACGATTCGCGAACTGCTGACGCATAGTTCGGGATTTCGCAATCCTACCTGGCCGTGGGATTGCGACGATGTGTCCAACTGCGACTGGCAACCATTCGAACCAACGCAATGGGCGCAGGTCTCAGCAATGCTGCCCTATACGCATATTGCCTTCAGTCCAGGCACGCGGTGGAGCTATTCCAATCTGGGTTATGTTTTTCTCGGCCAGATCATACAGCGGCTCACGGGCGATGACTTCGAGGTGTACGTGGGCAAGAACATTCTGAAGCCGCTCGGCATGACCAACAGTTACTTCGATCGCTCGCCGTACTTTCTCGAGTCGCATGTCTCAGCCAGTTATCTGCGCGCCGGCGATAAGCTCACCGAGCAGCCTTTTAACTTCGATACCGGAATCACGACGTCCAACAGCGGACTCAAAGCTCCCGTCACCGACATGGTGAAATATCTCCGCTTTCTGATCGGCGATCCGGCAAATTCGGTCTATGACTTTGTTCTCCGGCGCAGTTCCCTTGAGGAAGCATGGACAGGGGTTCTGCCGGTAGCGGAGCCGGGTAGACCTGCTACACCCTATACAAAAGGAGCGCCGCTCATGGGCCTTGGCTTCTTTGTGTTGAATGTTGGCGGCCACGGCTACGTGTATCACGATGGCGACCAGGGTGGCTTTTCCTCGGAAATGCTCATCGACCCTGCCCGGCACGCAGGCAGCATTCTGGTGGTGAATACGACCGATACCGGAGCCCCGGCGCCGGCCGCTGCGCTGCATCCCCAGTCGAACACTGAGCCTGAGGCCGGCGCCGATCTCCGCATCGCTCTGCGTGGCGAAATCATCGATCACGTCCTCTCTGGGTTCGCTACAGCCGGCAAGTAGCGGTTACTATTCGAACTGTGTTTTGAGGGTGAAACCCCGGTATGTTCCTGAAACGTGCATGGTCGATTTGTCTTTTTGTCTCCGCCTTGGGTGTGTTGAGTGCCCAGGCGCCTCCGCCAACACCGAAAGCATTGCCCGCCGAGGTGGCGGGAATTCCGGTCAACTACGATGAGTCGAAGGTTGGGAGCTATACACTGCCCGATCCGTTGAAGCTCAACAACGGTAAGCCTGTGCACGATGCGAAGACCTGGAACCAGAAACGCCGGCCGGAGATTGTGCAGATGTTCGAAACGCAGCAGTTTGGGCGCGCTCCCGGACGGCCGGCAGATGAGAGTTTTGAGGTCGTCGATCAGCCCACGACAGCCCTGAACGGCAAGGCCATTCGCAAGCAGGTAACGATCTATCTGTCGAAGGACAAGACCTGGCCGGAGATCGACCTGCTTATGTACCTGCCGGCAACGGCCAAGAAGCCTGTGCCTATGCTGCTGAGTATTAACTTTGGTGCGGTCTCCAACGCGGTCGATGACCCAGGGGTCAAGCCGGGCGAGGTCTGGGACCCTAAAACGAACACCAGGATTCCCGCAGTGAAAGGGCGAGGCTTCGGGCGGTTGGATGTGGAGCCCCTGCTGGATGCAGGGTTTGGGGTGGCAACGTTCTACTACGGTGATGTCGAGCCGGACTATCCAACTGGATTTTCAAATGGGATTCGCGCCCGATATCTGAAGCCAGGACAGACACAACCCGCAGCGGATGAGTGGGGCTCGATCGCGGCGTGGGCATGGGGGATGAGCCGGGTGCAGGATTATTTTGAGACGGACGAGAGGGTGGATGCGCATCGGGTCGCGATCCACGGTGTTTCGCGGCTGGGCAAGACGGTGCTGTGGGCGGGGGCAAACGATCAACGCTTCGCGGCGGTGATTGCGAGCTGCTCGGGCGAGGGCGGAGCAGCGCTGAGCCGTCGAGATTATGGAGAGACCGTCGCGCACCTGGT
>Ga0302225_10001512_pt1 | contig 14714 bp, 12 predicted proteins | sample II_Palsa_E3_2_FD_193515 | JGI IMG/M metagenome (GOLD analysis project Ga0302225, IMG submission 193515) | Peat permafrost microbial communities from Stordalen Mire near Abisko, Sweden - II_Palsa_E3_2 | ecosystem: Environmental > Terrestrial > Soil > Palsa > Peat permafrost | place: Sweden...
CAGCAAGGTAATATGCATCATCTGACCCAGCTTATACCCGAATCCTGGGCCTCATCGAGATACTGTCGCAGTTGCTCGCTGGAGCATAACTTGCCGTCCGTCCAGGACCGATACCAGTAACTGGTTTGAGCGAGCGCTTGCTGCAACCGCCATACCGGCCGCCACCCCAATTCTGCCCGGATGCGCGACGAGTCGAGCTGCAGAGCGTTGGTTTCGTGGGCGGTTGCGCCAATTTGCCGCCAACTGACGGCTGGCCAGTTGGCCTGCAATGCACGCAGGACCTGTTCGACCGAGGCGCTATCCTCATCCGCCGGTCCGACGTTCCAGGCAGTTGCTACGTTATGCTCGCCTTGCCAGAGTTTTTGCCCGATCAACAAGTAGGCGGACAGGGACTCCAGCACGTGTTGCCAGGGACGTATGGCCAATGGGTTGCGGATCTCGACCGCCTTGCCCAATTTTGCGGCGCGAGCGACATCGGGAATGAGTCTGTCCGCGGCCCAGTCGCCGCCGCCGATTACGTTACCCGCGCGTGCTGTGGCGATAAGCAAAGGGGGAGCGCCTATCGCCGAGCGATCCGAAAAACTTTGCCGGTATGAATTTGCGAGCAGTTCAGTCGCCGCCTTGGACGCGCTGTATGGGTCGTGTCCACCCAATGTGTCGGTTTCACGATAGCCCCAGTGCCACTCGTGGTTTCATAACATTTGTCGGTGGTAATCACCACCACGGCTTTGACCGATGGCGCGGCGCGGCATGCCTCGAGCAGATTGGCCGTGCCCATCACATTGGTTTGCCAGGTAGTCAACGGATCACGGTAAGAGGCCAGGACCAACGGTTGCGCGGCCAGATGAAAGACGATTTCCGGGGCAAATTCAGCCAAGCACGATCCAAGCCGCTCCGCATCGCGAATATCGGCCAAGGTCGATGCCATGGGTAGCTGCAATTGCAGCCAATGCGCAAGCGACGGGTCCTCGGGAGGCAAGGCGTAGCCGTGGACCGTTGCCCCCAATTTTTGCAACCACAGGGCCAGCCAGGAGCCTTTGAAACCGGTGTGACCGGTTAGAAATACACGGCGCTCACGATAGATATCGCTAAACACTCTAATTAATCCCAGGTCTTCCAGGGCGCCAGACCCTGATCCCACAAATGATTGAGTTGGATTTTGTCGCGCAAGGTGTCCATGCATTTCCAGAACCCGTGGTGGCGGTATGCCATCAGCTTGCCGGCCGCGGCAAGCTGCGCCAGGGGCGCTTGCTCGAAGATTGTAGCATCGCCGGCATCGATGAAATCGAACACTCCCGGTTTGCATACCATAAAGCCGCCATTGATCCAGCCCAGATCGTCGGCCGGCTTTTCGCGGAATTCTCGAATCATGTCGGCTTCATCGTTATCGACGATGCCGAAGCGGGCTTCCGGTTGAACAATCGTCATGGTGACAACCGCGTTGGGCGATGCCTGATGTTGCGCAACCGCGGTGGCGATGTTCACATTGGAAACCCCGTCGCCGTAGGTCAACAGAAAATCTTCATCCCCCAGATAATCCCGCGCGCGCAGGATCCGGCCGCCGGTCTGGCTGTTCAACCCGGTTTCCAATAAAGTGATTTTCCACGGCTCCGACTGATTGCGATGGACTTCGATCTGATTATTGGACAGGTCGATAGTGACATCCCCCTGATAAAGGAAGTAATTCGAGAAAAATTCCTTGATCTGGTTGCCTTTGTAGCCCAGCAGTATCACAAATTCATTGAAGCCGTAGTAAGAATAGATCTTCATGATGTGCCAAATAATCGGCCTGCCACCGATCTCGACCATGGGTTTGGGCTTCAGATCGGTTTCTTCACCCAGTCGGGTTCCCATCCCACCTGCCAAAATAACGACTTTCACTCTCTACCCCCTGAATCGTTCAAGTAGTCTTGCCTCCCTTGGCGTTAAATACTACCACCCCACCGCGTCATGATGAGAAACATTGGGCAAGCGGCAAGTGCCCGGCATTGATGCGGGGTACCCCTGATTGAAAGATGCTGGATTTGGCGTGGACATCTACGCCACAAAAAAGCCATTTCGTTGATTTACTTAACGCTGCCGCGCATCGATATGGTAAAGATGCAAATATCGACAAAACTTTGCGTCACAGAAAAATATGAGCCGGCCTAAAATTCGCCTAGTGTGTGCAACACGAGAAACCCAAGAATCGTTTTTAAACAATACCGCGCTAGGCAGGTCTTGCAAGCTCTATTCGTTTGTGCCCGATCTTGAACTTCGGCTATTCGCCGAGAATTCGGTCGGATTACCGCAAATTTATAACCAGGCGATCAACGAAGCCCGGGAGAAGCCGGCCATTTTGGTTTTTATCCACGATGACGTTTATCTGTCCGACTTTTATTGGAGCGACCACCTGATCAAGGGCCTTGAGCAGTTTCAGATTTTGGGGCTTGCCGGCAACAAGCGCCGGGTTCCGCGGCAGCCGGCCTGGGCTTTTGTCGATGACAAATTCACCTGGGACGCACGCGAACATTTGTCGGGTATTGTCGGGCACGGCACGGGGTTCCCGTGCGGCAATCTCAGCTTCTTTGGACCATCTGGCCAAGAAGTGAAATTGCTGGACGGTTTGTTTGTCGCCAGCCATTCGCAAACGCTGCTGGACCACGGCATCTATTTTGACGAATCCTTTGATTTCCACTTTTACGATCTGGATTTCTGTCGGCAGGCGGAGGCCAAAGGCGTGACGATGGGTACCTACCCTATCTCGGTGGTGCATGAAAGCGGCGGGGCCTTTGGTACACCGTCATGGCGGCTGGCCTATGAAAAGTACCTGCAAAAATGGGGCGATTAACCCTGTAACACTATGCCGCTGTAACGCCAGCCATAGTTAAACCATTCAACCCCGGAAATCTTGGATAAAAAAATGAATAAACCTTTATTTTCGGTAGTTATTCCTCACTATGAGGGCAGCATTAGCCTGGATTTTTTGCGACGGGCATTGGATTCCTTGCATAGACAAAGTTTTCAGAATTTCGAAATCCTGCTGTATCACGATGGCCCCAAGCTGGTTCCATTTGCCGAGGAACTCGACCTGGCCCGTTATACCAGAATCAGTCATCTTGAGGAGACCGTCCAGCGCTACAACGATTCGGGCCACTCGTTGAGGGATTTAGGTATCCGGCGCGCGCAAGGTGAATACATTATTCACATGAATGCCGACAACCTGTTTTATGACTTCGCGCTGGAACGCATCGTCAAAACCGTGCAGACGACGCGTTCCAACTTGCGCGACAACCAAACCGGGCAGGTTATCGACACCAATAAAAATGACATCGTCATATTTCCGGTTTTGATGATTGGGGTCGAATGCGACGGTCTGCGCATCTGGCAGAATTCCCGTAACGACCCCAACTACGCAACGATCTTGACCGGATACCCGTGCGTGGCGGGATACATTGACTGCATGCAATTGGTGATGCGCCGCAGCTTGTGGCTGCACTATGGCGGCTGGTACGACAAAAGCACCAACAGCGACGGGGTGATGTACCCGCGATTCGTACAGGCGCATCGCGCGCGTTACGTGCCTACGGTATTGGGTGAGCACTGGTAAGCCGCGGTTCCGGCGGCGCAAGCAATTGCGCCCGGCATAAAAAAATCGCAGGCTGCATTTTATTGCAGTCCTGCGATTTTTTTTACACCTGCCGTAAGCTATCCGGCAACTACTCGGCTACGTAACCGTCGTCGATAGGCTCAACCGGTTTGGTCTCGATCTTCGCATGCCGCGCGCCGATCAGGATATACACCGCCGGCACCACAAACAGCGTGAACAGCGTGCCGATCGCCAGGCCGGTGGAAATCACCAGGCCGATGGCGAAACGCGAGGCGGCACCGGCACCGCCGGCGAACACCAACGGCAACACGCCCAGCACCATCGCCGCGGTGGTCATCAGAATCGGCCGCAGACGCACGCTGGCGGCGTGCACGATGGCTTCATGCTTGGACATGCCGCGTTCCTGCTCTTCTTTTGCCACTTCGACCATCAAAATACCGTGTTTGCTGATCAGCCCCATCAAGGTCACCAGCCCGACCTCGGTATAGATGTTCAGCGTGGCACCGCCCACCCCGATGGAGATAAAGATCAAGGCGCCGGCAATCGACAGCGGCACCGAGATCAGAATCACCAGCGGATCGCGGAAGCTTTCGAACAACGCCGACAGCGCCAGGAACACGATGATCAGGGCGAAACCGAAGGTCAGCATAAAGCCGTTCGATTCCTTGACGAACTGACGCGACTGGCCGGCGTAGTCGATGGTGAAACCGTCAGGCAGGGTACGTGCCGCCAGATTTTGCAGATACTTCAACACGTCGGCTTGTGCCACGCCCGGCGACGCCACCCCGGACAAGGTCGCGGAGTTGAGCTGCTGGAAGTGGTTCAGCGTTTCAGGGATGGTCTCGGTGCGCAGGTGGGCCACCGTCGACAACGGAATCGGAATCCCGTTGACGTTGGCCACCGGATAATCGAGCATCTGCGCCGTGTTCAGGCGCGAGGTCCGGTCAACCTGCGGGATCACCTTGTACGAGCGGGTATCCATGCTGAAATAATTGACCTGACCGCCGCCCAGCAGGCCGCCGAGCGCGGTACCGATCTGCGTCATGCTGAGGCCGAGCTGCGCCGCTTTGTCGCGATCGACTTCAATCACCGATTGCGGTAAATCGTATTTCAAGTCGCTATCGAAGAACATAAACATGCCGCTCTTGTTGGCCTCATCGAGAAAGGCCTTCGATACCTCATATAGACGCGCAGGCGACTGCGTGGTCTTGATTTCAAATTGCACCGGCAAGCCGGTGGCGCCCGGCAGGGCCGGCAACTGGAAGGCCACGATGCGCTGCCCGGCGATGCCGCCCAATTGCCCTTGCAGCATCTGTTGGATGGCGGTTGCGCCCAGTTTGCGCTGATCGCGCGGCACCAGTGTGATACCGGCAATCGAGGTCCCCGGAGCTTCAATCTGGAAGATGTGATCGCGGCCGGCGATCTTGTTCAAGATGTTGAAAGTCTGCGACCCATAGAAGGTTTTTTGTTCGATGGTTGCATTCGGCGCGGAGGTCGATTGCATCATCACGAAACCCTGGTCTTCCTGCGGTGCCAATTCGCTTTTCGCGGAGCTGTAGAGGTAGACGATGCTGCCGAGGATCAGGACCACGAAGGTCAGCGTCACGGGCAGCATGGTCAGACTGCTTTCGAGCCAGCGCTGGTAGCCGCTACGCAGTTTTTCGAAATTACGGTCGATAAAATGCACCACCCGCGATTCCAGACTGTGGTCGGCGGCCAGGTGTGGCCTGAGCAGGCGCGAACACATCATCGGCGAGAGCGTCAACGCGATCACGGCCGACACGGTGACAGCACCCGCCAGGGTGAAGGCGAATTCGGTAAACAAGGCGCCCGTCAGGCCGCCCTGGAAGCCGATCGGCACATACACCGCCAACAGCACCACCGTCATCGCGATAATCGGATTACCCAGCTCGCGCGCGGCCAGAATGGCGGAGTCGCGCGGCGTCATGCCGGCCTCAAGATGCCGGTTGACGTTTTCCACCACGATAATCGCGTCATCCACCACCAGCCCGATTGCCAGCACCAGGGCCAGTAGCGTCAACAAATTGACTGAGTAGCCCAGGCCCAGCATCACGGCAAAGGTGCCGACCAGCGACAGCGGGATGGCAATGACCGGGATCAGCACCGAGCGCGGCGAGCCGAGGAAGGCGAAGATCACCAGCGTGACGATGACCAGCGCTTCGATCAGGGTGTAGACCACTTCGTCAATCGAGTCGGTCACAAAGCTGGTCGAGTCATAGACGATGCGGCCTATCAGCCCTTCCGGCAATTGCGAGGAGATGCCGGGGAAGGCGTCGCGCACGTCTTTGACGACGGTCAGCAAGTTTGCCCCCGGCGCTACCTGGATCCCGATAAACACGCCATGACTGCCGTCGAATGAAACGGAGCTTTCATAGCTGTCGGAACCGAGCGTGACGGTAGCCACATCTTTCAAGCGTACGGTACCGCCGTTGACCTGCTTGAGCACCAGGTTCTTGAAGTCGTCGACCGAATGCAAGCTGGTGTTCGAGGTCAGGTTGACCTGCACCATCTGGCCTTTGGTATTGCCGATGGCCGAGATGTAATCGTTGCTGGTCAGCGCGGTCGCCACATCGCTACCGGTCAGGCCATAAGCCGACAATTTCTTCGGATCCAGCCAGGCACGCAGCGAGAAGTTCTGCCCGCCCAGGATTTCCGCCGTCTGCACGCCTTCGACCGCTTGCAGCTTGGGCTGCACCACGCGTATCAGGTAGTCGGTGATTTGGTTCGGGGTCAAGGTGGTGCTGGAGAAGCCCATATACATGGCGTCCAGGCTCTGACCCTCTTGCAAAGTGATCGAAGGCTGTTCCGCGCCGGTCGGCAACTGGCTCAGGACTGAGTTGACCTTGATGTTGATTTCGCCGACGGCTTTCGACGAATCGTAGTTTTGCCGCAGGGTGGCGACAATCGTACTGGTGCCGCTCTGGCTGGTCGACGTCATGTAGTCGATGCCGTTGGCCTGGGCGATCGCGGCCTCCAGCGGGGTGGTGATAAAGCCCGCGATCGCATCCGGGTCGGCGCCCGGATACGAGGTCGTGACCGTGACCACACCGTTTTCGGTGTGCGGGTATTCCAGCGTCTGCAAGGTAAAGAACGAGCGTATGCCGATCACCAGAATGGCGAGGCTCACGACCGTCGCCAATACCGGCCGGCGGATGAAGATGTCGGTGAATTTCACGGTAGGGTCTCGGGCTTTAGCTGTTCGGAGGCGTCGGGTTAGCTTGGTTCGGCGGCAGCAAGTGGTTGTCGATCACGACTGCCGAGCCGTTATGCAATTTCATCTGCCCGGCAATCACCACCACTTCGCCGACTTTCAAGCCGGTTTTAATGCTGACCTGGTCGCCGCGCGTTTCGCTCAAAGTGACAAAACGCTGGGTCGCGACCATTTTCGGCTTGCCGTGTTCGTCGTTGCCGTTTTGCGCCACCACGAAGATCGTGTCGCCGTATGGGTTATACGTAATCGCCGTTTGCGGTATGGTAATTTCCTGGCGTGCCGCGCCCGAGTCGATTTCGACATTGGCATACATGCCCGGCACCAACTGGTGATCGGCATTGTGGAACGACGCGCGCACCTGGATATTGCGGCTGGCCGAATCGACTTTGGAGTTGACCGACGAAATCGTGCCCTTGAAAATCGTGCCCGGATAGGTGTCGACGGTGGCATTGACCAGCGCGCCAAGTGTGACTTTGGCCAGGGACTGCTGCGGCACATAGAAGTCGATCACAATCGGGTCCAGCGCTTGCAGCGTGACCACCGCGGTGCCTGACGCGAGATACTGGCCTTGGTCGACCTGGCGAATCCCGAGGCGGCCGGAGAACGGCGCCTTGAGCGTTTTTTCTTCAATCAACGCCTGCTGGGCCGCGACCTGGGCACGGGCGCTTTTCAGGTTGGCCAGATCGGTATCCAGCGTTGCCTGGCTTACGGCTTGAGCGGCAAATTGCTCCTGGTCGCGCCGGTAGGTGATCGCATCGAGTTCGGCTGCGGCTTGCAATTGTTGCAGCTTGGCGGGGTCGTCATTGGGCTTCAGGCGCAACAGCGTGCTGCCGGCGGGCACATCCGCGCCCGACTCGAAATTGATGGTATCGACGATGCCCGCGGCTTCCACCGAGAGATCCGCACCGCGCACCGCGCGCAGTGTGCCATTGGCCTGCAGCGTGCCCTGCCAGGGCGCATTGCCCGCCGTCGCGGTCGAAACGGTCTGGAGCTGGTTGCCAAACGAGGCCATGAATTTTTTGGTCATGATGCCGATGAAGATATGCCAGCCCACCACCCCGCCGATCACGATGATCACCGCCAGCAGCATGATCAGCATGCGTTTAACCATGGAAGCTCTATTGTTTGTAGTATTGGTCATAGTGTTGATCACGATTGTCCCTTGGCGCCATCGATGGGTTGGCTATCCTGAGCGGTCTGGTGCCACCAGCCACCCCCCAGTGCTTGAAATAATGCTGCGGTATCGGCATAACGCTGGGCTCTTGCCTTGACCAGCGAGATCGCCGCAGTTTGATAACTCTGTTGCGCTGTCAGCACCTGTACATAAGTGTCGGCGCCGCTGCGAAAACGGCTTTGCGTAATCGTCAGCGATTCGGCCGCGGATTGTTCGGCGGTCAAATTCGCCTGCAGCGCATCGGCGTCGGCTTGCAGTGCGTACAGCACATTCGACACGTTCTGGAACGCCGCCAGCACGGTGCCCTGATAGTTGGCCGCCGCTTCCTGGGCCGCCGCCTCGGCCGCACTGCGTTTATGCCGCAACGCGCCGCCTTCGAACACCGGTTGCGTGATCGAGCCGACCAAACTCCACACCAGCGACGCCGGCGAGAACACTTTGTCGAGCGACAGCGATTGGCTGCCGTAGCTGCCGGTCAGCGTCACTTGCGGCAGCATATTGGCGGTGGCTATCCCGATGTTGGCCGTGGCCTGGTGCAGTTGCGCGGCGTATTGGCGGATGTCGGGGCGTTGTGCCACCAGTTGCGAGGGCAGGCTGACGGGCAGCGTGTCCGGCAGCACCAGGTCGTCCAGGTTGAATGCCGCGCCGTCATAATCTGCGGGCAGCACACCGACATAGGTTGCCAATTGATTGCGCTGCTGCACCAACTGACTGCGCAACGCCGGCAGAGTCGCCTCGGTGCTGGCCAAAGTGGATTGTTGTTGCAGCACGTCGGCGCGTGATGCGGCGCCGGCTTTGACCTGGCGCGCGATGATATCGAGCTGGGACCGCTCGGCCTTGATGATATCTTCGGTGGCGCTGATTTGCGCGCGCAACGAGGCTTCGTTGATCGCCGCCGTTACGATGTTGGAGGTCAAGCTCAGGTAACTGGCCTGGAGCGCAAATTGCTCATATTCTGCCTGGGCCTGGAGCTGTTCCACCTGACGCCGGATGCCGCCGAAGGCATCGATGGTGTACGAGACATTCACCGACGCACCATACAAGGTGTAGATCGGGTTATACGGCAAACCTTCGGTGGCCCCTGAAATTCTCTCGCGCGCCGGGCTGAAGTTGGCGGAAAGGGACGGATAAAAACTGCCGCCTTCCGCCGCCGTATTTTCATTGGCTTCGCGCAGCGCAGCTTGCGCCGCCGCCAGGGTCGGACTATGGGTCAGCGCCTGGTTGATCAACTGATCCAGTTCTTTCGAGTGATACAAGGTCCACCACTGCCCCGGAATATCGAGCCCGCTGACAAAGGTTTGAGCATTGCCGCCCGGCGTCGGCACCGAACCGGTGGCATTGGCGCTCACGGCATCATGCGCATAACCGCTGCCCAGCGGCGCGGCCGGTTGTTTGTAATCGGGACCGACCGCACAACCCGCAAACAAGCAGGCGACGGCAAGTGCCAGGGCGGCCGGGCGCATACCGCTGCGCGCGCGCCGCATGAAGATATGGCGTGAAGATTTTTCAGGCATGGGTAGGGGCGCTATCTGGCGAGAAGTGGAGTGGCTTGGCTGTCATGAATGAGGTCGAAATAGCGAATTCAAACGTTGGGATTGTTATCGGGTTTAGCCGGCTTGCAGCCGTTTAAAAACAATGCGACGACGCGTTTGACATGAGCTACGGCGTCGAAGCTATACGCTTCGTCGGGCGCACCGAACAAGGTGCATTCTTTAATTTCCCCGACCATCATGTGCAGTAACAGCAGCGCTGTGGCGCCGGGATTTTCGATCACCAGCTTTCCCCGTTCGCATTGATTGCGCAAGTACAACTCGACCACGCTTTCAACATGTTGCTTGGCTGCCACGCGCACTTTTTTGGCCAGATCGGGAAAACGATGGGCTTCCATCGCAACCAGTTGGAACAAAGCCCGGCTTTCGTGATCTTGAAATCGTTCCAGCAAGGCGGTGCCGATGCGCATCAGCGCCTGATCGACTTCCAGTTGCGCCAACTCGGCCTGGACGAAGATCGCCGCCATGTCGCGTTCCACCAAGCGGCCGACCACGGCCGCCAGCAAATCGGCCTTATTTTCAAAATGTTGATACAGCGTGCGGGTCGACGCCCCGGCTTCGGCGGCAACTTTGTCGATACTTGCCAAGCCATAACCTTCTTTCAGGAAGACTTTGGTGGCGGCTGCAAACAAGGCGTCGCGACGCTCTATCTCGGTACCGCGGCGTGGACGTCCGACCTTGCGAGCGGGTGAGGATGAGAGGGGCTGTTTAGCCGGCATGCAGGTTTACAACACCGTAATAAATTAAAAATGAAACGTTTCGTTTTCCTATTGTAACGGGATTTTGAGATAAGAAAACAGGAAAATAATTCGGCGTTGGGTTTGGCGGCGCATCGGGTGGTGGATGGGCGGGTCGATTTGCCCCCGATTTGCCGCCGCGATGTCTTCTGCTCCGTGCCGAGAAAGGTCTATACCGTTGCCGCCCGGCTCCATCCGCGTAAGCCTGTAGCGGGCAGACGCAATGCGTCTGCGGCGGCCCGGCCCGGGGCGCCGCGAGCAGTCGGTAGTCGGAATCGCTCGGATGCAGATCGCGGCTTGCGCCCCAATATCACGGTGGGAATTCTTTCTCACAGTCGTCCCTTGCAATGGATGGATGCCTGGGAAGCGACTTTAAGACCGGCTGACTTACTGCTTACTTACTCACGGAACTGCAATCGCGGAAAACCGGGGATAGCGGCTCGAATGAGATTACGATTCCTTGTGCCGCATGATCCGAGCAATGTCAGGGCGCACAGGCGCTCAGCGGGAACGCCGGCTTCATAGGCAAGACGGGACTCCGGATGGATCGCCGATTCCAGGCCGCCGTCGCTTGCGGTTTGAGTCGATTTGCTTGGTCCGTTCAACCTGACGGCGCGGCCGCTTGGCCGTGCGCAGGTGGGCGGTAAAGTGGGCAGAAATCAGGCGTGTTTGACCAGCAAGGTTTCCCATTGCAGCGGGTCGGACTGCAATGCTTGCCGGTCGCCGGAAGAGGAGAAACCCAGGCGCTCGTAGAAACCCATTGCATTGGTGTTGCTATCGGCTACCCAGGCGTAAATTTGCCGCGCGCCATGTTCGCTCAGCCATTGACTGGCAGTAGCAACCAGCAATTCGCCGCCGCGCAGATGACGTACGGCGGGTGCTACCCATAAGGCCCGGATAAACGCGCGTGCCGATCCGCCGGCTTCGAAGAACGCGTCGATCAATCCGGCCGGTTGCCCTTCGGTGTAAAGCACAAAACAGGCGTTGTCTTCCGCCGCGGCCAACTGTGGCGCAATGCTGTCAAATGACGCGGGGTCTGCCGAGAGGGCATCTTGCAATGTGGCGCCGAATGCATAAGGCGCCTCGCGTAACCCGGCGATCCTCAATTCCCGTAAGAGCGCCCCTTGATCTGGCGCGAGACGGCGAACTTTGAGCGATGTGTTCATGTTTGGCCCAACTTCAATTGTTTGCGGCGTGCCGGCGCAGATTGCCGTCAGCGATCAACCGCACTCATGCCAAGTTATTCGCTATTGCCGCGATAGCTTGCCCCGTAGACAAAAATAATCCGCTTGGATGGCTAGTTATTTGTGACTCTGATCCGCCACTGGATGGTATTGGTTTACGTGGACCACATATTAAGGCGTGTTGAGGTGCTTGTGGGGGCCGCGTGCAACGCCTGTGTCATTCATGGAACACCAAGTCTGACGGTGCTTGCGCGATTCCGCGGGGAGGCGTTGCGGCGGCGGTCCAATCCCCTGGCAGTGCGTCGAGCGCTTGATCAAATTAGCCGACGCCAGGCCGTCCAAGTGTCACTGTAGCAGGCCGCGGCGGCGGGGTAACGCATAGAGACTCCGGGGCCATGAAGTTTTTGGCCGCTATATACATATAGGTGTTAGTTTTGCGCGATTTTGTCAAAAGCCGCACGCCTTTGAATTCCAATGAACGAAATTACCGCTGCCGCGACCAACAAAATTGCGCAGGTGAAAAAGATTGTATGCACGCCTGCAACAATTTGCTGCGTATCGCCCGCGACCAACGAGCCGAAAATCGCAACGCCAATTGCACCTCCAACTTGACGCACCGTATTAAAAACGCCCGAGGCGATGCCGGCCCTTTCCTTGGGTACGGTGGATAAAAATGCGTAAGTCATGGGCGGAATTGCCAATCCCAATCCCAAAGGAATCAAGGCTAAGCCGCTAATTAGGTGGGTGTAACAAGTCGTTGCGCTGATATCAACCAACAATATGCAGCCAATGGACGCGAGAAAAAATCCCATGACCATCGGTAAACGCGGGCCCCGACTGGCGGCGATGCGGCTTCCTATCAAATTGGATATCACACCTGTACCTGTTAGCGGAATAAAGGCAAGCCCAGCCTGCAGCGGAGAATACATCAAGGCACGCTGGAAGTAGATGCTTGCGACAAAAATTATTCCATAGTAAACGGAATTATTGATGAATCCTGCAATCGCCGAGGTGCAAAAAGTGATATTTTTAAAAAAATATAACGGCAGCATTGGGTGTTTTGTACGGGATTCAAAAATTATAAAGCCGCCAATCATCATTGATGAAATAATTATGAGCGCGGCAGAGCGGTAAATGGTCCAACCGAGCGCCCCAATTTCAATCACTCCACCGGTTAATGTTATCAAAGCCAGGACGATTAATATTTGACCAAAAAAATCAAAATTGTTTTGTGAAACAAGTTTGGTTTCTTGAATATGGATTTTGGCCATATAAATAACGAAAGCGCCAATCGGAACATTGACCAGAAATATGCTGCGCCAGCCGATTGTCTCGACGAATAGCCCTCCCAAAATAGGACCCGCGATGATAGCCACTCCACCTGCGGCGTTCCATAAGCCGATGGCCTTTGATTTGCTTTTTCCGTCGTTGCCACAGGCAAAATTGAGCAAAGACAGGGAGCAAGGCAAGATCATCGCCGCACCGAGGCCTTGTATCACGCGGAACGCAACCAAAGCCTCGCCCGTTTGCGCAAGGCCACAAGCCAATGACGAAAGCGAGAAAACGATCATACCCAGCACGAACGTTTTGCGCGCGCCGAGGCGGTCTCCAATGGCGCCCGCCGAAATCATCATGGACGCGATGGCAATCGTGTATGCGTCAACCATCCATTGCAATCCGGAAATCGACGTGTTCAGCGCAATGCCAATTTTTGCCAATGCGACATTGACAATGGTGACATCGAGTTGAACCATCACAAATCCGAGGCTGGTTATGGCGATTGTGCGACGTAAGGCCGTGTTCATATTTTTTTGAGGTCTTTATGCGCGCACGTTATTTATGGCTGATTGTCGTGATTTGCATATTTCTTCTTATAGGAAATTAATTATGTCAGATAAAATTCAAAAAAATTGGTTTTTTTAATAAATAAGACTGATCTTGGTATTCAATATGCATAATGTTTTTTTATTGATATTTACATGTGTATTAAAGATTGAAAAACCAAATTTCATGACCGTGTTGAGTAAGCCATGCAAACGCGCGGTGTTAATTGGTGCATAACCTTAGACGGCGAAATCCACCAGTTTACGGCCACGTGCCTTCCAATAAGCGCGGCGACAGGTGCGATATGGGCAGAAAACGGGCATAGTAGCGCTCGTTACTCTTACCCTATTGTCCGGACTTGCCTGTATCTCATGATCCAACCTGCCGATCCCGCTTTCAGTTCCCTGGCGCAAACACCGGTCGCGGCCCATCCCGAAGTTGTGGCGGCATTTGATTTCGACGGCACCATCAGCACCTGCGACAGCTTGCAGGTCTTTTTGCGCAACAATTTGGGCCGGCCCAAATTCGGCTGGGCAATTTTTCGTGCCTTGCCGTGGTTGACCGCCTGCGCCTTGCATTTGACCGACCGCCATACGGCCAAGGAACATTTGCTGCGCGCCAGCCTGGGCGGCCGTCGTGCCGAGCAAGTCGAACGCTGGGCGGCAGATTTCGTGGCCGGTGAATTACCCGGTTTGCTGCGCCCCGAGATGTTGGCGCGACTCGCCTGGCATCAGGCGCAAGGGCACCGGACGGTGCTGGTGAGTGCGTCGCCGTCGCTCTATTTGCGGCCTTGGGCGCAAAAAATGGGTTTTCAGGCCTTGCTGTGTACTGAACTTGAGGTGGTTGACGGGTTTTATACCGGGCGGCTCGCTTCGCGCAATTGCTGGGGGCCTGAAAAAGTGCGCCGGCTTGAGGCTTGGTGGCAGCAAGATGTGCCCGCCAAGCTTTATGCTTACGGCGATAGCCGCGGGGACGCTGAAATGCTGGCCCGGGCCGACGTGGCCTGGTATCGCGGCGTTGAGCAAAGCCGCGCGGCCTGAGCGCCTGCCGGGCGTCGTAGCCGGGGGCTGCAGAGTTATTGGATGGTGGCCGACGCCGCATGCGATGATACTGGTCTGCCACCGGAGCGCCTTCGCCCCCTGAAACCCGATGAAAAATCCCGCCGTTCTCAATCTCGATACCCGCAAAGCCTTGCTCTTCGCGCTGACCGCCGAACGGCTGTCGGCGTTTTATGAGCACGGACAATGGATGACCGATGCGCAGGGCGCGAGTCTGGCCGCGCTCTGGCTGTCGCGCTCCAAGGTGCAACTGGCGCTGGCTGAACGGCGCGTGTTTTCCAGCGTGAGCGATGATTTGGCCCGCGAGCTGGCCGGGTCGCTGTCGCGCGAAGCCGGTTTATATACCGCGCATGAAATGATGGAAGC
>Ga0302225_10001515_pt1 | contig 14702 bp, 6 predicted proteins | sample II_Palsa_E3_2_FD_193515 | JGI IMG/M metagenome (GOLD analysis project Ga0302225, IMG submission 193515) | Peat permafrost microbial communities from Stordalen Mire near Abisko, Sweden - II_Palsa_E3_2 | ecosystem: Environmental > Terrestrial > Soil > Palsa > Peat permafrost | place: Sweden...
TTTCGAGGAAACTAAGGGCCAGGTCGGCCGGCTCAGGAAGGTTTTTGAAGTTCTAGATGAGAAGCCCACTGGTGAACACTGCAACGGGATGGAAGGTGTCATTGAAGAGGGTGCAGACGCCTTGGAGAAGGATGAGGAAGGTGCTTCCTTTGATACCGGGTTGATTGGTGCCGCGCTCAGAACAGAACACTACGAGATCGCGGGCTACACGGCAACGATCGAAATGGCGAAGGTGTTGGGTCTCGCCGATGTCGTGGGACTCTTGACCGAAAATCTTAACGAGGAGTTGACTGCCTCGAAAAAGATTCTAGCCGCGGCGCAATCCATTTTGAAGGCGTCTGCCGCGGAACCGGAACAGGAGACAAAGCCAAAATCAGCCAAGGAAAAATACTCTGACAAGAAGAGCAAGGAAGATGAGAAAAAGGCAGCCCCTGACGTGAAGCGGCGGGCTTCCTGAGAGCGTATCGAACGGTTCACGGACAACTTGGCCCCGCCTCGAGCGGGGCCATTTATTTGCTCGTTTTAGACAAGCCATTCTGGATGCTTGAACATGGTTGCACGCGCCACCGCACTCTGGTCGCGAACCGGCCACGAATCGCTCCCCGTACAACTATCTCGGCGATCTCCATATCCAAAGGAATGGTTTTTTGCGCGAGGTAAGCGCCCAATCCCAAAGAGACGAGGAAAGAGACTCCATGCAAGCTCTCCCCGCCAGCCTGTCAATGTGCGCATTCTTCTCCTTTCTCATCACCATACTCATCGCCGCTCCCCTGCAGGCGGAGCCGATCCCAGTCCGCTATCCCCAAGGCTCGGCGCACGGCTTCCTCGACATCCGAACGGTTGAAGGGGCCCGCATCGCCACTGGCGACGTCACTCAGATCATCCACGGCTACCACGTCACATCTCGCGTCGTCTTCCACTTCCGCGACGGTTCACTGGACGACGAAACCACAGTTTTCTCCCAGCGGGGCACCTTTCGGCTAATCAGCGATCACCATATCCAACGTGGGCCTTCCTTCCCAAAACCGATCGACGTCTTCATCGACGCGGTTACTGGCAAGGTTAGCTCTCATGCCGAAGACGGAACGATCAGGGAAGACCACCTTGATCTTCCGTCAGACGTGTCGAATGGTCTGCCGCCCAATCTTTTATTAAATTTTCTCCCGTCCACCCCAGAGACAAAGCTTTCTTTTGTCGCCCCAACCGCAAAACCGCGGCTGATCAGCGTCTCCGTAAAACCCGCTGGCGAAGCGCCCTTTAGCGTCGGCGGCGCACCGCGTAGAGCCGTTGACTATGTCCTCCACGTTGAACTCGGCGGCCTTGCCGGGGTGATCACCCCCATTATCGGCAAACAGCCCGCCGACTATCACATCTGGATTCTCGCAGGGGCTGCTCCCGCGTTCATTCGCGAAGAAGGCCAACTGTACGAGGGTGGTCCTATCTGGCGGATAGAACAAGTTAGCCCCGTCTTTCCGCCGTAGATTCGCAACGTAAACGCCTGTGTTGGTTGTTTCGCTCATGCGGCGCTTTGAGGCTCTGGCCGACCGGCATTTTGAGAGGCGCCCAATGTATTGGTGCGCAATCTTTAGGCCTACACGTCTGAGAAGCTGCTGAACCGCAGCCGAAAAGCGCCCCGAACTCGAGTTCTGCGGTGAGTGTCGGAGGTTTTCCCGACTACTTATCGGACACTGTATCCGACTGTTCTAGCGAGGGCTATGTCATTTCCCGACATGACGCACGTTATCAGACCTCCACGGGGATGGGGGGCAAACGAACCAAAGCTTCATGTCCCCTGCCTCTTGAACCATCCGCCACAGGCGTTGAGCTTCCAGTCAGGACCGGTTTTCTCCGCAGCCCGCGATGATGCGACCGCTAAGCCATGCCGATAGGCCTAATTGAATATCCATTCTTGGTATGGTCCAGGCGACATGGCAGATTCAAAACGCGTAGCAAAGGGGCTCATCCTCCAACTAGCCGTGGCTATCGAGTTGGTGCTCCTCGCGCTCACACCCCTTGCCACGGTGCAGGCCGAAGAACACGAGATATCCAGGACGCCAGCGATGGCGCAGGCATCGTTGCCCACCCTGACCACAGCCAACGCCGCACACAGCTTGCTGCCTGACCAGGCCAAACTAGGTTATCCCGTTCACCTGCACGCCGTTGTTACCTACTACGATCCCGATACTGCTCCCACGGTGGGCGCGTTCTTTGCCTGTGATCAAAGCGGCTGTATATGTGTCCTGGTTCCGCCGCGGCCCGTTCTACCGCTTCGCGCGGGCACGGTCATCGATATGAAGGGCGTGAGCAAGCCGGGAAACTACGCGCCTATCGTCATTGCGTCTGAGGTTCACGCGGTAGGGCAGTCTCACCTGCCGTCCACTGCGCCGCGGAGAAGCCTGGCGCAGTTAATGACTGGCGCCGACGACGGGCAGTGGGTAGAAGTTGAGGGTGTGATCCATTCGGTCGCGCAATCCGGCGCCCATATCACGCTTGCGCTCGCCTTGGCGGATGGCGAGATCCGCGCCATCACAACCCGCGAGGCAGGCGTCGACTACGCTCGCTTGGTCGATGCAACAGTCGTAATTCGCGGCAATACAGCACCTGTCTGGACGAGAAACCGGCAGATGGTCGGAGCCCGCTTGCTCTTCCCGTCCATGGCCCAGTTAAGAGTAGAGGAGCCGGCCCGTGCCGATCCTTTTTCATTGCCAGTGCGGCCTATTGATACCTTGTTACGGTTCGAGCCGGGGGTCACGTTTGTCCATCGTGTTCGCGTGCGCGGGCAAGTCACACTACAGTGGCCTGGACGGTGGATCTATATTCAGGATGGCAACCAGGGACTGTTTATCCCCACGGTCCAGAAGACCCCCACGAGGCTGGACGAAGTGGTTGATGTGGTGGGCTTCCCCGCGATGGGCGAGTATTCGCTGAAGCTGGAAGACGCTATCTTCCTGCCCAAGGGGAGCGGCCAGGCCGTCGCAGCCACCTCCATTACGGTGGCGGACGCCCTAAAGGGCGAGTATGACGCCAAACTCGTTCAAATCCAGGGCCGCCTCGTCAATCAGGATTTGACCTCGGAATATCCCACCCTGGTGATGTCGTCCGGGGGAATGCTCTTCCTCGCGCTCCTTCCCAGTGGAACGAGTGCCGAAAAGCTAGCCTCCTGGCGGCCCGGCAGCGAGCTTCAACTGACTGGAATTTGCTCGGTGCAGGTAGACAAAAATTTGTCGGCCCAGCGGGAGGGCGCCGCACTGCCCGTGTCGTTTCGCGTCTTGCTGCGCTCGCCGCAGGATGTTGTGGTGCTGCGAAGACCCTCGTGGTGGACGGCGAGCCGAATCCTTGCCTTGTTGGCTGTCTGCGTATTGATCATTGTCTTCGGCACGCTCTGGGTGGCGGCCTTAAAGCGGCGGGTTATGGAGGGGACGGAAACCATCCGCGCCGCGCTGGAGTCAACCGCGGACGGAATCCTGGTGGTTGACTCCGCCGGTGAGATGCTGGCGCACAACCAGAAATTCGCCGGCATGTGGTCGGTTCCGGAGGCCGTGCTTGCGCTCCGCGATCAACAATCGCTGCTGGAATGCATGGCGCCTCAACTGAAAGACAGGGAAGCATTCAGCCGCAAGCTCCCAGCTACGTACGCCGACGCGAAAACCGACGACGTCATTGAGTTCAAAGATGGGCGAGTCTTCGAGCGCCATTCTGAGCCGCAAACGGTCGACGGTAGGAATGTGGGCCGGGTGTGGGGGTTTCGCGATGTCACCGAACGCAGGCGGGCAGAACAGAATTTGCAGACGGCCAAAGAGGCGGCTGAGACGGCCAACCGAGCCAAGAGCGAGTTCGTAGCCAACATGAGCCACGAGATTCGCACGCCCATGAACGGCGTGCTGGGCATGACCGATCTCCTTCTCGATACCGGGCTCAATTCCGAACAGCGCGAATTTGCCGCCTTGGTCAAGTCGTCCGCCGATTCGCTGCTCACGATCATCAACGACATCCTCGACTTCTCCAAAATCGAAGCGGGTAGGCTGGAGCTCGAGTCCATCGAGTTCAACCTGCGAGATTACATAGCCCTGAGCATCAAGACGCTCGCTTTCCGCGCCCAGCAGAAAGGGCTCGAGCTGACCTGCGACATCCGCCCGGAGGTGCCCGCGCGGGTGGTTGGTGACCTCAACCGTCTGCGGCAAATCATCATTAATCTCATCGGCAACGCCATTAAGTTCACCGAGCACGGCGAGGTGGGGCTTAGGATTGCGATCGATTCCAGGACGAAAGATGAGCTCCAGCTGCACTTTGTGGTGACAGATACCGGCGTTGGTATCGCTGCGGAAAAACAAAAGCTCATCTTCGATGCTTTCTCCCAGGCGGATGGCTCCACGGCGCGCAAGTTTGGGGGCACCGGGCTGGGTCTGACCATCTCTTCCCGGCTGGTGGAGTTGATGGGGGGAAAAATCTGGGTGGAGAGTACCTTGGGGCACGGCAGCTGCTTTCACTTCACCGTCGGTCTCGGCGAAGGGAGCGAAGTGTTGGAAACCGCGCCGGGCGCTGTCCCGGCGCAGCTAGCTGGCCTGCGAGCGCTGGTAGTGGATGACAGTACCACCAACCGTCGCATCCTGGGGGAGATGTTGCGGTGCTTCGGGATGAAGCCCACGCTGGCAGAGAGCGGGATCGCCGCCCTGCAGCGCCTGAAAGAGGAGCAGGGCGCCTTTGCCCTGATTCTGACCGACCTTAACATGCCGGACATGGATGGTTTCACGCTGGTCGAGCAAATCCGCCAGTCTCCCGAGTTGGCGGGCAAGGCCAAAGTCATCATCCTACCCTCAGCCGGGCAGCGAGGCGAAGCGGCACGCTGCCAGGAGCTGGGCGTGGATGCCTATCTCACCAAACCTGTCAGCCAGTCGGAGTTGTTTGAGGTCATTTCTCGGGTTCTGGGCGGGCCGGGGTCCCAAGCCGATTCGCCCGTGCTGGCGGTGCATCAGACCAAACCGAAGGCGGCAAGACTACGCGTTCTCCTGGCGGAAGACAATCCGGTCAACCAAAAGATAGCCTCCCGCGTTCTGGAGAAACAGGGACACCACGTCACCATAGCGGCTGACGGGCGCAAAGCCCTCGCCGCCCTCGATGGAGAGAACTTCGATGTGGTCTTGATGGACGTACAGATGCCGGAAATGGATGGATTTGAGACGACCTCCGCCATCCGGGTCCGAGAACGAGACACCGGCAAGCACCTGCCGATTATCGCTATGACGGCCCATGCCATGCAGGGCGACCGCGAGCGCTGCCTGGCCGCGGGGATGGATAGCTACATCGCAAAGCCCATTCGAGCGCGGGAGTTGATCGAATTGTTGGAGAAGTTCTGCCACGCCGCTCAGCAAGAGGGGGCTCCGGCTTGAAGTAGGCGAGTGGCTCTTAAGAATACGGTAACAGTTACACATATTCGCAGCCGGCAGCGATATTTGTTGCACTTTCGACAAGGAAGATCGCTAAGCGTACACTCAATTTAGAATCGAAGCCACCTGAAATCAGCATAAAATTGCTCTCCAGACCGCACTTGGAAGTTTCTCGATGCCCAGGTTCAAGTAGGCGTGCGCCTGACGGTTAGGCCAAGCCGCGAAGTCAGGAGAAGTCCCTGTGAAGGCGAAAACAGAGTTGCACCGCTTTCTCGTCGGCTCGTGCCTGGCGCTCATTGTCTCGACGCACGCCGCCGCCCAACAAGGTGGTCAGTCTGAAGAAGCACCGCCGAAGATTGAAGTAAACGTAATCAGGGTTCTGGTACCGGTGGTAGTCCGCGATAGACAGGGCCGCGTGGTCGATGATCTGAAGAAAGAAGACTTCCATGTTTTTGACGATGGAAAGCCATATCCCGTCTCCAGATTTACAGTCGAGAAGCGCCCGGCTGTGGAAGGCAACGCGGAAAGCGGTGCGCGACAACCGGCTCCTCCAAATACAACTCCGCAATCATCCAGCCTGCCGGAACGCAACATTGTCTTCCTGTTCGACGACCTGCACCTGAACGCTGAAAATCTGGCGCAGGTCAAGGACGCCGCCGCGAAAATGTTGGTTGGCGGCCTGGCTTCTTCGGATATTGCGGCCGTCATCTCGCTTTCGGGAAAAGTCAACAGCGGGCTTACCCATGATGGAGCCAAGTTGCGACAAGCGATCATGAGTTTGCAACCACCAGGAGGCTTGCCGTCCGAGAGTAAGGAATGTCCGAAGATTGACTACTATCAGGCCGACCTGATCGAAAACAAACACGACCAGCCGGCAACGGCTGATGCAACACGGCAAGTGTTCGATTGCAACCCGGGCCTGGATGTGAAATATAACTACACGCAGGCGCAGAGCCTGGCGGATGCGGCTGCCCGGAGTGCTCTGAATCGTGGCCGTCAAGATATTCAGGCAACCTATGCCGCCATTGCCGAGTTTGTCCGCAGGGTCTCTACTCTGCCCGGGCAGCGGATGCTTGTCCTGGTCTCCCCCGGTTTCCTCCCACTTGAGCAGGAGACGCGAACGGCGGAATCACGGATTATCGATTTGGCGGCACAGTCCAATGTCATGATTAGTGCCCTGGATGCGCGCGGCTTGTATACCACCGGGCTAAACGCCAACCAGCGCAGTCCGGGTTTCACCACCATTGCGGGCAGTGGGGGAAGCCTGCAGCTTCAGTCTGAGTATGACCGCAACGGCGCCAAGATCGCCGAGGACGCAATGGGCGAACTCGCCGAGGGTACCGGCGGCGCCTTCTTTCATAATCGTAACGATCTCGGCGCGGGATTTAAGGTTCTGACGGAGGCGCCGACTTGCGTTTATGTGCTGGAACTTGCCCTCGGCAACCTCAAGCCCGACGGCAAGTATCACCGTTTGAAAGTGAAAGTGGATCGCGATGGCCTGCAGTTGCAGGCACGCCGCGGTTACTTCTTGACGCGGTCTATCAGTCCAGGGGCGGAGCCCTCGGTCGATAGCAACGAGGTCCCCCTCCATCTCGTGGTTCTCGACAGCAAGAACAAGCCTGTTCTCAACCTTGACCCCAAAGAGATCGTGGTCACGGACGCTGGTTCTCCTGTCGCACTCAACAGTTTTCGTCTCATGGCGCGCAAAGAGAAAAGCGAGCATCTGCTCACACTGCTCTTCGATCGGCCAGGCCCTATCAAGGATGCCCTGCAGGCGATGGGCCCGTCGGATGTAAACCAGCCGGGCGATGTTGCGGACAAGATTCTCAAAGTCTTCCCCCAGAATGGATTTTCTTTTTCCGTGCTGGATGTCCAGGAAAGGCTTCAGCTACAGCATGGATTCACTGCTGATCATAAAGCGCTTGAGCAGGCCATCCGCGCTGCCACGCAACCCGCGGACGCGGCCAGTGGCGCGACCCTCAACCAGCCGGAAAAAGAACTCATCGCGTTGGCGCGGACCGGGACCGACTCATCAGGGACGGCGATAAGCGCCAGTGATCTAGCCCTCGATAGGGCACTCTTTTCAGCCCTCAGTAGCTCGCGCCATGTTGTGCAGGAACAGCGCCTGCAGCCCGCCATTGGCAGTCTATTAGCCTTGGTGCAATCTCAGCGGTCCATCACGGGACCAAAGGCCATCATCTACTTCAGCTCCTTGGTGGACAAGCAAGTCGATTCTCACAACCTGCAGGCCGTCGAATCGATCATCGGCGCGGCTAATCGAGCCGGCATCACTCTCTATGTCGTCGATTTCAATCGCCTTGATCACCGCGCGTCAGAGTTGGAAAACGTTGGCATGTTAATGGCGGATCCTTCGCATGGATCAGCGACTTCTGTGAACCGGGGCGTCAAACGGGAGACGGCCAATAGCATCCTGAAGCATTTGGCCGAGGCAACCGGCGGCACTTACATCACCACTGAAGATGACCTGTCGAAGGCGGCAAAACAGGTGATGCAGGACATGACGACCTATTACGAAGCTTCCTATGTGCCTGCGATTGAGGAATACGACGGAAGTTTTCGTGCCATCGCCGTGAAGCCTCTCCGCGCTGGCCTCACGATCAGAACTCAAGCGGGCTATCTTGCCCTGCCGGCGCGCGCTGACGCCACTCTTCAGCCCTTCGAGTTGCCGCTGCTGAAAATTCTCAGCGATCCCCAGCTGCCCACTGAGGTGAACTTTCGCACGTTGATCTTGCACATGGAAGACGTGCCGGAGGGCAGTGTCAATAGTCTCGGTGTCGAAATCCCACTCTCAAGTCTCGACCTTCGAGGGGACTCCGGCACGGGCCTGTATGCAGCGCACGTGTCGATGGTTGCAGATATCAAAGACAAGACCGGCTCGGTCGTCGTCCACTTCAGCGAGGACGTTCCTTGGAGAGGAGGACTGAGCAGTATTGATAGGTCCAGGTTCGGGGCCATTACACTACTGCGTCACTTTGTTGCTCCGCCTGGTCAATACGTTCTGGAAGCGGTGATTCTGGATCACAACAGCGGCAAAGCCGGCGCGCAGCGCGTACCCTTCGAAATTGCAAAAGCAGCGGATGTTCCTGGGTTGAGTGACATGGTTTTGGTTCGGACAACCGAGCCCTTTAGCTCCGCTGAAGACCCCTCAGAGCCGCTACAGCATGGGAGCAGCCGAATAGTGCCAAATCTTTCCGGCCAATTACCAATGGGAGCCAGAAACGTCTCCATGTTCTTCATTGCCCACTCGGATCCCAATGCGCCTGAAGCCGCCATGCTCAGCGTTCAGATGCTCAAGGATGGCAAAAGGGTGGAGGGCGCGCCGATTCCTGCGCAGCAAGTCAGGAAAGCGAGGTTCTCTTCTTACTTGGCTACCCTTTCAACGGACTCACTCAAAGACGGTGTGTACCAGTTGGACGCGGTTCTGACACAAGGCGGAAAAACTGCCGAAGCCCGCGCCTCATTTACTCTGGCCGGAATCCAGCCGGCAACGGAGGAAGCGTCAGCCCCTCGCCGCGATTCATCCATTCCGGGGAGCGCACCGAGCCCGCCAATCGCGTCGGAAACCATCGCCCCCGCGCGTGGCCCGGTCAGCCCCGTTGGCCCGCTCGTCATTACCTTTCCCGCCGATCCCGTTCAGCCCCCTCCGCCGGATGAACTGAGGTCCATCCTCGCGGAAGCAAGTCGGCATGCAATCGAGTACAGCCATTCCTTACCCAACCTGATGTGCGAACAGGTTACAGACCGGTCGGTCGACCGGAAGGGCACGGGGCAGTGGAAACACAAGGATAGATTCACTGAACTGCTTTCCTACGTGGATCATAAAGAGACACGAACCTTTCTAGCGAGGGAACATAGCGACCCTAAAAGCCACGAACACGATGCAGATACAGGAACTGTTTCGTTTGGAGAGTTTGGCAGCGCGTTGGTAGGCGTTTTTCGGGCTGCGTCGAAAACCGCCTTCCACTGGAAGGGAACCGGAGCGCTCGGGGACGGAACGGTCCAGGTTTTCGACTATCGCGTGGCCCGCACAAACTCCATTCTCTATGTCGGCGCAAACACGACGACAGTCGTCGGCTACCACGGGCAGGTCTTCATCGACAGCGCAACCCGCGGCATTCGTCGCATTACCATAGTAGCCGACGATATTCCGAAAAGCTCACGCTTGTATGCGACTTCAGTCAGTGTGGACTACGACTACGTCGCGATTAACAATCACGACTACCTGTTGCCGGTGGCCGCGCAAGTCGAAGTTAGCCATGACCGCAGAGAAACCGATCTGAATCGGATCGAGTTCCGAAACTTCCACCGTTTCGGTTCCACAACCAGAATCCTTCCTAACTATCCAGAGACCAAGCCTTGAAGACTCCACCTTCTCCTTCTGCGTTGCATGTTTCTTGCGGCTGCGACAACTGAAGGCTCTAAACCTTGTTTCACGTGGTCGATGTGCAAAGAAATTGTATTGAAAGAACCCCAGATGAATCCGAAGTGAAACCACTTGGACGTATCGTCGGCTTCTCGGACACGTGGTTTTCCGCCGCTTGAAGCGCAGTTCCCCTGAAACGGAATTTTGGGTAACTTCACTCTCCTCGGAGCTGCTTGAGGGCAAGTTACCGAAAACGCGACTTTGCAGGCACGGTGGTTGGATCGTTCGCGGAGGCGACAGCCTCCGACGTGCCCGTCTAAATTCCCGGCGCCCGATCTGAACGCGATCGATTTGCTAAATCAGCGGAGATCGTGGAGAAGGACGGCCTCAGAAGTGGGCCTCCCGATAGTGAGCCCGAGCTTCTTGCCATCCGGTGACGGCCTGAGCCAGTACACGTACTTTCCCATAAGGCTCGCCACCTTCACAGGAGGAGCGGCATCGAGCAGCTGCCGCCAGATGGTTGTATCCTCCCCAGCCCTGACGGTGTAGAAAACACTCTTGTCATCAGCCGAAAACGCGATATCATCAGCGTCGCAATCACGAGGCAACGGGAAGCTCCGGATCTCCTGCAGCGAATCCGTCGAATTTATGTGAAGCCGGGGAGCTCCTTCTAAATTCATATGGGCGAGCAATTTGCCGTCGGAAGAGAGGTTGAACCAGAGGCGGTCTTTAATGGTCATTTGCGCGGCTCCCCCCGCGAGGGGTTGCCGCATGAGAAGTGGCATATTCGACTCGCGATTATCGGAATAAAAGAGCCACTTGCCGTCCGCCGTGCATTCCGGGAACAAGTCAACCGGTCCCTTGGTCAGCTGTGTCGGCCCGCTGCCGTCGAGGTTCATCTTATAGACGCTAACAATACCTGCGTCGGCGCTGCTGCTCACGACCAGCGCGTCCGGACCACAGAGAGCAGGAGCGCTGTGAGTGTGCTCTTTCGCAACATTGAGGGTGGTTGTCTGGTTCTTGTTCAAGTCGACGACCCTCAAGCCGCTACCGACGTCGGATGTCACGATTTTGTCGTTGTCCACCCAGGTGAACCAGTAAAGCCTTCCGATCTGGTGCTCCGATACGTGCGAAGGGTCCGCCAACGAGAGCTCCGCAAATCTTGAATTGCGATCGTATTGCCTCGTTGCTAGGGTCCTGGCATCGGACGTTAAACTTAGCCCCTGATAGCCGCTCAGGTCGTTGGTGATCTGGCGCAGTTTTCCGCCCGGATAGGAGAGAAAGCCGATCTGTCCATTAGGGCGTGCCTCTGTCGATATGTTTGCGAATAGACCCTCGCCGCTTGGTGTCCAAAGCAGGTCATATAAATCTCCGCCGAGCGTGGTCAACGACGTCAGGCTCCGCTTCGACCCCGAAGCAAAGTCGAGACTCTCGACCGCGCCAGATCCCTCCGCGAAGACAGCGAATCTACCGTTTGCAGCACAGACGGCTGAGTCGGCGAATGGCTTCTTTCCGCTCGCCAGGATTTGCTCGTCGCCACCACCGACGGCGACGGTGAGGAACTTGTAAGTGCCCGCCGGACGGTCCTGGCGATTGAAGCACACACGGTGGCCTCCATCGATGAAGCTGAGCGGGGAGTCCACACCCGCAATGACTTGGGTTACCTGGCCTCCAAGAACCGGTATCCGGTACACGTCTGTTCGATCAGGCGGAGGCGCGCCCAGGGCATCAATCCGGAAATAGATGTAGCTGCCGTCCGGCGAAAAGATGACGTCCCGATATTCGTACGCTGCATCCTGCACAATCGGCCGTTCGCTGTTCGTGGGAATGTGGTGAAGCATCAGGCTCCGCGCACCGTTCGCGTCACGCACGACAGCCGCCAGGTAATTGCCGTCGGGCGAAATGGCGGTCAGCTCGACGGATTCGCTGTCCATTCCCTTCTGGATGGAATAATGCTCAAAGGGCACCTTCTCTTGTCGGATCCCAAAATAATACGCAGCTGCGCCCAGCGCAAGGACTGCAACCGGGCCGATTGACCACATAAGCACCTTGCTCCTCGAGCGTTTTCCCTCGGCGGGGACAGAGATCGGTGCGGCGCTGCCCGACTCCGACAGTGCTTCGAGCGCAAACGCCAGATCCGATGCAGAGTGAAAACGCTGTTCAGGATTCTTCTCCAGGCAGCGATGCACCACGCGTTGCAGCCCCGGAGGGATGGTCTGCACAAGCTGCGAAATCGAGGTCGGCTCATCGTTGAGGATGGCGGTCATCGTCTCGGCAGAGGTGGACCGATGGAATGCCCGCGTACCCATCAGCATCTCGTACAGGATCGCGCCGAAGGCGAAGATGTCGGTCCGATGATCGACCGCTTTCCCGCGCACCTGCTCGGGAGACATGTATCCAGCGGTGCCCATCACCATACCGGGATCGGTCAGGGTCGGTACATTGCCATCCGGGTCTGGCTGGGACTGCATTAGCTTCGCGAGCCCGAAATCCAGAATCTTGATGCGGCCGTCCTTGGTGACGAAGAGGTTCTCCGGCTTAAGGTCGCGATGAACAATTCCCAGTTCGTGGGCCGCGGCCAACCCATGAGCGATCTGGACAGCATAGTCGATCGTCTTGCGAATCGGCAGCGGAGCACGTTGCAACACTTGGCGGAGCGTGCCCCCTTCCAGAAGCTCGGAAACCAGATACGGAGCACCTTCAAACACGCCGAACTGATACACACCGAGGATGTTGGGATGGTTAAGAGCCGCGGCCGCCTGCGCTTCCTGCTCGAAGCGATGGAGTCGGTCGGGATCTCGCGAAACATAAGGCGGCAGAACTTTGATCGCCACTTCACGTTTTAAGGCCGGGTCGCGGGCGCGGTACACCTCGCCCATCCCTCCTGCACCCAGCAGGCCGAGAACTTCATAGACATCAAGTTTCGTGCCTACGGCTAACGCCATGGTGAGGCGGATTATAACTCTCACGCCAAACTTTCATCACGAGGTCTTGATTCGTGGGTGCGGCCCATTCAGGTGATTTAGCAATTACTCCGAGTGACAGCCATGCCCCGACGCAATGGTGAGGTTTCCAAAAAGTCCCATTATCGGTAACCCGGAGGTGCTGCCAAACCAGGCGTTGTGGCGGCCTCTAGGTCTGTCGATGCTGTTCCGGATGGTTTGTCGGCAAACAGGAAACTATCCTGCAGCCTGGCAATCTGAAGCCCGGTCGCTGTTCCATGAAAACGGGGTTTTCGGTAAGTTGCTTCCGGGCACCCAGATCTCCGAAAAGCCGGTTATACGGTCATGTGGATCGCTTCTGTATTGTCCGTCACTCGGGAGGAGCCCGGAGGATTGGGCGTGAGTCAGTTTGGAACGACAGGATTTGCGTGACGGGAATGCTTGAGCCAATTCTGGTCCGGCTTTTGGGTAGCCCGGCAGAGCGAGTTAGCTTTGCAACATTCCACTCCAATATGAATCCATTGAGGTCCAAGTTTGCCCAAAGGATCCACCTACAGATTCTGCTGGAACGTGAAGAACCCCATGTCCTTTCGGACACAGGCACTCGAGGCGGTTCCAGTCCAGAAGGATCCATGACGGGCGTCCCATCCGGATTGGGCTGTCCAAGCGGTATAGACAAGTAGGGCAACGTTTTCTTTGATCGTTGAAGACCCAACGCAGCGAGAGCACAAATCCGGCGAGAGACGCTGTCACCTGGATAAAGCAGTTACCACTTGGCGCAAATAGGTATCCGAGGTCGAGCGCTGCAAAGTAAACCAGCGGCGACACCAACACGACCTTTAGAAGAAAGAACACGAGCCCACGGAATCGGGACAAGCGCGAACTAAGGCTGCTCGATCCGCTATCACCACCGAGCCGCAAAGTTGTGACGGCTGGGAGGATCGCGCAGGCGAATATGAAAGTGAGTCTGAAGACCACAATCTGCTGGTCAACAGGGTTTGGTGGGGACTCTGAGACTCCGGCCCACGAGTGCAGCCAGTAGAAGCTCGATTTGGTGTGCAAACTCAGCAGCAAAGTGTTGCGAGCGCCGGGTAGCAGAAAAGCCGCAAGCGAAGAAAGGAGAGCCAGCGAAATCAGAAACGTCACGCAGCTCAAAGGGGAGTTGAAGACAGAACCGACACTCTCTTTGGAAGAGTGCTTCCTCGTCCAGAGGGCATCGCCAAAGGCCCCAAGACAAAACCTCCAGACATCTTTGCTGGCCGACGCTTCGCGGCGTACATACCAAAGTTCCGAGTTCCACTTAAGAAGCCATTCCTTGCGGTAAGGGCAAGGAGCAATGAGGGCGGCGCATTCGATGACGAGATGCTGCACAAAGGCTGATATTCCGGGAGCATCGTTATTCATACCTGCTCGACCTCAACTGCTGCCGCCAGTTTTGCCAAGTGCGGGTATCGCTCTCTAGCAGTTTTTAAAATTGCAATTCCCGCGCGCGTGACCTTGTAATACTTTCGCGGGGGACGGTGCGCCGCTTCTGCCCTGGCTTGCTTTTCCCAACTAGACAGAATCAGCTCATCTCGTTCCAGACGCCCCAAAGCCGGGTAGACCGTACCACTCGGAAGCCCCGTCACCTCCATCACCCTGTAGCCGTACACGTGGCCAAAAGCAATCGATTGGAGGACCATGGCTACGGCATAGGAGAGCCCCAATTCTTCCGGCATGCCAAATATCCTACATATGTAGAAGGCCCATTGACAAGAGAGGGCCAGGTTGCTACATATGTAGATCAGGCTTTTATCTACATATGTAGCACAGGCCTTGCCGAGGGCTCATGCTCGAACTCCGCAACGTCTCGAAGCGCTTCTCCGGCATTCCCGCCGTCGACAGTGTAAGCTTCTCCGCCCGGGCCGGTGAGGTCACCGGCTACCTTGGCCCAAATGGTTCGGGCAAATCCACCACCATGAACTTGATCACCGGTCTTATTGGCATGACGTC
>Ga0302225_10001522_pt1 | contig 14684 bp, 22 predicted proteins | sample II_Palsa_E3_2_FD_193515 | JGI IMG/M metagenome (GOLD analysis project Ga0302225, IMG submission 193515) | Peat permafrost microbial communities from Stordalen Mire near Abisko, Sweden - II_Palsa_E3_2 | ecosystem: Environmental > Terrestrial > Soil > Palsa > Peat permafrost | place: Sweden...
ATCAACCGACACGGTGAGCATGCTGCGCAGCAGGAAATTTTTTGAAAAAAAGACGTAAGAAACAGCCCAATGTCGTCTACAATTTCCACACCGTCTGCCATGATCTGTGCACAGTTCGCCTTCCTTGCAAGCTCATTACTCCTTGGAAATCGTCCAAGATTGACCCAAAAGGCTTTATTTATATAAAACATAAATAGTGATGAGAGATTTATATTACATATAAACAATGTTTTATTTATTTCTTCGGCGGCTCTGGCCTTTGGGGCTTTCACAAATCAGGTCTCCAGTGCGCATCTCTGATCTGCCAGGCCCTCTGACAGTGCGCAAGTTGAGAACCTCGAATCAACCGACACGGTGAGCATGCTGCGCAGCAGGAAATTTTTTGAAAAAAAGACGTAAGAAACAGCCCAATGTCGTCTACAATTTCCACACCGTCTGCCATGATCTGTGCACAGTTCGCCTTCCTTGTAAGCTCATTACTCCTTGGAAATCGTCCAAGATTGACCCAAAAAGCTTTATTTATATGGAACATAAATAGTGACGGAAAGATCGATTAATATGCTACATAAATCAGGACGGCAGATCTTGGAGTGGAGATTAACAATATGGCTCCCAAAAAGCAAGCTTCCACAGCTGCTGAGAACAAAAAGCAGTCCAAGCAGTCCAAGTACGTTCTGCCGAACGTCAGCCCTGCTGCTACCCGCAGTCGTCAGAGTCATCTAGTACGCGATGAAGCTCCAGACGACGTAGCTCTGCCTTCGCGTCTGCCAGTGCCTGAGAACCAGCCGCAGCACCAGCCGAGTGGTCCGAGCCCAGGACAAGTTCGCACGCAGACTCCGCCGCCAGCTCCTTCTCAGCTTGAGCTAGCTCCTCCTCAGCTTGAGCCAGAGCCAGAGCTAGCTCAGCTTCCTCAGCAGGTTCATGCAGACCGCGGCAACGAGGACGAAAACGAGGACGTAAATGTTGACCCGCACATTGCGAAGAAACCACGAGGCCGGCCGAAAGGCTTCAAGCTTTCACCGGTATGTCTCTCAGCCCTCCGCATCCAGGGGTACGTAAAATAATTAAAAATTACTACAGGAACAAAAACGGAAGATGCAAGCGGGCCGACAGCCCGGCTCTGACTACAAGCCGTCAGAAAAAAGCGAGTCTTCCTGCGCAAGCCAGCACCGCTCTGGCCTGCACAGCCACGTAAGGATCTGATAATAAATCGGCGCGCTACGTATGGACTGAAACAACCCAATCTCAGGCGCGCCGGATTGCCAAGAAGGGCTTTTTATCCTTCTTGGTTTTTTCCCTTTCCCGCACGGGCGCAGTCAGCGCATACCAGGTCGGGCAGAAGCGCTGGGGGCCGCTTACGCCAGAGGCCCTGGAACTCCTCAACAACGTGCAGCGTCGAGAGGATGAGAACAACGGCGAACAGGAGAACGTAGAGGAAAACGAAGACGAGGAGGACGAGAGTATGTAACAAAAGAAGTTTTCCTTTTTTTTGTGGTTTCCTTCCTATTATCCCTACTTTTTGTTCCCCAAATGTGTTCAAGTATTGCTTATGAAAACGACATCTTTACCCTCAGAGCAGCCAATCAACCAGGACTAAAGGGGACGTCAGAGAGTGGATGTGTGAAAGCCACAGGGCGCCTAGAAAGCACAGAGACGAGAATGAGACAGGGAAAAGAAAACTCCCTTTTTACTGTATTGTGCTCAAGTGGCAAAGTGCATTCCGGGACGCACCGGACCAACCAGAGCAGCTAGTCAATCAGGATTAAAGGGTGACGTCGTGGGAGGGGTGTGAGAGGACTACAGCGCACTTGAGAGGCAAGTCGACGAGTTGATCGGGTGGGGCGGCAAAGCACACAAGTAGTCTGAATGTTTCATTTTAATGAAATGGGGGCTGATGGGCAAACTAACCCAATTGGTTTACAATCTAGCGTGCAAACCAGCAGAAGTAGTGTTGGCATGCACTAGACTGCTCAGAGCAGGCTCCACTGGGCTATTTGAAAGCCGACACAGATGGGAGAAGACAACGCGCATTGCAAAATTAATTGGAGATGGTCTTGGGAAAATATCACATACACAGCATGTTATGCCGATGGAACAAGAAGAGGGTGGCGTCTGTGCCGAGCATCAATGAGTTGAAGACAATCCTGTCGGCATTCATTGGTTCGTCGCACAAACTAAAGGTCGTGCTGACTGGGGATCGATAAAAGAATTCAAGGCGACCGTCCTGTTGGTGCCGCAAGGGCTGTCTTATCTTCTTGCATGGAAGACGGACGGTGGCCTGTAATAAGTTTGGAGAGTTAGAATAAACCAGCTTGCTATTTGTGCGTCGGGTCGAAAGGGGACCGAGCCAGGGATCGAGCTAGTGGTGAGGCTGCCTGTTGCTGAACAAAAGAAAGAAAAACAGGACGTCTCTCGAGGGCAACAAAGTGGAGAGTCTCTTAGGAAGGAAGACGTAGAAGAGACCAAGGTAGTCGCTCTTGGCCGGAGAGGAAAACAACGAGAGGGAGAGAAAAGAGTAACGGCCGCATCAGAAAAGAGTAACGGCCGCGTCAAGAAAAACGAGCAACGGCGCTCGCTCACAAACACAGGCGACCGCAGTACGTGCGCGTGTACGTGTGTTTACTGGCACGAGCAACGAGGGCCGTCGAGGGTAGGAAAGCAAATGGGGAGGCGAGGAGCGGCCGCACCAGCGCTCGCACCGAAAGCAAAAGTTTGAAAATAGGCTCGCATGCGCTGTTCAATGATTGGACGACACGGTTTTTTTTACCGAGAGTATTTTTTCATAAAGCAACCTATGCCCAAAGCTTACAAGGCGATGGATCTGAGCATGCTGCACCTCTGTGCGAAGGGCCGGCTCAATTCGCCCAATTTTCAAAGGAGAAGCAAGGGTCGACCGAAAAAAAAAAACGCGCGAAAAAACAAATTTTCAAAAATCACAAAAAGAAGAAGAAGTCCATGATACGTCGATCCTGGTTTTGGGAAAGTTACTGCTTTGTAAGCACCCTGCTCTCCTTACGTTTCCTTAACGAGGTACTGAGTAATGATGTCTAGAGCACATCCGCATTGCTTGCGTTTGTGCAGCGTGCTTACAATCTTGCCCTGTGCGCCAACTTTGATAGGATTGATTAATTCGATATTTTATTTCGTTTCCGCACGCCTGTCCACGATGCAGCTGTGCACATCGTTGTTCCCCAATCGCCTGCGCTACCCCAGGATGCACTGGCTGTGACCCTGCCCAAGACCTGACCCAAGACACCCACAACGGGCCCGTGAGTGGAGGCGATCAGCCTGAGGGACAGGCAGAGGGACAGGATCAGGGAGGCGATCAGTGCAACGCGGACAGCGCCAGGGCGACGTCCGTAACCGTGCCCCCCTGCCGTGCTCTAATCGGCCCAATGGGTGGTGCTGTACTGCTACCGATTTCCATCTGCAGTGATGATGATTCTGCAGCCATGATCATGGTGCATGTCATGGTGATCGGGCTCGACTTTCCTCCTTGCCATACAAATTTACATGTCCTGCAAGTACTCAGCTGCTGAGTGGTCTACGTACGTATTGTAATCAATGTTAGAAAAAAAAAGCTCTACGTAAATATACGGTGAGGATTAATCAAGTGTTTGGCGAACGCTTGTTGCTGGGCCGAGTGTGCCTTCGGTTTCTTGAATCCAAGGATCTAAAGACGGAAGGTAACAATTTAATTTGAAGCAATGTTTCTTGTGATGGTTCGTTTTATTCAGTTTGTACCTGGATGTGGTCCTCCAACCGCACGCGTGTCAGGGCAACATACAGTTGCCCGGGCGCGAAAAAACGATCGCAGTGGACAATCGCTGCCATCAATGTAAGCCCCTGGACGCGATGAACCGTGAGTGCCCAGGCGGGCAATAGTGGGATCTGCTCTCGACTGGCTACGTTGTATATATTGCATTGAAAATAAATGCGTCTCTCCACGCCCCCCAAAAAAGAAAAAGTATACCAACCACCGCCAGGTCGGTGTTGAGCACGTCGAAACACTTTTTTTTGACGTGCACATCGCCCTTGGGAAATCGCACAATGGGATCCTAATAGAAAAATATGTTTGGTCCATAAAAACATCCAAAACAAAGTAGTACGTACGTCGTCACCACCGCCGCGGCAGTAACCAATGATGTGGCCAAGTGAGCCGGTTGGGACACCAAGGATCCCTCCAAGGGAGATTACGGGCATGCCCACCTTGGTGTGCAAAAGGTCTGGTGCAAACTTGCACACCATGGCCTTGACAACGTCTACAAATAAAAAATAAAATAAAAATGATTAGAGGTGTCTCGTACCACGTCTCTCCGGACGGACAAGCGAGTCGATCACGCGATCCACCGCCTCGAAGGAGACGGCGTGACCGTCCAACTCCGTGAATTTCCTGTGATGGATATTAATAAAATAATTTGGGGCAAATAACGCACTGCAAGTTGATGTCTGCAGCCTCGCTGCGAGTGGCGACGAGGTGAACTACTTTCAAATCTGCAGGCAGCTCCCTTGCCAGAGCGCTTGCGGTTTGCATGTCGATCTCATCCACGTCATTGCTGCCGACGTGAGCAAGAAGACGTGCAAAGCTGGCGGATGCGTCTTGTTGGCGATGTTGGGTGGTGAGACGGACTGTTTGCAAATTGAGGCTTTTCCAAACATCTGTCTCAAAGGCAAAAAGTGGCATTGAGCTCGCCAGAGAATCTTGAGTGAGACCAGCAATGTCGAAGTTGACGACGCCAGCCTCCTCGACATCCATACTGGTGCCATCTGCCACCAGTCGAGCAGATGGGATTGGTGGAAGCTGCTTCCAATCACCAACCATGACCATGGTGATGCCACCCATCGGTCGGTTGCTACTAGTACCTCGAGCAAAGCAACATACCCGGTGCACAAGCTCAATGAGGGCCCCAGTCATCATCGACGCCTCATCGATGACCAGGACACTGGTGGAGCGGACCCGAGCCAGAACGTCACCAGTCGAGCACGCTCGTTGGACGATGTCCTTTAAGGCGGACTTGTTGGCGCACACATCATGAGGGCGCAATCCTGCCCAGTGGTGAAGCGTTGTTCCGCCGGGATACAAGGAGGCGACTTCACCGGTGAGGGCAGTGACGGAAACGCATCCGAGCCTTGTCGACTGGACACGGATGAGCTCCTCCACGATGTAGCTTTTGCCACTGCCAGCATCTCCAGTAAGCAGAACGTTCTGTGTTACGTAGGCGCGCACGCTCAGTTCAGAACCCCGTCATCCTTACCTAGATGTACATGACATTAGGACCCTATACCAATTGCCGAAGGAGGTACGCCAAGACAGCGGTTTTGCCTTGAGATGTCATGGTGCGTTGCCGTGCGTACGATTCGCTTCGTACCAACGAATCTTGTAGCGTCTGGTTCGTTGTACGGGTCGTCTGGGACGGAATCGAGGACTCCTATTGCACGTACTTGCAAAAATGGATGCCAGTCTCACGACGGCAGGCCGTCTGAGTCGTTCAGGTGCGAAAGAGCGACGTGACACGGCCAACCGATTGCGACTTGCCATACAGGACAAGTACGTGACGTTCTCATGAGAAGGGCAGGGAAGTTCAGTTGGTAATGACTAACTTGAATCGGCTGTCAGACACCCGAATTGCATAGTTCCAGTCCTCCATGCCGTCGACTCCCGTTCCACAGCGGCAATGAAGTTTGAGTTGTACAAGCTTGACGAAGACGACATCGATCTCAAGCTGGAGGAACGGACTGTGGGTTGTCTCTACTGCGTCACCTACACAGACAGACGAAAGTCGGTTGTTGAAAGACACGCGAAAACCTGTCGAGCGCATCCAGATCAAGTCGATTCGATGCTGGAGGCCGTAGCTCCGGGAGAAGACAAGGACACCGAAGAGGACAAGCGGAACCAGTTAACGCGAGGTACGTAGAAAGTGACCCTGTCGTTCTTTCAGTTGTTTTTTCCCACCTACAAATAAACCTTCTTTAAACTTGAATGACTGTACCGACGTACAGAGCGCTTCCTCACCACCAACTGGTTGCTGCTCCATGACCTTGCTGCCGATATCGTCCTCCTTGGCAAGAATAAGGAGCTACGCGATTTGGTGGACAAGATCGAAGAAGGCCTTCTTCAATTGGCCTCACGCGCTGATGGAAAGTTGTCACCGTTGGTAAAATGTGCGTTCCCTGCATTATGCCCTGTTCTCAGGCTGACCTTGTAATATATTTGCTTACAGCCATCGCGTATATTTGGAGGCCAAACCCCCCACTGGGCTTTGCCCGATGTCTCATTTTTAATGCCAATCCAGATGCCAATCATGATGACAACCCAGGCCAGGCTGTTGCGGTGTTCTCCCCAGCCGACATCGAGCGCCACAGGAGTATTTATGTCAAAGTACGTAGTCTTTTTAAAAGAGAAACATATAACTGATTGCATGTTGTTTCCTTTAAACAGCAAAAGAGCGCAGGAAGCAAAACCAACATTGACTCCATCGTCCAACAGTACCAGTAAGTTTTCGAAGATTTCTATTAATTATTTCTAAGCAAATTTTTACAATTAGTATTAATCAAGCGTACAAGCTTCCAGGATCGCACCTGGTTATCACTACTGCTGAAGGCAGAGTCATCAAGTTTGGGTCGATTGATCAAACAACGAGCCAACCACCCGGCCAACCACCCGGCCGCCAACTCAGCTTACCACAGAGCACCAAGATCAGTCTGATTAGCAATGATCATTGGTTGAACGGCAAGGCGGAGCGCATCGCTCGTCGTTATCTTGGTATTTTTTTTTTGTTTTATTCTGTCAATTTAGGACAACTTTCTCCATTCACTCGCTAGGGTGCGATAATCCGAAAGGGTTGTCCCCTCGCCTCCAAGTTGCCTGGTACGTACGTAGCTTTGGCCGCTTGCCGACGAAGGGTCAGATCAAGGCGATCGCCAAAGCTGTCTGTTTTTAGTAAACATGCACAAAGTATGTGGCAGAAATACTTTTGTGGACACCTCTCAGACTTTGTGTTATCTTTTTTAAGGAACGAAAGAAGTTTCTTAGACATACTTGTACTAATTAGGAACCTATGATGAATATCAAAGCAACGTGAAGTTTATGTTGAATATAAATGATTTATTTTGAACATAAAATATTTTTCTTTATTCCTTTTTATGGACATCCATATGAATAACGGGATCATAACAACAAAACGACATACATAGGCACATTCAGCATGACATGGCTTCGTCATGGTCTTCGCCGTCGTCTTCGTCTTCGTCACCGTCGTCGTCTTCGTCGTCGTCTTGGCCGTCATCTTCGCTAGCAGATATGCACTCGAATTCACCATCAGAATCCGACGCGTCCCTTTCGACTTCACTCCCATTGATGAGTTTGATGTAAATTTGGCTGCACGGTAGCACGTTCCATTAGAACCAGCAATCGAATAATCTAATTGTTCATAAAGTTACGCATAGTTTTCGATGGCCTGGTTTTCAGAGGGCAGCGACTTGAAGTTGTCCTGTACGTTCTCTGAGTTGTTCTTGATGATGGCGTCTGGAAAAAAGTGAAATATTAGGAGTCTTATTTATGGCATGATTTGCTCAGTTTACCTCTCGCCTGGACCACACGTCTCTTGACCGTCTCCAGTCCCTTTTGAACTCGGTCGAGTTCCTTTTTCTTCTTTTGCAGCTCTTCCTGGTATCGCTGTTGGCGAGCGAACTCGTAGGCTGCCGAACGTTGAGCTTCTGTAAAAAAACTTGCATTTAGATAGGAATAACTGGGCTCAGCTTGCTACGTGAAAGAAACTTGTCAGTAGACGATTCGGAGGTGGCCGCTGCCAGTTGAGACGACGGTGACGGTGAGAGCTACGTAAGAGTATCAACGATTGAGTAATAAAATACGAAAACGGAAGAGGAGCGTCTTTCGCGTACAAACTTGCGCCACTCCTCGTTTTCGAGAGCGAGAGAACAAATCTTTGACGAGTTCTTCTGTAGTCTCTTATTAGACTTACCGATGGCCTTCGACGTCAGCGTGCCACTGCTGACAGCGGCTTTATCGCGCTCCATCTCGCGTTCCAGTTTCCGTACAGACATGGTGATTTTGGCGAACTCGCGCCCCGCGAGCTCGGCTCGTGCGACCACGAATGCCTTGTCGTCATCGCATGATTTGGTCCAGCTACGTATGTCGAGATGTGTATTTTATTAATTTTTTTGTAAGGAAACTTAATCGGCGTACTTCACAGCGAGCTTTGTTCGCAACTCAGCGATTGCTTGGGCATCGTTCTCGTCGTCCCGAAGAAGAAGTTGGACCAGCCTGACTGAATCCTTGATGCGACCGATCTTTGGAGTGAGGACTTTATTTTTTGAAAATTAATTCAAGGTACTGGAGCCTCAGTTCGACGAACGTACGTTTCACCTCCTGAATCATCCTCTCACGAATAAGGCTATACTGAGTTTTGTCAAGCGAGGTCGCTGTCTGCATCTTTTGAAGGTCTTTTCCCCTCTTGACTAGGGTTTTTGAGAGCTTGAGTTGCTATTACCCAAAAAAAAAATAGGTTGATGAAACGGCAAGTTCTTGTACTATGCGCAAGTTGTTGGCGAGCTCCGCATCATTCAATCTGTCCCGACGACGCTGCACGCTCATCGACATGGTTGATGCTCCATGCTATTGAAGAATTACTTTGTCAACAGCAACAACAACAAAATACTATTATTTTACTTGACCGATTCGGCGGTGCTGTATTTCGGACAGTTCCGAGACGGGGAAGCCCGCTCCCTCCAAATACACGCCGTCGAACAATGACTGGCACGCCTCTCCATGCATCTTCGCGTGCATCACTGGGAGCACCGCATGAATATTCTTGAGGATGTCCTCGTCAATTTTGTTGCAGTTGGCTTCGAGCTTTCTGTCGGCGACGTCGTACCAGACTCGTTTGATCTATTTTTTTTAGTATTAAAACATTGCAACTAATAATGATATTCCTTACAGCATTGGGATATTTGGACTTTAGGGCGAGAAGTGTGGCCCTAAAATAAGCGAACGATTCGCCATCTGTTGAAAAAAAAGTTTTCTTTTTTAATAAAATAATTACTATTGGAATTCATTTGGGTACTTTTGATGTCGCACATGCTCAATGCGAGCATGTGCTCGCAACGAGCAGAAAATAGTCCGGCAACTTGGTAGCCCTTTCGGGCCGCGGACGAGATTTCCTTGGATGCTTTCGCATCTGCATCGCACTAAATTATTTTTTTCTTAGCCTGAGTGCGTACTATAAGTAATTTGTAAGGCGAACCATCAGATCTGCATGATCTTCGTTGTTGGTGGACGCACTGGCAGAGCGATTCAACTCCTCTTGAACTTTCTCCTTGGAAAGGAATAGGTCGTCCTCCTCTTTAAGGAGCGGGGATCGCCCTAAGTCGTCCACGGCTTTCTGCCGGAGCTTCAACTTGAAGCAGCCATCAAACATGACGTCGGCTGGACCGAGCTCGGGACAGGCAATACACTTGTTCTAGAAAAACAAAAATTAAATCAAAATCGTGGTAAAGAGAAAACATTCTTACGCTGAGTGAGTCGAAGTTAAACGCTTTATTGAGTGCTAGGACTACTTTTCGTCGCACATCGACTGCGAGCCGAAATGTCTTCGCTTGTATGGTTGTTCCTATTTTTATTGTTTTATCATTTTGACATGGGATCCAGGGAAAATTTACGTACGCGTCATGGTTGACAGGGCGTCCACGAAGGCGTGTGCTGTTGTGCGGGGGTTGCCATGGCACAGTGCAGCAAAAAAGTCCAGGAGGTCGTTGGCAAACCATGTGACCTATGGCGAAACAATAAAACTAGGGAAGTAATCCCAAGCAGGTTGCAGACCTTGGAGCCAGGAGTGCTCAAGAAAAGTGCCGCCTGGATGTAGTGACCGCCATCGTGCACACATCCAGAGTCGCAAGCAAGGGCCGTCACCTTAATCTTCTGGGCGCCTGTGATGATATAGTTGTTCCAATGGAAACTTGGAAAGATCATATCACGTAGGACAGACGTACCTTTAAATGTCACAAGCGTCACGGCAGCCGCGGTGGAGTCGTGGTCATAGTCGTAGCACAGTGAATGGCCACACTTGAGGCAATTGCTGGCGTGTTCGACCTTGTTCAGTTTGAATAAGAGATGGAGAGGTAGCAGACGACCAGTTAATACAAGAGAAAAAGGAAGGGCATTCACCTTGAGCATTGGGAGACCACCTGTGCCAAGGATGGAGCCGCCACACAGCATCGATGCGGAGCAAAATCTGTCGAGGTTGGCATCCACCTCTTGGTAGTGGGCCTCTACCCTCTCGGCCCAATCAGATCGAGTCTTTGTCTCGTTTGGATCGCGATGGTGGTACTGGTAGACCTGGTACACAGACGGACTTGGCTCTGGACTTGACTCAGTCTCTGCGCGTGGCTGCGTGTCGAGAATGATGTCGCCGCCGTCTGGGTTGCCGCTGTCCCAATCGAGGTCCCATGCGGATTCCCACGTTGTTGTGTCCTGAGTGGACAAGCCAGACCCGGAACTTGAAGAGCTGCTGGACGCCGAGGTGGTCGAGGAGGAGGCCACCAGATTGGCCCCAGGATTGGCCCGGGACAATTGCGCAGGCTCTGGGGCCTGACGCGGAGGCTGGGCGCCCTTCCCTTGTCTGGTCCGAGTCGAAGGTGAGCGATGCCACGTTAACTTGCCGCTATTGTCAACGTAATGAACACGCGTCCTGTTCAGCTTTGGTTGGACCACGCGATAGGACTCGAACACCAGAGCAGTGTTCTTTTTAGCGGCCTTCTTGTTGCTCATGGGAGAGGCCGCTGTCGGTGACGGGAAGAGACAAAAAAAAAATTGCCAGGAAAACTATGCGAAGATGTAGAGTACACAAAGTGCCCAGGAGCAGCCCTATCAAAACAGACTCGATATCAATCGCCGTAAACATCAGTTATCCATGCTCCTCGAAATACACAAACTTCAAAAAGTTCTACCTTTTTAACCTTAATCGCTTCCAAGTTCTATAGGAAATGTTACATTATTTACCTTTTTTTCTTTTATGTCCAATATAAATAATTCAAATATTCCTCTATTTATATTCTTTATAAAGGCATTTTAATATTCAATATAAATTCCAAAATTTATATTCAATATAAACTATCGATTTATATTAAATATAAATAAATCACCGCCCCTTGGTTGAAAAAAATAGTTTTATTTTTTATGTCGGCACGCTGGGCTCAACCAGGACGATAAACCAGGCGTGGATGACGCCGGGCAGCCATCCCAACAGCGTCAAAATGATGTTCAGAAGGAGGGCAAGGCCACAGCCGCGGCGGATGCCCACGGCAAGCGCTGGTGTTTCGTGTTGGGTTTTTTTTTTTAGTCGAGAAATCGAGCAATGCGAAAAGACTGGAGGGCGCTTACGAGGCAAGAAGACCGCGAGGATGAGCAAGAGGATTGTGGCAAGCATGGCAAAGCAAGTGGCGTCGTGTGATTGTGCGTGTGTCTGTGTGTGTGTGTGTGTGCTTGCGTGCTCGAAAGTTATCGCTGCGTCAATACGCTCTCGTTTAAAAGGGGGGACTGATGTCTTTGCTCCCACTTTTGCGCTAACAAGTACCCTTTGTTTACAGTAACCAGAGCAATGCGGCTGGGCGCTGTCTTTGTCGCTATGGTTGTCGGTGGTACGCGCATTCCCTTCCCTCTGATCCCCTTGAGACGTTTTTTTTTTGTTGTTGTAGTGACATCCGGGATATACATCTACTTGCCCTTGTTTGAGAAGGCCAAAGCGGATCGCGATGCAGCACTGTTAGCGATGGCCCAGAGTACCGGTGAGCACCAACAAGAACAGGCCGCAGAAAATAAAAACATCGTAAAATGATGTATTCTCTTTGAATGCAAAACTGCGGTGGATACAAAACATTGAAGACAAGAGAGAGGGATAGAGGAAGGGACTCATGAGAAAAAAGGAAACCGATCGGGGCGTCCCCGAGCAGTCTGAAAAAAAAAATATGAAGGAAAAATGAAAATCTTAGTAAATTTTATTCGGCTCCAAAGCCCATCGTCTCCTCGATTGCGATTGTCAACTTCTGTGCCAATGTGTCGTAACTCGTGTACGGCTGGAGACAAAAAAAAAAAAGGAAAACGTCAGCACAAACTGGACTGGTGGGGAAAAAAAAAAAGTTTTCGTCACCGGAATATCGATGCGGTTAAAGCATGTGTGCGCCATGGGAAGTTTGCCTGCGTCGTTGGCCTTATCGATGCAAAACTTGCGAGGACCATCGCTACCTATTTTATTTTATGTTTTATTTATTTGATTTGTTCAGTTAAAAAAAAAACAATCGAATGCATAAAATTTGTACCGTGGAGTTCGCGGAAACCGTTGACGGGGACACGCGAGGTTCCTGTGGCGAACTGGAGCAGACGCGTCTTGTTCTCCGAGTCGAGCGTGCCGACAAACTGCCAGAACCACTTGATCACATCGTCGCTATCCTTGTAGTTGCGGTAGACTGTGTGCTTGCGCCAGTCGTCCACGTCAATATCGGAAATACCGCCGATGAGCAGCTCAAGCTCGCGCTCATCAAAGATCGACAGCAGTTGCTTGGGGATGATCTCGTACAGACCGGCCTTGAACGCCTCCAGCTGCAGGGAGATGCGCTGCTCGACACGGAAATTGCACACCAGTCGGGCATACTCCTTCTTGTTCTCCTCGGTCACAGCAACATTGCGGCCGTCGGGAATCAGGTCATGCGTCGTCACTTTGCCAAACTCTTCCTCGTCGGCCGAGAAGGTCAGATCGAGGATGTCGGTAATGTCATTCTCCCTATTGTTATTGTTTTTTTGGTTCACAAAGAGTCGAAAGAATCATTGAACGAAAAAAAAAAAGCGTACAACATCCACTTGATGCTGCGGTGAAAGTCGGCGTCGACACTCTCGAGATCAGAGACCGTCACCGGTTTGTTCAGCAGGAGTTTGTACATGGGCCCAATGAAGAAGACTGAAAGGGGGGAGGGAAACGAAATGTGAACAAAAGGAATCGTCGAAATTTTGTCGCGTACCATCAAGGAACTTTTGGTTAAAGATGGCAAGGCCAACGACACGGCCGATAAAGTGGAAGTATTTGAGGTGGTCGGGATTGACGCTCGAGTGTGGGTTAATCTGGAGGGTGTAGTTGTCGTGCGCCGAGTACTCGAACAAACTGTCACAAGCAAAAAAAAAACAGAGACGAAAAACAAAAACATTAGTAACAAACGTTCATTTCGATACATACCAATAGACTGGATTAAACATCTCGTGCGACAGGAGGAAGAACCACTCACGCTGCACGCCACCATAGTCGAGACCGTCTTCTCCCGCAAACTTGATGTAGATGCGCTTCTTGAGATCCTCGACCTTTGTACACCTCATGATCTGCTGGAACGACTGCTCAAAGAGGTTTTGTCGCGTCAGATTGAGAACGAAAGGCTGGCCAGCCACAAGGCGCATGACTGATTGTTCGCGGAACTTGCGCAGCTTCTCCTGGAAATCGCGTTTGTATTGAGGTGCGTCCGGATCTCTGGAGAAAAAAACATCAAAACAGGTTAATCCACTTGGGAAAAAAAACGTACAGGTTGAGTGTGGGCAGACGAGGGTCCTCCCACTGGGTCAGGCGTGTGTTGTGGTCAACGTAGTAGACACGGCCGGCATTGTTGAACCGTTGCTCCCATCCGGATGGCATTGGACCGAGCTCGGGGCGATCGAGACTTGACCTGTAGAAGGAGACAAAACAAAAAAAAAAAAGAACATTAAAATAAACATGCACCTTCAAGGCATGCTTCGTACAGCGGCTGTGCAGGAGGACGCGACGCTTGCTGCTGTTGCTGTTGGCGAGGCGGTGCGCTGACAAAATGACCGGATGATGGCTGGGACGAGACAGGCGGGGGACCGACGACACGAGCGGGAGCCGAGACAACTGGCGCACCGCCAGTACCGGGGTGGTTCCATTGTGTGGTTCGCGTAGCGTGGTTCACATAGTAAGGTCGTCCGTCCTGCGTCACTCGTTGTTCTGTGTTTGTGGAGAGGGATGTTTTTAGCAAGCGAATACGATATTAGTTGATCATTAAATCATTAATCATACCCCATCCTGTGGGCAAGCCATTGTTGGTCGGGTTGAGCGGAGGGATGATTGTCGCAGTCGGTGGTTGTGCGGGCGCTTGCGCTGGTGGTGTCGCTGGCTGAGGAGAAGCGTTGTACAAATGACGTGTCTGATGCATTTGGCGTTCGCGCTCAAAGGTGGCTTGACGGTCCGCCTCGGAAACGGATCTAAAATAAAAAAAAAAAGAAGGGGGGGCTAAATTTTCAACGAGGGCGACATGGGGATACCCTGGACGAGTCCACTGTGTCGACCGTGTATTGTGATTGGCATAGTACACACGGCCCGAGCGATCACGTCGTTCTTCCCAACCCTCTGGGAGTGGAGGGGGCACATTCAGTTGCCCACTGCTACCGCTCTGCAGGGAAGTCGATAATGTCGTCGCGGCCGCAGGGGTTGAAAACGATCCTCGCGATCCGCCCGAGGGCACAACCATGGGAACGGAAGAACCACTGCCTGAGCCACCTCGAGCGGGCGCGGCGGCCGCTGCAGCGGCAGCAGGCACAGGTGTTACAGGCGAAGGATTGCTGGACGAGAATGATCCCGAGCGACCAACCGGGGGCACGATCGACATTTGGGCCA
>Ga0302225_10001533_pt1 | contig 14618 bp, 13 predicted proteins | sample II_Palsa_E3_2_FD_193515 | JGI IMG/M metagenome (GOLD analysis project Ga0302225, IMG submission 193515) | Peat permafrost microbial communities from Stordalen Mire near Abisko, Sweden - II_Palsa_E3_2 | ecosystem: Environmental > Terrestrial > Soil > Palsa > Peat permafrost | place: Sweden...
GACGAGGGCGCAAGCCGCGCCAGCGGCACCGCCACCACCGGCGCCCCCAGTAGCGGCACTACCGACGTCTCCGCTGCAGAGCACGCGCGTCGCGCTGCGCATGCTGTACGAACGGGCGATGGAAGTGACGGACGGCCTGCAGCGCGAGGCGCGCACGTTGCGCAACTCGCTGATGACGGCCAGCATCGGGATCTTCCTCGTCGTCGTGGTGCTGGGGGTGGCCCACCTGCTGGACACCGGCATCATCAATCTGTGCACCTCCAAGCACACCTGCCCGCTCAGCGGCTCCCCGCATCCATTCGACGTGTTCGCGGTGGAGCTGGCGGGGATGCTGGGCGGGCTGCTGTCAGTGGTGATCCCGCTGGCCACCGGCGAACGCATCACGACACCCTACCGGGTGTTCAACCAGCAGCTGGTGCTGAAGACGCTGGCGGGGGCCGCCACCGCGGTTGCCGGCATCCTCCTCGTGGAGGGCGCGTTGGTGTCGGCGATCAAGCTTGAAAGCACCGCTGCGATTCTCGGATATGCCGTGTTCTTCGGTTTCGCCCAGCAGGTGGTGACGGGCTTCGTCGACCGGCGCGCGGACTCCCTGGCCAAGCAGACACCCTCCACGAAGAGCGCCTGAGCGAGCGGCTCGGGATAGCCGTCACCGCGGCAGGCGGAAACTCGGGCGCGCGGATCGGCAGGCTTCCAAAACGCTCCCGTCCGACCCCTGAGACAAGCCTTTGAGTACCTGCCGCCGTGCGGAATCCGGCACTGCTGCTGAGGATTGAGGTATGGAGCCAGGCAGGATCGAACTGCCGACCTCCTGCTTGCAAAGGCGGTCTGGGGCTTGGTCGGTGGTTTCGGCAGGGCGCATATGCCTATAAAACAAGGGTTTGCGTGTTCGTTGGCGATCACTGGTGGCGGCTGTTTTCCGCATTTGCTTGATCTCTGCTTGATCATCAGCGGAGGGCCGTTACGTCTCTATCGTCACCTCGACGGGCGGCTCGATCCTTAGTTCATTGAGGATGGACGTATAAACATCAACATCGGCCTCGCCAGCGTCCAACGTAACAATCAGCGAGTAGGCAACCGCCGCATCTTCTCGGTCTTGCCTACCCCGCCACCACCCGCCTACAGGCCATACGGCCACAGCCCGACTACCTCTCAGCTCCTCCGCGGTGACCTGTGCTCGGTCGGACTGCACCGTTCCGCGACTGCGGGCTTGATATCCGACATCCCAAGGAAGATCCTCGACAGCACCGGGGTAGTTCTCCGAGCGCTCAAGCTTGTTTATGCGCTCGCGGAAATGTGCTTGAGTCTCCATCGGCCTCTGTAGTCCCCAGCGTAGGCCAGCGCCCTGATAGCGCCGCAGGTTGTTCTCGTTTGGCTCGGCAAAGAAAGAGAGAGTGACGGAAATCTCGATCATCGCGTTGCCGAGCGCTCCCAACGCCGGATCGGGCAAAGGAAGCTCCACAAAGTGCAGCTCACGGCCGTTATCGAGCGGACGCTCCGGGTGCAACTCTGACTCCAGGATGAGCGTTGCCCGCTGGGAACTTGAGTAGCTTGCGTGTTCGAACCGTGGCGTTCCGTAGCCGAAGGCTCGGCGCAGGTCTTGCGCATCCGCAAACTGCAGACGCATCGCGTCCGTCCACCGCGCTGCGTGTACCAATAGGCCTCGGACAGTCTCGGGCCGGCGCCCAGGGTTAGCCTGCCAGATCTCAGACAGTACGCCGCTGGCCTGTGAGCACGCAGCGCTCGTCGCGTTCGTAACGGTCAACGGAGGCCCAACGGCGTGACCCCTGTCAGTGGTAAGCACCCCGAGCGACGTCTCGTGGTAGGCGCCAAGACCGTCTGTAGCCCAGTTGCCGCCCTCCATGACGATGTCGGGCTTTAGCGGTCGGCTTCCGCCGACGTTGCACCGAGAGTATGGCGAGAGCTGGCCCTCTGCGGCAACGGGCGCACGTTCCGGGGAGGTGACGACGAGGTCCGTCATCGCGCCGACCGTAATCGCGTTGATAGCTTCGCCCGGGCTCGTCATACCGGCGGCAAGGTTCTCGGCCGGATACGCAGGTGGCTGACCCTGCGAGGGCAAAAGGTTTCCGGACGGGACACAGATAAGTCTCCCTTTGCCCTCGTTGTGGGCAAGTGTGTCCACGGCCATGCCCCAGGTCGTGTGATCGCCGGGTACGTCTGGCACGGCGCCTAGCGGCATGTTAAAAATGCGCCGGCTCGCGCGCACCTGCTCTGCGACTTCAATCGCCTCGCGCGTGCGGTCTGGCCAGAACTCCAGGTCGGCATGTGTAATCCCTCCTTCCATTACGCGAATACCCTGAATCCGCGAACGCGCGGTTATCGGGCCGCCCGCCGCGATGGCCGCAGCCAGATCTCGATGCGCAATCAGGCCCGCCATTCTCGTACCGTGACCATGCGTATCCTCTGCGCTCGGGTTACCAACAACTACCGAGCGACCAGCGGCATGAACGGCCGGGGCCAGCAGAGGATGTCGCTCGGCTATACCCGTGTCAAGCAGGACGACGACAGTCTCTCGATCGCGGGGCGCCGCACAGTTGGGCAACTGGAGATCCTGCTGATTCTGAACGAGCCAGGGCACTTGCACTCGTTGGGGGGGTACAACGCGGTAGATCTCGGGGATGATGTTCGGGAGTTGACGTAGAGCCTCTGCATGCAGAGGCAAAAGGTAGATGTCGTGCTCTGCAGCCAAGAAGGCGCTCAGTCGCACACTGGCCTCGGGCTCATAGGTCTCCAGTAGCCACTCGATCTCCTGCTGCGTCTGGCGACGTCGTTCACCCGAGGCCAGGCGGCCACCTGCGACCCAGAGCTCGACCCAGTAGGTAGTGCCCTCCTCAAGGCTGTCCTCCGACAGCCAGCCAGAACTGAGGTCGTGCAGCGTTGCTAGGCGCAGCTCCTCCAGCGGTGCGACCAAGGGTGTGTTCTTCCGCGCGCCGGTCCTGGTCAGCTTGTTTGGGTCTCCGTAGTCCCGAATCTTGCGGGCAAGTGGCCCGAGATCGTCCTTACGGATGTGGATGATCGCGCCGTCGTCCGTTCGCGCGACCACCACAGCCTCAGACCGCGCGGCACCCAACCCGCCGACGTTGGCTGGTGTGTCAGGCACGATCCGCGCCTTGACCAGATGGCCCTCGGCCTCCCGTGGACGCTCGACCGCACCCAGCTCCTCGATTGCGCGGGTGATGCTTGCCACATCGGCCAGGAGGCGCGCAGAGTGAACGCCCGGGTTCCGTTCAGGTAGCGGACGCTCATCGCGTGGCGTACCCGGATAGCGGTACGGGATCCGCTGCGGCCCTGGGAGGGGCAAATGCGGCAAATGATCGGGCACAGGCTCAGCTACGCGTCCTGCGTTCCACCATCTCGGCGAGCGTTAGAGAAACGTCGGCCTTGCGCAGACGACGACGACCACTGAGAACAACCGCCTTTACGGCGTCTGTTACCGCTCGGGTAATCTCGGCGTGCGACAGGCCCTCCGCTTCGCGTGCGAGGACGCGACGGCTCGGCTGGGTCAGCCCGTGGCTCGCGGTCAAAAGGCCAAGTAGGTGCTCTCGTGCCTCCTCGCCGGGAAGGTCGAACAAGGCGACATCGTCAAAGCGGCGCAGCAGCGCTTGGTCGAGAACCTCGCGCGTATTCGTCGCAGCGATGATTAGCGATTCGCTCTCGTCCGTGTCCAGCAGCTGCAGAAAGGTGCTGACGATCCGCCTTGCCTCTCCAACGTCCTGCGTATCGCCGCGCTGCTTGGCGATCGCATCGAACTCATCAAACAAATACACACCGCGTTGCGCGGTGGCTTGGTCGAAGACGTCAGTCAGCAGCGCCGCTGTCTCGCCCATATAGCGCGAGAAGAGCGTCTCTACGCGTACCCTAAAGAGCGGCAGCGATAGCTCCGCAGCGACCGCGCTGGCAGTCATCGTCTTTCCCGTGCCCGGCGGGCCATGAAACAGCAGGCGGCGACGCGGCTGCAGACCCCACTCGGCTAGTCGCGCGCGCCCATGATGCTCGGCGAGCAACCGGTCGATCACGACGGCCGCCTCTCCTTCAAGGACGACCCGGTCAAGCGCAACCTCGGGATAGCTGACGGCAAGGATATTCCGCAGATCGCGTGGAGCACGAACAATTGGCGTGGGCGGAAGGACGGGCTCCTCAAGCTCAACGAGATCCCGGATCTTTCCCGCTACGACGCGATGGCCGACTCGGGCCTCGCGGGCGGCAACTTGCAGCGCAATCTGCCGAAACCGGTCGGCGTCCCCGGACACGTGGGCACGAATCAGCTCCTGAAGCATCTCCGAGGTGGCCATACTTGAAGCGTAGAGGTAGCGGGGGTCAGTCTGCCGACGGCGCATGGACACACTCATGCGGGAGCATGCGATATGGCGACTCGGTAGCGAGAGTCTTGCGGCCGTTAGCAAGTCGGCCTCCGAGTAGATGTCGTCTTCTGACGCGCCATCAGCCCGCTAAGGCCTACTTCAAAGGTATCCGTCTGCCTTCACGCGCCACGAGCGGCGCGACGCTTGGGCACGGGACGGCTCGCTGCCGCGTCCCAGGGACGTACGGGACGGCCGCGACGCGGGTTGGCGTGCGTCCACAGCACCGCGACGGGGTACGCCTCCTCCGGGACGTGCGGGTAGTCCTCGCGTAGAGCCTCGTGTGTCTCGCCCATCTCAATCAGGCTCGCGATCGTTCGTACGGGCACGCGGGTTCCCGTGATGACTGGCTCGCCTCCCATCACGGCCCGCTTGCGCTCCACGTAGCGGTCGCGCAGGCGGGTGTAGGATTTGGCACGCTCGATCGCCTGTGCGACGTCCTCGGTCATCGTCACGCGCAGCGCCTCGGATAGCGCCAGCTCAGAGCCGACGGCTTGCGGCTGCGCTCCTGCCAGCCACTTGCGCAGGTGCTGCTTCGCCTTGGTCGGGAGCGCGACATCGATCTGGCGCAGCAGCACGAGCAGCGCGACTTCGTGCGCGGGGAGCAGCGGCTTGCCTTGCTTGCGCCTGGGCTTCACCACGCCCTGCTCGATCGCCTTGTCGATCGCGTTCAGCGGGAGACGGCCGATCTCAGCGGCCTCACGACGGGTCAGTAGCACCGATGTGGACGCCATAGAAATCTACCCTTACAGCACTCTACCCGGGCGAGAGGCTTCCCCCGCCGCGCCAAGCGCTGATTCATGTGTCTCTGCCCCGAACATCTCGCCGTACTCTGCCTCAAGCTACTCCCGTGTGTCGTGAGCGTGCCGGTGAGCTTCAGAATAATCCCGAAGTGGGTGACTTGATTGGGTTCGCTTAGGTGCGCGCTGGGACAAGTCGCTCGTAGCGGAGCTTGTCCGCCTCAGTCATGTGTTCCCCGGGCCACGCCATAACCCTGATCAGCCGGCCGTCCTGCATAGGCATTACCCGTGGCGCTCGCACCAGTGCCCTCCATGCGCGCTGTGCGCCTTGATCGTTCGGATCTCGCAGAAGCGCAAAGACCAGGTGAGCGACGTAGTCGGCGAGCTGCAGCCCTGCATCATCGTGAGAGACCCCAGGATTGATCCCGCCCGCAAGCACTTGACGAACGCTGATTGTGTCTACCTCGGGGTCAGTGTTCTTGATCTTGAAAGGGTGGTTTGATGGCCACTCACTCGGCATGCGTAGCGCGGTTCGATCGTCGCTGGCAAAGATTGCCTCGACACTGTCGCGCAGGAGGTCCCCGGCCTTGCCGGGATCGGCTCCTGGCCGCTCATCGATGACGATGTCCATGAGCCAACTGTCGTTCTCTGGCGCCATTGTTCGGTAAACGAGCAGGGACGTCGAGAGGAGATGTGAAACGAGCCAAGGCATCAGGATGCCGTACTGAAGGTAGTTTGGCTGCTTTATATGGCGTTCTGTGCGTGTGCGACGCTGCACCCGGGCGACTCGTTCCGCAACCTGCTTGTCCTCGACCGCCCGACGCGAGCGAGCAGCCGCGGCTGTGACCACCGCGAGCTGTCGCTCGCGCCACAGTGCCTGCGAGTCGGCGGTGAAGATGTGCGAATCAGTAGCTGAAGCCGCGACCGTGAGATTCTCGGCGATGACGAGCTCGGCCACCTCCATCAACTGCGCGTCGTCCATCTCTCCGGCCTTCAGCTCGGTCATGTCCCAGTCAGATTGACGGGCCCTCACAAACTGCTCAACGGCATCCCAGCTCTGGTCGGGGATCACAATGCCCGCCACCACGCTGATGGATAGTCGCGTTTCGTCGTGGTAGTTGAAGTCGCCGGCCTCGTCGATGCGGATCCGCATCATCGAGATCATGAGCGGTGGGCAAGACGCTGGCTAGACAGCCCTAGGCCCTACGCCAATCCTCTGGTCTTGCGCCGGGTTCCCATGCCGTCACCACAGATGCCGCCTAGGCTTGAGCGGCGCCACGTTTGTAGGCGCCGTGGGAGAGCAGCATCGCGGGGTCGGTGGACCGGTTGTCTGCCGACTCACTGACTTTCCGGCGGGGCTCCGCCAAGCTGGTAGTCGCGTGCTTTGCGTTCGCGCTCCAGATGCCTCTCGAACCAGTCCTCGTTTTGAGTTGAGTGGTCGGCAAACAGGCGCGCGTTCTCGTAGTAGCGGCCAAACCGCTCGTCGGTGTCGAGTGCATCGATCGCTGCGTCGACGTCCAGCTTCTGTGTCTCTCGCCACCGCCGCGGCCAGTCGAGTGCGACATGGGACTCACATTTGTCTGCTGAGCTCTTCAGGGGAGCGTCGTAGAGGATCACGTTGGACGTGTCGAATAGGAGCTGGCGCTGGTACTCGGGCCAGCTCGTCGATGGACACATGCACGCGCCGAGCCAGTCCTGCGCGTGCTCGTGTTCGGCGGCCTCGACAATCGGGTCACCAAGGTAAGTGCCCGTCGTCTGATCCATGACGGCACTACCGATGGACACCGCGCCTCTGAGCGCAATGCCCATCGACAGAGCCTCGCAGATGATATCTGCACACCGCTGTAGAAATGGGCCGACGAACAACGGATCAAGCGGAGCCCAAACAACGATCGTGTCGCTGAAGTGAGCGCTATGAGTCGGAAGGGCAAACAGCACTGGCACACCTTCGCCAGGTGCGATTTCGCGTATCCCTGCGCATCGCAGGCTGGGCTTCGTGACGGCCTCGTCGATTAGCTGTCGATAAGCGCGAAGGACCGCATCGAGCCCGACGTGATCAAGCCAGCTTCGAAAGCCAAGTACATCGAAGAAGCCGAGCATCCATGGGCGCGGGGCGAGAGTATTCTGATCATCGTCTCGCTCTGATGGGGCCGCCCGACCGCCTGCGTCGAACAACCCGGCCGCGACGCACCGCAGATCTGGCAGCTCGGACCCTACCGCACGCTCTGAGTCGAGAACCTCCTTGATCCGTTCGTCGTCATAGTCGTAGCCGCCGGCGGCAACTGCGTCGTCTGTCGGCATCAGCTCGTCAATGAGAAGTCGATAGGGGCAGCGCTCGTCGATTTGACACGCGTCCCACAGCTCTTGGCAGCGAGCGCGGTACGCGTCCGCCGACATCCCCCGCTTCTCATGCAGCCCCGCCTGGAGGTAGTGGGCGATGGCGCGCTCGAATGCCTCTGGCTCCTCCACGATATGGACAAGAGGATATGCCGGATGCCCGGTTGCCTCCGCTCCCTCATCTCGGCGGGGATGGCTAGGCTTTGACGTAGCGGCACTGTCCAGGCCGATTTGTAGCGTGCGGGCATGGACAAGCAACCGTCGGCGCGCCCCCCATTCGACAACACCGTCTCGGTGATCATCTGGGCGCTACTCACCGGCGGGCTGCTGGCCGCCCTCTCCTCGCGCGGCCTGCACATAGTCGCAGTCGCTTTCGGCCTAGTCGTGCTCGCTGCAGGTTTGGTGGTCCTGGCCTTCAACTGGAGCCGGAACTCCACAGATTGGACAGGGCGCCGTGCATCTGATCGTCGCCGCGTGATCGCTGCGCTTGTGGCATGCGCTGCGCTGCCCATGATCCTACTCGCCGTCATGACGGCGGATGGCCTGGGTACGCCGCATGGCGGCAAACTCTGGGTGGTCCGAGCAGGCCTTTTGACCGCGGTCGTCGCCACCTCGGCGATCTGCCTGTCAGGGCTTATGGACTGGAGCTACACGACTCCGCTGCGCCGTGGGCCACGATACGGACCTCGGCCTTGCACTACCTCCACGAGCGAAGAGTGGCGCTCGCTCACCAGCAACTGGCTCCTACATCGGATGATCGCCTACACGACCGTCCGTGTCGCGGTAATCGGGCTGATTGGAATTGTGCTAGCGGGCGTCCTTCCAAAGGTTCCGCAGCCCATCACCTCTGTGCTGGCCGCAGCCGCCGCAATTCTCGTTGCATATGTCCTTAACCGCGTGACACCTGTAGCGGCGTTGAGCCAAAACCCTCCGTTGCGTGTCGGCGATGCCGTCATCCTGGCCGAGGAGTACGGAGCAGGGGTGGAGAATAGGCCGATCTATTACGTCGTCGATGTCGCTGTCGAGGGCATCCAGCTACGCGAACTCAAGGACGGCGTGCCGATCGGTCCCGAGGAGCGCTCGCACGACCGGACCCTTGAGATCAGCGACATCAACCGCCTCTTGCGCGCACGCACCAATTTCACTGGGTGCTCTGCCGCATGCTCGCGCGTAAATAAGTACTGCCCGCTGAAGATGGGCGAGCCTACCCATCCACCAAATACGTGACACCGCCCATCCAACCTTCGCAGTCGCTATCGGTCGCGTTGCTTTACGACGACTCGCTTGATCGGCACGGAGGTATCCCGCAGTACCTGACGATGCTCGGACGGGGACTGACACGACGCGGACATCGCGTCGTTTACCTCGTGGGTGAATCGTCAATCGATCGCCTTGGAGACGCCGAGGTCTGGAGTCTCGCCCGCAATGTGAGGGTGCGCTTCAACGGAAGTTCGGGGACAATCCCGGTCGCCAGTCGGAGCCGGGACATCGCTAAGATCCTCGCTGGCTACGCGTTTGACGTCGTCCATGTCCAGGTTCCGTATTCGCCGTTGATGGCCGGGCGCGTGATTCGCCGTGTGAGCCCTTCAGTTGCCGTCGTTGGCACCTTCCATGTCAACTCCGAGCGCGTTCTGCCAAAGGCCGGAGCTCGCCTCCTTTCTGCTGTCACGCGGGAGTCATTGAGACGCTTCGATCGAATGATGTGCGTAAGCGATATCGCATCTCGTTTCGCCCATCGCTGGTTCGGCCTCTCCGAGACCGAGATAGTGCCAAACATGGTTGACGGTCATGCGCTGCGATCGATGGCGGCGAGCGTCTACCGGCGACCGGCTAACGGTCCACGCCTGGCCTTTATAGGTAATCTCGTCCCGCGTAAGGGGATCGAGACCCTGCTCTCGGTGATGCCCGCAGTTGCTGCGATCCACCCCAGAGCCACACTGACTGTGGCCGGCGATGGGTACTTGCGTCCTCGTCTGGAACGGTCAGTTCGGCAGGCTGGTCTCAGCGCCGCTATTCGGTTTGCTGGCACCATCAGCGAGGGTGAAAAGGCCGCGTTGCTGGGCAGCGCCGACATCGCGTGCTTTCCATCCCGGTACGGCGAGAGCTTCGGAATCGTATTGCTCGAGGCAATCGCAGCGGGCGCAGGCGTAGTCTTGGCCGCGCGTAATACCGCCTACGCCGAGGTGCTCCGCGAAACACCGTCTGCGCTTAGCGCACCGGACGACGCCGACGAGCTCGCGCGTATGGTGTTGCGCTTCCTAGCAGATCCCAACCTCCGTGCGCAGGTGCGCGGGCGCCAACAGCAGATAGCGGTACGGCACGAGGTCGACCTTGTTACAAGCCGTGTTCTGGGGGTTTACCGCGCGGCACTTTGTCGCCGCCGCGGAGGGCGGGCTGACGAAAGCCGGACGGAGGAGGCGGAGGTCAGTCTTGCCTACTGAGACGGTTGAGAATCGCCAGCAGTTGCCCAGCGCGGTTGTGAGGCGAGACATTGTTGCTGGTCCGCGTCGCTTGGTTCCGTCGGGCTGGACGCAGTTGCTGAGCCATCTGCCGACCAGCCGATTCGTGACAGCTCGGACCGCCTACAGTTACGGTGGACTCGCGAGCACTGAGGATGAGCTGGCCCGGTTGATTGTAGGGAGCGCCCGTCATCGCTGGCGCTACTCGACGCGAGCCGTGACGCTCTGCAGTAACCGACGGCGCGCGGACCTGATGCGCGGCATCGAGGCGGTCGGCATGGAGCACCTTACAAGCGCCCTCGCGACGGGCCGGGGGATCGTACTCACCTCAGTGCATCTCAGCGACTTCGACCTAGGCGGCTCGTGGATTTCACAGGTATCCGGCCGTGAGGTCGTTGCGGTCGTGGGTGGCCCCTGCCCACGTTTGCGCGAAGCGGCGTTTAACCGCATACGACGTACCTGCGCGGTCCTAGTGCGCCGCGAGGAGGTCACGAGGATCGCCGATCTTGTTGGTGATCTAGCGCGCGGGCGGATCGTGAGTTTGATGCTCGATCGACATCCCCAAACCGGAGGTGCTGAGGTTGAGTTCTTCGGACGCCGTGCTGTCCTGTCGGCCGCCCCGCTCATCCTGGCACGCCGAACCGGCGCCCCTGTAATCGTCGGAGGCCTCAAGGCTCAAGAAACTGGGGGTCATCTGGTTCGGATCGCCCCGACGTCGGCTGTTACGACGAGCAATAGTGGAGTCGCCTGGCTTCAAGGGATCACCCGTCAACTGGAGGACCTGATCCGATGGGCGCCAGACCAGTGGCACATCCCGCCGCGTATCGCACAGCTTCCTTGGGGAGACCACTAGTGTCTGAGCCGTCAATTCGGTGTGAAATTTCCGCTTCCCGAGCCGGGCATCAGTTCATACATCAGCTGCGCCCAGCATCTTGCCGTACTCTGCCTCTAGCTGCTCGCGTGCGTCGTGGGCGTGCCGGTGAGCTTCAAACAAGTGGACATAGGTGTCCCAGGTCGTTGAGGTCTTTGTGTGCCCGAGTTGGCGGGAGACGAATTGCACGTCGCGGCCTTGGGCGATCAGGATAGAGGCGAAGGTGTGTCGCAGGCAGTGGAATGTCACGTCTTCCAGGTTCGCGTGTTTGCGCGCGTCGTGGAACAGGTCGAGCAGGGCGCCCCTGTAGGTCATTGGCCGGCGCGGCACCGAACTCTGGAAGACGAAATCGGTGTCTGTGGAGAACTCTTCGGCGAGGCGTCGTCGGCGCAGGAGCTTGCCGAGGGTGTCCATCAGCACGATGTCGCGTTTTGCTGCCTTCGTCTTGAGGGGGACTCGCTTGCCCTGACGGCTGAGCTGGAACCGCACATGGATTACTCCCTCGGTGAAGTCGATGTCGCCCCATTGGAGTGCGAGGACTTCCATGACTCTCATGCCTGTGAATAGTGCTGTTGCGATGATCGCGAGGGCTGGCCCTGCGTGTTCGAGCAGCCTGTCCATCTCATCGCGGGAGAGGAACCGTTGGCGGGGTTCTCCGGCGCCTGGGCGCTCGCGGGGCAGCAGCTTGTCGGCTGGACTGGCGGGGATGATGTTGTGGCGTGCTGCGTAGCCGAAGACGCCTCTTACAGCCATCCAGCGTGCGCGGATTGTCCATGTCGATGCTTTGAGCTTTCGCTGCTTGCGGTGCCACTCGACAAGGTCGTCGGTCGTTATGGACCGGATGCGTCGATGTCCGTAGTCGGGGATGAGGTGCAGCATCACGCCGATTTTGTAGGCCTCAAGGGTTCGCGGTCGTAGCTCGCCGATCTCGACAAGGCCTTCGATGTATTGCAGCCATGCAAGCGCAACGTCCTCGACCTTCTCTTTGCCGCCTGTTTCCGGGACGCCGCCGGAGCGGACTTCCACGGCCCAGGCGTCGCGTACCCGGCGGGCCTCCATGAGGCCGACCTCGCCGATCGTCTTCCACTTCGCCTTGCGTGCGCCTGGCGAGGTTGCGCAAGCGATGTAGGTCTTGTTGCTTCGGTAGAGGCCGCGCTCTATGCGTATCCGCTCACTGCGCGCCATCAGCTCGCCTGTCTCAGCGGCGTGTGCGTTCGGTGAGGCCGAGCAGCGCCGCGTCCAACTCTTGGCGGTGGTAGATCTTCCGCTTGCCGCCGTGCGCGGTGAACGTGCCGTCTGCGCTCAGCTTGCGGAACGTGCCTGCGGGCACTCTCGTGTACTCGACGGCCTCCTCGAAGGTCATCCACGGCGAACCCCCATCCGGGGTCGCGAGCTGCTCGGCGAGCTGCTCGACAAGGCGTACAGCGAGGCTGCACGCCAGGGCGTCGAGGAAGGCGCCGGGGATCTCGATCGGTCGTGCGTCATCGTGCTCGATCAGACCAGACCCGGGCGGTGATCTCAAGGGTCTGTCAGCAGGGCGCGGCCGGGTGGCCTGATTGCAGGGCCGGCGGGCTTTCTTGGCCTGCCCAATGTGGCATGCTGGGGCCGTTTTCAACAGGCCTTCCGTGCGTTGAAGGCTCATGCTGGGCCCGTGGGCTTGCGGAAGACGAGCACGTCCTCGTGCGCTACGACGTGGGCGCGTTCGCCTCGTGCGCGCATCCGGCGGGCGTGCAGCGTTTGCCAGAACGACGGGCGCATCACGATCTCGCTGTCGCGGATTGTGGCGAGCATGCCGATGATGCGCTGCCAGTAGTTCAGCCCGAGGTTCTCGCAGAGCGTGATCGTGTCGCCGCTCAGGTTGTGCAGCGCTCCGCCGGAGCGCATGTCCTTGGTAACGAGCACGAGGAACCCGCCCGGCTTCAGCACGGCCGCGCACGCTTCGTACACCTCTGCCATAGCGGCGAGGTAGGCGCGTCCGCGAGCGTGTCCGAGGTTGGTCTTGTCCGCGCTGTAGTTGCTGGTGTCCTCGCGGCGAATCGGCCCGACGCCGCTGACGAGATTCGCGGTGGATACGTCCGCGACCTCGCAGGCATAAGGCGGCGAGGTGAGGATCAGATCGACGCGACCGTATGCCGTGGGTACGTGGGTGGCGAGGAGTCGGGGTAGTTGACGGGCGTCGCCTTCGATGACGTGCGCGGACGAGCGCGCACCCTGATCCTGGGCGTGTTCTATGTTCGCGCGAGCGAGTGTCGCCCATCTGGTCTCTAGCTCGGTCCCGACTGCTCGGCGGCCGGCGTGGATCGACTCCACGAGTGTCGTGCCGATCCCGCACATCGGGTCGAGGACGAGGTCGCCGGGGTCACTGTATGCCTCGATCGCGCGACGTGCGAGCGTTGGGAGCATCTTGCCGGGGTGCCGGTTTGACTCGGGGAGGTAGCGGCCGTGGCGCTGCCACTGGCTCGTCGTCTGTGCGCACGGCCATATCGCGAGCGGCAGATCAGCGGTGCGATAGGGCGCGCGGGTTCGTGTCCGTGGTCGTCGTGGGGTGCTGCTCGCGGGACAGGCTTGATCTCGTGTGCGTCGGGTTCGGTTGCGTACTGCGCTTGTCGCTTCATGCGGGTGCATCGTGTTCACCTTTCGGTTTGTGCTTTGGGTTGGTGCCGAGCCAGTCCTGATAGGTCTCGGGCTGCTCAGCGGAGATGAAGATGGGCGCGAACGGGCCGTTTGAGGTGAGGTCCGCGAGGGTCACGAAGGACACCGGGACCGTCCCGAAGCGGTCGCGGTCAGGGTCGGAGCGGTGCAGCGCGATCACACGTTGGATGCGTCGGCGCGACGCCTTGGTCGTCTGGTCGGCCAGAACGATCAGGACCGCCGGGAATACCCGGTAGTACGCGCGCCATAGCGGCCCGTCAGGGGCGTCTTGGGGTGTCGGCCTGGGGGTGTAGTGGCGTAGCTGGGCGTAGCGTGCGAGCTTGGCGGCGAGCTGCTCGACCGGGATTGTTCCTCGGTCGAGCTCGATGAATCGCTGGTGCAGGATCAGCGACTCGTCCGATGTTCCTTGCAGGTAGGAGAGAAGCGCGTCGGCGATCACGAGCTGTGCCGGACGTCGGCCACGCGCGGGTGTGATCGGGTGGGCGATCTCGTGCCGCCAGGAGAGCGGGCCGCAGTCGTCGCTCGCGCGTTCGCGTGCGGCGTTGACGAACGCGATGCCGGTGTCGTTGACCGCGAGGGTGTGCCTGCGCAGCGGCCCTGCCGCCTCGGCCGACGAGATGAGGTGGCGTCGGGGCTCTGCGAGCGCGCCGGTCGCGCTGAGGATGTCAGCGCCCTGGCTGGTCAGAAACCAGAGCCCGACACCATGAGGCCCAGTCGCTCGCTCGACGAGCCCGCGCTCACCGAGCCTGACGAGAACTCGTTGCGTCCAGCGCAGCAGCGTGTCGGGTGTGTGTAGTGCGTGTACTTGTCGAGCGGTGAGCAGCCGGTGTTGGTGCAGGCTCTCGAGCATCTCGACAGCGACCGCTGGCAGCGCCCCGCGCTTGACGGTTACCTGGCTCATTCCATGTCCTCGGGGTCGGGGAGCCTTGGCATCGCCGAGCGCTCCGGTGCCGTGACCTGAGCGGCTTTGGTGCCGCCGGTCTTGCTGGTGAGGTGCGCGCGGATCCGCTCATCGAGCGTGTCGAGTGCCCGGATCGTCTCGGCCGCATTGACGCGGCCGGATGCTTGGTCGATCGTGGGCTGGACCTGGGGGACGTGCTCGGGCCGGTAGGCGTCGGCGAACAGGTCTGTGACAGCCAGGTTCTCGAACAGGAACGGCCGGGTCAGTCCGCCGTGATGCGTG
>Ga0302225_10001540_pt1 | contig 14595 bp, 11 predicted proteins | sample II_Palsa_E3_2_FD_193515 | JGI IMG/M metagenome (GOLD analysis project Ga0302225, IMG submission 193515) | Peat permafrost microbial communities from Stordalen Mire near Abisko, Sweden - II_Palsa_E3_2 | ecosystem: Environmental > Terrestrial > Soil > Palsa > Peat permafrost | place: Sweden...
TTTTCTTTCGAATAACCTCTAGCCTCTAATCTCTAATCTCTAATTTCAAAACCTCACTTTACCGCCGCCCCAATCGTGGGCGAAACGTCGCTTTCATTTTTCAGCCGGTCCAATGCCGTAATTACGTAAAGGTAACTTTTGCCTTTTTCAACTGAGTCGTCAGTATAGCTGGTACCGCTGTCGTATTTTATGTCGAGGATATTTTTGGGATTTTCTATGTCGACCTTTGCGGTATCATCGAAACGGTAGATCACATAGCCGTAAACCGGCTCCTGGTCTTTCGCCGGCAGAGGCGCGTTCCATTGTAATTGAACTGCTTTTTGAGGCGTTACGGTTGCGGTGAAATTGAGCGGTGGATTTGGGGGGATCGAATCCAGCCACAGCATTGGGGGTGGAAGCGCGGCAAATTTATAGTAATTGTTCTTCAGCGAGTCGGTAAAACCGAGGGGGTCATTCTCGAGCGATTTGGCGCTGAAATAAACGCTTCCCTGCACCCTTGGATTGTCGCGCAGGTATTTGATCGCATTGGGCATTGCCGCCGGGTCTTTAAACTTACTGCCCTTTTTATGTTCGCCAATACGGTAAGCCGCCATACCGATGTACAGGTGCCGGTCATAGGTATTATCGCTCCACCAGTCGAGCAGCTTGTCGAATGAAACAGAACGGTCGCCGATTGCGAAATAGATCTGCGGGGTGATATAATCGAGCCAGCCTTCCTTTATCCATTTTCTCGAGTCGGCATACAGTTCGTAGTAGGATGGAAGGCCATGGGTGTCGGAACCCTCCGGGTTGTTGGATTTGTTGGCCCAAACACCAAATGGGCTTATGCCAAACTTCATGCGCGGTTTATGCTTGTGAATGCTGTCGCTCAGCATTTCAATCAGCGTGTCAACGTTGTGGCGCCGCCAGTCATTAATATCATCAAAGCCGGCGCCGTAGGTTTTAAAGGTTTGCGCGTCCTTAATGGTTTGTCCTTCTATTCGGTAGGGATAAAAATAGTCGTCGAGGTGTACGCCGTCGATATCATAATTGTCCACCACATCCAAAAATACCTTAACAATGTAGTCGCGCACTTCGGGTATTCCCGGGTCAAACAATTTCATACCTCCATAAATAAAAAACCATTCAGGCTTGATGTTGCTGATATGCGTCGGGCTTAAGGTCGAATATTTGTTATCGGTGCTGGCCCTATAGGGATTAAACCATGCATGCAGTTCCATTCCGCGCTTATGGGTTTCGGTAATTGCAAAATCAAGCGGGTCGTAAGCGGGGTTGGGCGCCTGTCCCTGTACCCCTGTCAGCCATTTCGACCAGGGCTCCCGGCTTTTGGCGTAAAAGGCATCGGCGGCCGGCCGGATCTGGAACATCACCGCATTTATACCGGCATCCTGCAAAAAATCAAGCAGGCTGGTTAATTCCTTCTTTTGCTGGTCAACAGGCAGACCCGGCGCACTTGGCCAGTCAATATTTTCTACGGTCGCTATCCAGGCGCCTCTGAATTCACGCTTCGGTTCGTTTTTAATTTTTATCGGCTCGTCAGTTTTTTTTATGGGCAATGGCATTGTGTGGCCGGGTGTATCTGTTTTTTGCGCGGGCTGGCCGGGCTGCTGAGCAAACAGGGTTAGACTAAAGAATATGATGAGTAACGGTAAGATAAACCAGCGGCAGATCTGCATTAATGAATGTTGTTAAAAGCTGCAAAGATAGGAACTCCCTTGAAAGCTGATTTAAAGCCCGCATAATAAAATGCCTGTATTTTGTGTTTTAATCATATTGTGCTAATTTTAGCCGCTTAGCAACAAAATCGCAAATTTTAATCGATTACCTTCCTGCGATTTCTTGCCGGCGACTATTTATGATAAACCGATTGTTTTAGCCTGTTGTTTATGTTTTTAAGAAAAACAATAGAACAACACGATAGCAATATTGTTTAGGTTAAAATAATTAAGCTGAACCCCTAGTGGTTTGCGCACTTAACTGTATCTCAACATAAAACCAATTGTTATGGAAAACCAAACAGGTCAGGCCCCAAAGAAAAATTCAAACGTAATATACTTTCTTATCGTTGTTGTGCTGGCGTTGCTGGCGACCGATGTGTACTTGTATCTGCAAAAAAACAAGTCCGATACAAGGATAGTTTATCAAAACGACGAACGTACAAGGCTCCAAACTGAATTAGATAGCCTTGAAGCACAGATCGAAACGGTGAATACCGGCAAAGCGAAACTGTCGGCCGCAATGCAGACAAAGACCGATTCACTGGAATCTAAAATCAAGGTTTTACGTAAAGAATTAGCCAAAGGCAAACTTACCCAGGCCGACCTTGAGCAGGCCCAGGAAAATATCAAACAGCTCAGGTATTTCGTTACCAATTACACCGCCCAGATTGAGGAACAAAAGAAGCAGATCAATTCCTTAACCACCGAGCGGGACACCTTAAAAACAAATTTGGTAACAGCCAAAAAAACAGATAGCAGCCTTTCCAAACAGAACCAGGACCTTGGTGACAAGGTGAAGGTTGGTTCAGCTATCAAATTAGCCACCAGCGATGTCGTCGCATACAAAATAAAGGGAAGCGGCAAAGAAGTGGATACCAAACGGTCAAGCGTGGCCAAAAAGATAAAGATCAACTTCACCGTTGCTACGAATGATATAGCCGAAAAAGGCATGCACGACTTATTCGTTAGGGTGATTGATCCTACCGGAAATTTAATTACAACGACAGAGTCGACAAATTTTACTGCCGACGGGCAGGATTTGCAGTACACGTATAAAACTTCGATTGATTATAAGAACGATGGCAGCTTGTACACCATCGATTGGGTTAACCCTTCAGCCTTTCAAAAAGGAAGTTACACCGTTATCCTATATGCAGACGGCTTTACCATGGGTAAAACAAGTTTCGAGTTGAAGTGACAGCCGAAACTATATTCAACAAAAACGCCCGGGAGTTTATTCCGGGCGTTTTTGTTTTACAACAGATTTTAGCGATATGGCCTTTATATCCTTAGATCACAGTCCCATTGGGTATCACCGCCCGTTTTTTTACAATCACAATGCCGTCCTGAACGGTGTAGGTTTCAAAGTCTCCATTTTCCAGTTTTTCGCCTACATTTATTTTCACGTCATCGCCGATACGGGTGTTTTTGTCGATGATGGCATTTCGGATATGGCATCGGTCGCCTATACCCACAAACGGCGAATGGCTCAGGTGCGATTCCTTGATCTGCTCAAGCGTTTCGTAGTTATCGCTGCCCATTACATAACAATTTTCGATGATGGATTCAAGACCGATGCGGGTACGGATGCCTATAATGGAATGGGTGATGCTGCTGGCATTGATGATACACCCGTCGGCAATCAGTGCTCTATCCACCCGGGTGCCCGACATTTTTGAAGGCGGCAGCATGCGCGCCCGGGTATAGATCGGCTTGGAATCAAACAGGTTAAACTGCGGGATGTCGTCAGTCAAACCAAGGTTGGCCTCAAAAAACGAGGGGATTGTACCGATATCGGTCCAGTAACCTTCGTATTGATAACTAACCACCCTATGTTCGCTTATCGACTGCGGAATGATCTCTTTACCGAAATCTGTGCGGTCATTGCCTTCCAGCAGGTCGTATAATAACTTTTTGTTGAACAGGTAGATTCCCATTGACGCAAGATATAATCGGCCCTCTGCTTTCATCTGCGGGCTAACTTCCGATTCCCAGTTTTCAAATCCGCTCTTCGGTTTTTCGATAAAAGCCGTAATCAGGTTGTCATCGTCGGTTTTCAGGATACCAAAACCCGGAACATCGTTAACATGAACCGGGATGGTAGCAATCGATATCTCCGCCTCGCTTTGGATATGCTGGTTGATCATGTCTTCGAAATCCATTTGATAAAGCTGGTCGCCGGACAGAATAAGCACGTATTCAAACTCATGTACCGACAGGTGCCGCAAACTTTGCCTAACCGCGTCGGCTGTTCCCTGGAACCAGGCCACACTGGAAGGGGTTTGCTCCGCAGCTATAATATCAACAAATGCCTCGCTGAAACTACTGAAATGGTAGGCGTTTTTGATGTGCTTATTCAGTGAGGCCGAGTTGAATTGCGTGAGCACAAATATCCGGTGTATGCCCGAATGCAGGCAGTTGGAGATCGGTATATCCACCAGGCGGTATTTTCCGGCAATCGGAACCGCTGGTTTTGAACGTGTGGCGGTTAACGGTGACAGGCGGCTGCCCTGGCCCCCGCCAAGAACGATGCAAATTACTTTTGAGGTCATATAGTTGGTTTTAAGCTTTCATAAAGTCGTATATACTCTTTTGCCGATCGATCCCAGGAGAAATCGAGCGCCATCATCAATTTTTGCAGCCGCTCCAGGTGTGCGGTATTATTGTAAAGGGAGATGGCCCGGCTCACAGAATGGCAAATATCTTCCACACTGGCATTGTTGTAACAAATGCCGTATCCCCCTTCGTCGCCGAAATCGACCACCGTATCTTTTAGCCCGCCGGTACGCCTCACCATCGGGCAGGTGCCGTATCGCAGCGCGTAAAGCTGGTTAAGCCCGCAGGGCTCAACCCTCGATGGCATCAGTAAAAAGTCGGAGCCGGCATAGATCAGGTGGGCAAGCGACTCATCGTAACCGATAAAGATATTGCATTGATCACTGTAAAAATTCTTCAGTTCAGTTAGCTCCCTTTCATTGTCTTTTTCACCGGCGCCCAGCAGCAGGAAGTTGAACTGACCGGGATGCTCGTTAAAGCTCTCTTCCATGGCAGCCGCAAGCAGGTCGGCGCCTTTTTCAAACACCAACCTGCCGATAAAGGAAATAAGCGGCCTGTCTGGCGACAATCCAAACCGGCTGCACAAAGCTTCTTTGTTAGCCTTTTTGCCGGCAGTGATCTGTTTGATGGAGAACTTGCCGGGAATCATGGCATCCGTTTTCGGGTTCCACACCTCCGTATCGATGCCGTTGATGATGCCGCTGCCCTTGTGCCCTTCGATATAAAAAAGGTACTCCAGCCCGTTAGATTGAAGCGACAACTCGGTAAGATAGGTCGGCGAAACCGTGGTATACCGCCAGCAGCATTTCACGGCGGCGGCAAGCGGGTTGATCGACCCGCCCCAGTCAAGCAATCCGGCAGTGCTCATATCAATCTCGGGCAGGTACGAGAGTTTGTCCCAGCTAAAGGCGCCATGGTACTGCCCGTTGTGTATGGTTAATACCGTAGGCGTACCGGAAAGCCGGGTATACAGGCGCGAATGCTGCAACAAATAAGGCACCAGGCCTGAGTGATGATCATGACAATGGATAATATCCGGCGTCTGTTGCGAATAATTTATCCAATCCAGGAACGCTATCTGGAAGGCAATGAATTGGTCGGTTTCATCAGGATATTGATATACTTCTTCGCGGTCGAGCAATCCTGGTATTTTCACCAGGTACAACTCAAACCCCAATTTATCAGTTGACTCTTTTAAAATTTCAAAATAAAGCCTGCGTGTACCGAGCAATGTCGAGGCCCGAAACACTATATCGAAAGCGTTTTCCTGTGTAAACTTTCGATTATAAAAGGGCATTACCACCGCAGCCTGCAAGCCGGCCTGGTTTTGGTATTTCGGCAACGCGCCCACTACATCAGCCAGCCCGCCTACTTTGGCAACTGGATAACACTCGGCGCTCAGGTGAAAAACTCGCATAGGTTAAATATTGGCTGAATTTAAGCAAAAGAATTCCTCAAAGAAACAAATGCGTACGCATAATATGTTTTGAAAAATGATTTTTATTATTTGTTCAGCAACAAGCAAGCATCGTTTAGAGAATAGAATTCGAACCGCCTTTTTATTGAAATAACTTCATAAAAAGTGCATTTTCCCTAACAAAAATTACGGATTTTTTAATTCCATTTAGCGGCCGTCGCCGATTCTTTGGGCATATCGGGGACCGGTTAATCTCGCCTAAAAGTTTATTGAGCAATTTAGAAGTGTCGATCGAAGCTGCCCAACCTCCTCGTAGGTTTGTTGGTAACGACCTGTTGAATCCAGGGTAAGTAAAGTGGTCTTCTTGTTCTCCGGGTCGATCATGAAATATTCCTTCACGCCGGCTTTCTCGTAAAGCGTCCTTTTCCGTTGCGTATCGTACGCCCGGTTGGTCGAAATTATTTCTATGATGAGCGATGGAACGCCGTGAACGCCATTTTTTTGAAGAATGCTTTTTTCTTCATTTAAAACAACAAACAGATCGGGTTGAACCACTGATTGGTATTCCTCAAAATAAACATCAAACGGGGCCGTCAGTAAAGTTCCAACAGGATGCTCATTTAAAAATTGGAAAAGGATGGCTGTCAGTTTGATCAAAATCGACTGGTGTTCCATCGAGGGTGAGGGCGCCATAATTAATTCGTTAAATATAACTTCACAGCGCGTACCCTCGGGCAGCATCCCATAAACCTCCACCGCCGTAGCCGGTATCTCGGATATAATATTTTTATATTTCTGCTGATCGTCCATTTTCCCGTTAAACTGGCGCTTTATACAAATATAAATATTTGCGGTTAATATTTATTCAGCAACCGGGGCAGCCGATTCATACAAATGAATTGATTTTGACTAAACACCAATCGCAGACACTTTCGGTCCCGATGGGTATCGAAAGTAGTGACTTTTCAACTTCCGGACTTTACTGACTTCCGGACTAATCTAAATATTCCCCTTTTTTAATTCCTCCACCGCGTGATTTGCAGCTCTTGCAGCAAAGGCCATATACAATATGGATGGGCTTTGATTACCTGTGCTGGTCATGCAAGCCCCATCGGTAACGAATACATTGTCGCACAAATGCAGCTGATTCCATTTATTCAGCAGTGATGTTTCAGGATCATGGCCCATCCGGCAGCCGCCCATTTCATGAATGTCAAGGCCTGGCGCCTGGTGGGTATCGTTCTTGTGGATATCCTTTACACCCGCCTTCTCCAGCATTTCAGCGCTTTGTTCCAAAAAGTCAGCCACCATTTTATCATCGTTATCATCATACCCCACCGACGTGATCAATTGCGGTATACCCCATGGATCAACCTGGTCGGTGCTCAGGCGCACATGGTTGGTTTCCTTGGGGATAGTTTCGCCCTGCATAAACATGCCGGCATACCACGGCCCGGGTTCGGTTATCGAATCTTTATAATTGCCGCCAATGCCCTCCTGGCCCTCGCGGTAGGCCGGCCCCCTGCCGGAGTAAACAAATGTTAAAAAGGTGCCCAGGTAATCGGTATCCTGCTTGTGCAGGTTGCGGTAATTGGCAATGATAGGATTGGTTGGGTTGCGACCATAATAGTAACGGTCTTCAAATCCTTCCATAATACCGCCAACGCTTGCCCGGTAATTTTGGAAGGCCAGGTATTTGCCCAATAAGCCATTGTCGTTACCCAGCCCGTTTGGAAAGCGGTTCGATTTTGAGTTCAGCAAAATCAGGTTGGTATTAAGGCAGGCGGCGTTCAAAAAGATCACTTTGGCAAAGTAATCGTCTTCCTGTTTGGTTATTGCGTCGATTATTTTAACCCCCACCGCTTTCCCTTTTTTCTCGTCATATAGGATGGAGTGCACCACGGAGTGCGGCCTGATGGTCAGATTGCCGGTCTTCTTTGCCCATGGCAGGGTTGAGGATACCGAGCTGAAATACCCGCCAAACGGGCACCCCCTGTAACAGAGGTCGCGCGCCAGGCAGCCCACACGCCCCTGCTGCTTATGAATTTCCTGTGGTTTGGTTAGCTGCGCCCAGCGTGTGCGCACCATATGCCGGTCAGTATAATTCGCTTTGATTTTGTTTTGAATTTCCTGTTCCACGCAGCTCATCTCGAACGGAGGCAGGTATTCGCCGTCAGGAAGGGCTTCTAATCCATCCCGGCCGCCGCAAATACCGGCAAATATCTCCACGTGCGAATACCAGGGGGCAATATCTTCATAACGTATGGGCCAGTCAATGGCATATCCATAGCGCTGGGGCGCCGAAAACTCAAAATTGCTCCAGCGCTGGCATGCCCGCCCCCAGGTGATGGATTTCCCGCCAACCTGGTAGCCCCGTATCCAATCGAACGGTTTCTCCTGGATGTAAGGATGTTCCTTGTCCTTCACAAAAAAGTGCTGCGTATCCTCGCCATAAGCATAGCATTTGCTTACCACAGGATTTTCTTCCTTCACCTTTAAGGGTTCTTCCATGCGGTGCTGAAAATCCCAGGGATTTTTCATCGCCGTGGGATAGTCCTTAATGTGTTCAACATTGCGCCCGCGCTCCAGCACCAGCGTTTTTATGCCCAGATCGCAAAGTTCCTTGGCGGCCCATCCGCCGCTGATGCCAGAGCCAATCACAATGGCATCATATGTGTTTTTGTTTTGCATAGTCTATAAAAGCTGAAGGCTAAAAGCAGAAAGCTTAAAGCTAAAATTTTGCATGTCAAATGGTCCTGTTTTATGTGAATTTAATTAATAGAACTTATCATGATATCGCATACATCTTCGGGACAAAACTTACCTATATTTATTCCCCACACTTCCTGCCCGGGATAGCGTCTCAACCGCGTTTCAATTAAAAAACAGCTCATCCATAAAAACCCAGCCCGGTTGTTTTTTAACAGGGTCCCATGACGGCAGTGTTTGCAGCGGACTGGCCACGATCTTTAAACAAGTAATAGGCTTTCCCGTCGCTAACGGGCAATCCATCCCTTTAACCAAAAATGGGTCGTTCTTTTGTGGAGCGGGCGTTTTAATAGTGCTCAACAATTTCATATGTCCCGCATCCGCTCCTCCCCAGATTTTTATGCTCACCGGCAAAAAAACCTGGCTGCCGATGTTCCGCATGCAATTTAAGGTTACTGTGTGTAACATTACCGGCAGTTTAAATTGCAGGTAAATACCAAGATCTTTTTGCGATGCGATCCATTTGCCGTTGGTAAAGTTTGTGCCGCCCATGTCTTTATCTACCAGTGTTTTGGGCCCGTCGGCGGCATACCTCGGGTCCGGTGCGGTGATAAAACTGATACTGTCCGGCGTGTAGAGGCTTTTGTAAAATGCAAACTGCACCATATCGCTGCCAATCCAGCCAGCCTTATAAGCTTTCGCTTTGATATTCGTATTCCCGCTGATCATTTGCCCCGGTTTATACAGCAGCGATTTCACGCTATCCGGGTCTGTGCCATCTTCGGTATAGCGTATCTCCACGCCTTTTATTGGGTGACTCATCAGCAGCGGCATTGGGCTGGTAAACACAAAGCTGGTGTTTTTTACCTGCGGCGCATTAAGCTTGATCGGCTTGCCATCATCTTTAAAGCCTGTGACGTATTCAATATCAGGGTGGGCCTTTTGCACCGCGGCAACTTCGTCACCCGGCAAACCCGTATCCCAAATGGCAACTTTTTTCAGGCTTTTGATGGAAGCGATTTGTTTTAGAGCCTTCGGGTCGAGCTTAGTGCCTGCGAGCGATAAGCTTCGCAAATACTTTAGGTTGGCCAATTGGCTTAAGGTCGTTCCGGTTATATCGGTAAAGTTCAGGTTCAACGTCCTCAGGTTTTCAAATTGCGCAATAGTTTTCAATTCCGCATCTTTTACCGGCATCTTATCCAGGTCGATAGAGATCACTTGTTTTTTAATACCGCTTAATTCCGCCAGAACCCCCGGCCGGTACGAACTGCTGTTGTAAATGTCAACGCCCAAAGCCGGAGAGCCTTGCGCAACCGGGTAGATCACCCGGTAATTGTTGTTCAGCTTTTTGATGAGTTTATCGTCGGCAGCGGCAAAATCATACTGATCTTCGCTTTCTTCAGCCGGTTTTAAAAATGTTGCAGCGACCTGTCTCAGTGAGTCGGTTCCCGGCAGGTCCGTCACTTTTTTATTGAATTCGGCATTTTCACGTATCCATTGGTAAAGTAAATTCATTTCATCAGCCGTCAACTGGGGTTTCCCCGACGGCGGCATGTGTTTCTTTTCCCCATCCGGAAGATGAATACGCTGCAAAAGGAGGCTGATCTGCGGCTGGCCCGGTACGATTATTTTCCCGTCGCGGCCGCCTTTCACTACCGATTTCTCATCTATCAGCATCAGGCCGCCCTTGGTCTTGTCGGGGTTATGGCAGCCGTTGCATTTACTTTCAAATACGGGTTCCACCACATCCCGAAATACAAGCGCCTTATCGATCGGCACCAATGCTTTTTCGGGATGCCAGACCGGGGCCAGCACAAAGTTTTCGCCGTGGGTAATATCGGCGCCATAGTGAGCCGCAACAACCAGGCAAAATACGCTTGCCAGCGCGGCCGGCCGGGCAACTTTACCGCTGTACCACCTCGCATTTCGGAAAAGGTAAATAACCGAAAAAATAAACACCACACTTACGCCCAGCCATTTGTGCCATTGTACAGTATCCCCATCATAACCGGGTTCTTTGGACAGGAACAGCCCCATCATGGCGGTAAAGCCGGCGAGGATAGCGCCAAGGAGCAACAGCCAGTCCGTAATTTCGTTGTAGACATCATTGTCCCGTAAATCGGGCCTGAAACGAAAAAGTTCCAGGATGCCAAACAAGATCAGGATCACGATGGGGAAGTGAAGTATCAACGGGTGCATACGTCCAACCGGCTGCAGCCATACGGGTATCGCCAGGCTATCGCCAAAAAGCGCCAGGAACAGGATAAGTACATTCAACACCAATAACAGGTTTTCTGCAAAACCCTTATAGCTGCTTTTTATCATCGTGTTCCGCCGTGTGTTTGAATGTCAGGATGAGTGGATACTTATACCCTGGTGAATTTATAAGGATAAACCTTGCCCGAGGCCCATTGTGCCACATATAGATTTTCGTCGTCGTCGATGCAAACATCATGGGGGTTGCGGAAGATGTTCTCCGCCTGCGCCATGGGTTGAAGTACGCCATCGGCATAGACCGGCGCAGTACCGCCGATATTAGATACCACCTTATTGTTTTTATCAAGAATGGTCACAAAACCGGAATCCGCTTTGCTTAGGTCGGGCGAGCGCAATACCGCCGCATACAAATGATCGCCTTTGATTACCGGGCGGCAAACACAAGCTCCCGGCAGCTTAATTACTTCTATGAGCTTCCCATCCAGACTGAACCGTTTAAAGCAATTCCTGGTGCGGTCGGTTATCAGCAGGGTCGGCGTTGCGCTGCGCCGGTCGATCAGGATACCATGGGCATTATCAAAATGTTCGTCCCCATCGCCACGCCCACCGAAAAAGTTTTTCAGTTTGCCGTTTTTATCGTAATGGGTAATGTACTGCGCCCCATAGCCATCAGCAATAAAAAAGTCGCCATTGGTGTCTACCGTGGTCTCTGTGGGAATAAATTCCTCTGCCTTTTTATAAACGCCTGTTTCCAACGGCACGTCTATCGTGAGCAAAACACGGCCGTCCATGGTGGTCTTATAAACCTGGTGAAGTTTGGTGTCGGTTATGAATAAAAATTCGGTGCCATTCTCATTCACCAGGGTTAGCCCATGCGCCCCCGGGAAATCGTGCCCCCAGGTATCCAGCAATTGCCCGGATTTGTTATAGATCAATACATTATTTTTGGTCTCGTTTGTCAGCAGCAAAATGCGGCCCTTTGCATCCTGCACCATCTCGTGGCAGTCGTTCACCGGGTTTTTCATAGGGTCGGCCTTGCTCCAGGCCTGGTCCATGCGGTAACGCATGTTGTTTTGCCCGTAAATGGGCCCGTCAGCTTTCGCCAGCATATCTTTCGCGATAAAAAAACCAGCCGAAAACACGGCGCTCTGTTTAATGAATCTTCTTCGTTCCATACTCACACTTTCAATAAGAGGTCAACAAACCGGTCCATGGCCGGCAAAACGAATATGCCCGGCCTTAATTGGTGTACGAATGTAATAAATCAATTCGATAGATTAAACAACACTTGCAGGTTGGTTATGGAACTCGCAGGTTTGTCATAGTGATCGGTTTTAAACGTTGAGTGTTCGAAACGTGAAAAATAACCGAAGCCACCCTCTTTGCCGATTTCGGCAGAGAGGGTCGAACAGCGAAGCGCATTCGGGGTGAGTAAACTCGCCGCCATGCACTGGCGTTAATGTCCGCCGGGTTGACTCACCCCAGCATCGCTTCGCTGGCTGACCCTCTCTATCGCAAGCGATAAAGAGGGTAGCTGCGATTGGTTTTCATCTTTCGAACAACCGATGGATTGCAGGGCTGGCGATCTAATGAAGAGAAGTTACTTAATCATACCTATGCCGCTCCAAATCATAGTCGGACTGTGCAGAGATGATTCGCTTTTGTTTTTGAATTTCCTCTTCGAGGTGATGATCGTAAACGCTGTCGGTAACTTCTATATTGCGCTCCTTATCCCGTTCAGCATAATGAAGGTCGGCCTCGTAGAGCTTGGAGACGGCTACATCGTAGGGCCCTTTAGGCGACATCAATTTTACAAATACTGGCAGGCACTCAAATAGAATAAACAGGAAACTGATAAAGGATTCAGCCAGGTAGGTATCCAGGTCGCGCGTGCCGTTTTCATTATAGGATAATTGCCCCAGCGCCCAGTTGCGGTCTGAAAAGCCCGCCACATTAGCGAGACTGTCAAGCTGGTGGTCGTTGAATAGCCGCATGCTGTTAAGTCCTTCGTAATCCTTGCGGGCCGAAAGGTATTGGTCCATTTTTGCCTGGTCATCCATTACAGTTTTAAGCCGGTCTTCCTTTTCCTGCAGGATCGCCTGTTTTTGTTTGGCGTAGGTGCCGTAGCCCACAATTCCGCTGGTTTGATCGGTCTTGCTTCCAAAAACCTCCTGGTTCAGTTGCGCCCGTGAGCGGTTGATGTCGGTTTCAAGTGAGTCTTTTTCCTTTTTCAGGTCGCCGTTTTTGCCCATTTCCATCGCGTACTTTTGATCGTAGGTTTTTTGCAGCGTATCGATCTTGCGGTGCTGGCCTTTTAAATAAGCCGTTTTTAATTTTTGCCGTATCTCTTTATCGAAGATCTTTAATTCCAGCGGCCGCGAAATGACAACCCCGATCATAATTGCCAATAGAATACGCGGTGTGGCTTGCAGTATTTGCTGGTTAACCGTCCCCTGTTTATCAATGCTCGATACAATGTACCTGTCCAGGTTAAAAATGGCGGTACCCCACACCAGGCCAAAAAATACCGCAAATACAACGGCCAGGGGGTCGCCTGCAAAAACAAAATACATCGCGTAGCCCGCCGACAGCGAGGCAAATAACGCTGTGAAAAATATCGTCGCCCCAATGCCCACATATTTATTGTGCTCAATGGGGTATTTCTTTAACGTACCGATATGCGCGCCCGAGCAGAACCAAAAAAACCGGGTTACTCTTTTCATTTAATACAGATTTAATTTAATAAACGCGCCTGGGCAATGATTGTTACAAAATTCAGACCTATTATTTAACTGATAAGCATATATTTGGGCATTATTTTTACCCGGAATGAAAGAAGTAACGGTACAGGAACTGAAGGAAAAAAAAGAAAAAGGCGAAGATTTTCAGCTGATTGACGTCAGGGAGGATTTTGAATATGAAATGTCGAACCTGGGCGGCAAGCTGATACCACTTGGCGGTATTTTGATAGAATCGGATCAGATCGATAAAGAAAAACCGGTAGTGGTTATGTGCCGTAGCGGCAAGCGCAGCGCGGCAGCCATCATGCAGCTGGAACAAAAAGGCTTCACCAATCTATACAACCTGCGGGGCGGCATACTGGCATGGGCGGATGAGATCGACCCCACGATCAACGTGTATTAAGCCATGCGCAGAAATTATCTCTTCAATATATTGCTTACCGTTGGCATAGGGGTGTCTGGCATTACCGGCTACCAATATGGCATCGAACAAAAGCAGTACGGATTTCTCGCCGTGGCTATTGTTTTAGTTGTTATATTTACCGTCCTCAAGATCAAACTCTTGAAGCACATAAACAGTACACTAAAAAAACCATAATCCCCCCCTTTCTTATGCTTATTGCCATTTTAGGAGTGATTGTACTCGTTGCGGGTATAGCGCTCAAGAATTCGCCCGAACCTGGCGGACACTATGCCGGTACCGTTCGTATCGTTGGCGTTGTCATTGTTGTTATCGGTTTATTGATATCCTCTGTAAAAATTATCGATGCAGGCCAGGTTGGCGTGCAGGTACTTTTCGGCAAGGTGCAGGATGAAGTCCTCGAAAGCGGTTTACATATCATCAACCCCGTAGTTGAAGTCACCACTTTCGATGTACGTACGCAAAACTATACCATGAGCGCCAAGGATAACGAGGGCCAGGTACAGGGCGACGATGCCATCAGGGTTTTATCGTCCGACGGACTCGAGGTTACCATAGACCTGTCCATCTTATACAAAATAAACCCTGCAAAGGCGCCTTTTATTCTCCAGAACATTGGTGAAAACTACCAGAACAACATCGTCCGGCCGGTTACCCGGACCGCCATCAGGGACAATGCCGTAAATTACCAGGCTGTTGATCTTTATTCAACCAAACGGGAAGAATTCCAGTACAAAATAAATAAAACCATCTCCGAAAATTTCGCTAAAAACGGCCTCGAAGTACAGCAGATCCTGGTGCGTAACATTACATTGC
>Ga0302225_10001542_pt1 | contig 14585 bp, 15 predicted proteins | sample II_Palsa_E3_2_FD_193515 | JGI IMG/M metagenome (GOLD analysis project Ga0302225, IMG submission 193515) | Peat permafrost microbial communities from Stordalen Mire near Abisko, Sweden - II_Palsa_E3_2 | ecosystem: Environmental > Terrestrial > Soil > Palsa > Peat permafrost | place: Sweden...
ACGAAGAACGGCCACATGACGCGCTGGGAAACCTGCCCCCAGCGCTGTACCGCGAGCGTTTGCTCGCAACGACGAGTCCTACTTTTAAAATGTCCGCTTGACGGGTGAGCTTACGGAAGCTTTGAGCCGCCGGGAATCCGCAACAATACGGGACGCACAGATGCGCCCCGCTTTTCGGACAACCGAGTTAACCCATAACGAGCCCTTGGTGACCCCATTTTGACCGACCTCCTGACGGCAAATTCGATCAAATCGGCGTAATAATCAGCCGGCCGTCCTCGACTTGAATACGCACCCGGCCGGCAATGGCAAAACCCGCCTGTTCAAGCCACCGGCCAGCGAGACGGATTCCCGGCGCGGGCGGAAAATCTGGTGGCGGCAGGTAAAGATCGGTGACGCTGCGTAGCGGTCGGGGCTGCCGTACGGCCGAGATAGTCACAAAACGTTCGAGAACGGGGGCACATGGTTTAACATCGGCGGTAGCCATGATCGGCTCTCCTGGTAAGAGTGGGTGGTGGTTAGCGGACCCTGAGTGTTGCTGCACTCTGGGTCCGCGCTTCGTTTACATCACTTCAATTTGAACGAACCGCGTTTGGCATCGCACTTGATAAGCGATTTCCGCGGATCGGTCATGTTGGCGATAGGCCGGAATTGCATCGCAAGATCGGCAGCTATCGTTGCGCATTGAAATGAAGCGGTAGCAATACCATTTTAGATCCGGAGAGATGGAATAGGGGCTGGGTGGTGATTTTTAAGGTAAACGGAAAATTCAGGATACCTAAATTATGTACGGAAAAGCGAAACATGCTTTGCCACCTCGCGCAGAAAAAGAAACTAAAAATCGATTGCAAAAATGCATGCGATGCTTGCTATCTGATTAATGCCGATTGCCCGAAACACGGCACGTTGTCAATGCGGAAATGCTGGGTGTGGACGAGCTGTTTGACCATTAAGTCAAACGCTGATTTAATAAAAAAAATTTTAAAATTTTTGCTCGCGCGTCAAATGCGGTAACCCAGAGTTAAACAAGAAAATACCTGCTGTCGTTGATTTTATTCTTTCAATTTGTAATTTTTATGTATGTATTTTGTAATGTTGCTCGCATTACTTTGATTTAGAACTTACGCGTGCTTAACGGGCACCGCAGGCTTTTGATGAGCGCCCTATGTCGGTGCCGCGGCCTGCGATGCTTATCTCAAAAAAACTGGCGGGCTGCTGCGGTAAGCCCAATGCCGGAATAATTATTTAGTACGCGGCGGATGAATTTTTGTATGAGTTTCGGGGACGTGCGCCGCTTGCGGCTACGCAGCTTGTCTGGTTTAGCCAGACGCAGAAAAGTACCAGGTGGATGCGCCTTGGCGCTGGCCGCAGGCATGGTGCCGGACGGCGGAGCCGCAACTGCGGTGTCGGTGAATCACGTTGGGCGTTCGGCTGTCAATCTTGCTCCGGTTCAACACAGGATTTCGCACCCTATCTACCGCCGCTTGATCTCGGTGGCGCAATCGCTTGTCCGTGTGCACTTTAAATCAAAACGATCGACCCCGAATACCTTGTTCGAGGCCGGCGCAATCCGAATTCCGGAGGGTTTAAAGCGTTGCCACGCCTAGTTCATCAGCCGCAAATCCAAATACAAAAATCAAACAATAAAAAAGTCGCACCGTCGCTTCTCGAAGCGATTTTTAAATGAGAGGAAGGAAAATGAAAAGAATTTTAGGGTTACTCGCCGTGGTATTGACGGTGAATCTTGCCGGGTGCGCCACGCCTTATCAGCCTGTCGGTGCTACCGGTGGTTTTGTCGATAAAAAGATCGATGAGCAAACTTATCATGTGCAGTTTTCGGGCAATGGTTATACGCCCCGAGAGAAGGTCAATAAGTACTTTATGTACCGCTGCGCCGAGCTGACTCAGCAAGCAGGATTCAAATATTTCACTATTATCCCGGCTGCGATATCGGGAGCCTTGCCGCCCGCCGACCATCTGGTCAGCGGTAGCGGTTTCGATCCGCGCATGATGCGCAAGGTAGCGTCGACCCCTGTGCCCATCATCATCTATGGCGGTGGTGGGGATGGCGCGGTGCGTTGGAGTAACAATGCGGATATCCGTATGTTCAACGACGACGCCGTGATCAAAACCAGAATTATCGGCTGGGATGCCGCCGAAATTCTCGACCAACTGAGCCCTTACGTTCGCAGTGAAGGAAAAACGCCGGCCGACTTGCCCAAGTCATGGGTGTTTGAGCCCGGCCACGACAAGATGCGCGCCGAAGATTTGTTGCCGACCAGTCCGGCCAAGAGTGTCGGTAGTTGATATTGGCTGTTTGGGTGCCAACGATATTGTGATGGGTCGTCGGCTTTAGATGAGAAGACGCGAGTGGACGGGCGAAAGACGATTTGGCCGCAGCCGGTCCATTCGAAATAATTTCTGCAGTTTATAAAATAAATAATACATAATTTTGAATTTTGATATTTTTTAGGGGTTTTTATGAATTTTAAGATTGTTGTATTATTAATCACTTTGGCCGCGCTTGCGGGCTGTGCAACAACACCGCCCATGTCTCTGACCAAGCAAGAGCAAGTGGATATTGGAACCTTCAACGGTATTTTGTTTATTCCACAAAGCAGTTTGTTGGTTACGGTTGCGCCCACCAACGCGGCTGGCGCAGGATTTATTGGCGTCTTGGTGGCGGCCGGCATCGACGCCGCTCGCCGGTCATCGGCTGAAACCGATGCGGCTTCCATACTGGCTCAAGTAAAGGACTATGATTTCCGGACAGTGATGTCGAAAAATTCGGATGCGGAGCTTCTGAAGGTTGAAAAAGTAAAATTAAATGCACCGCTTAAAGTCGAGATTGTTAATTCTGATACGCAGAAAAGAATCGACTTTGACGATTCCACTGCAAATTCGGTGCTATTCCTGGACGTCAGTTATCAATTGCAATCCGGGAATCTATATGTAAATGCTTCGGCAGTCATGTTTCCTAAATCAAAAAATTTGCTGCAATATCGTAAGAAACCGGACGATCTGAATCCTCTTAGCCCAGGAAATGCTATTTATCGAAAACAATTTAATTTCGGTAAACAAAATGTGACGGCAGATCAAATCAAGGACGGCCTCACCGAAGGAGCCACCAGTATTGCTTCGCAATTGAGTGATGACTTGAATCATGGGCTCTAACCGACGTCTTTAGGATTTCCGCCGCTCACTGCGAGCGGCTCAACAATAGGGCAAAGCAACAATAGGGCAAGAACAATAGGGGAGGGGCCACGGATAACCATCTACCGATCGTCTAGGCCAATCGGAAACAGAGCGTTGAGCAGGATTTTGACGTTACAGTTTCCGTCTTAGGACCGTCGAGTAACCGCATCATGCCGCGTCGTGCCCCCATCGAATCCCCCCGTCTTGCCCGTCATTCCAGCGCATCCGCTGATCCAACGCGACAACCGTCGCCAAGCCTGTCTGTTTTCCCGCCAGGAAGTTTAGTTTCCATCTCCCGACCCTACTTGGCTTTAAGTATCTTATGGGATACAATTAATCTTGTCTGAAATCATCCAAACCGTAGAGTTCCGTGCTTGGCTCGGTTCCTTGCGCGATAGGGTTGCACGTGCACGCATTGCCCGGCGTATCGACCGCTTGCGTGCCGGCAACAGTGGTGACGTAAAGCCCGTAGGGGCTGGAGTAAGCGAGTTACGTATCGATTGCGGTCCTGGGTATCGCGTGTACTTTGTGCGGCGAGGATCCGTAGTCATTGTGCTTTTGTGCGGCGGCGACAAACGCACTCAAGACCGCGACATCAAGCAAGCCTTACACATGGCGGCACAACTGGAAACCTAATCATGGCGATTCGAACCGTACCCTACGACAGCGCGGAATTCCTTGATACGCCGGAGGCGCAGGCAGCCTATCTGGCCGAGGCGCTGGAAGAAGACGACCCGGCGGCATTTACCCATGCGCTGGGTGTGGTGGCGCGGGCCCAGGGTATGGCGCAGATTGCGCAAGAGACAGGCCTGGGGCGCGAAAGTCTTTACAAGGCTTTGCGCGAAGGCGGCAACCCGGAGTTTGCGACGGTCATGCGTGTGCTCAAGGCGCTGCGTTTGAAACTCACCACGCGGCCGGCCTGAGCGGCGGCAACTTCTTGTGCCGGCGAGCTCCCGCAACGCGCTTTACCAGTCCCTTCAAGTAATTTAGGCAACTTAAGCCCCTCACGCCACCCGTTCCCCCACCCGATAGGTCGCCATCGGCACCGGCAAGGCGCCATCCAGCCGTACCCGTATCATGTCCGCCCGCAAGCCCACTTGAATCGCGCCCCGATCGTTCAAACCCACCGACTTTGCCGGCCGGGCGGAGACGGTGGCGATGGCGCGCGCCAACGGCCAGTCGCACAAGCCCGGCAAGGCAAACGCCGCATGCAGCAAGCTCGACGGCACGTAGTCGGAAGACAGGATGTCGAGCAAACCTGCTTGCGCCAGCTCGGTGGCGCGGACGTTGCCGGAGTGCGATCCGCCGCGTACCACGTTGGGTGCGCCCATCACAATTTCCATGCCTTGACTGCGCGCGGCTTGGGCAGCCAGCAGCGTGGTGGGGAATTCGGAAATTGAAATGCCGTCGGCGGCGGCTTCGGCGACGTGTTCGACCAGGGTGTCGTCGTGGCTGGCGAGCGGTACGCCGCGGCTGCGGCAGCGTTCGACGATGGCGTGCCGGTGGGCGGCGGCGAAGCGTTGTTGTTCGTCGCGCAGTTCATCGAGGGCGCTGGCCATTTTTTCGTCGGTCCATTTGCCGTGGCGTTCCTGGTATGCGCGCCATTGTTGCGGGTCTTGCCATTGACGCTGGCCGGGAGTGTGGTCCATCACGGAAACCAGGCGCAGGAGGGTGTGGTCAGCCAGTTCATCGAAGGCGTCGACCACGTCGGAGGTGGCGATTTCGCAGCGCAGATGCAGGAAGTGGTCGGCGCGCAGCAGGTCTTGTTGGCTAAAGCGCGACAGTGCGTTGGCGCATTTCACTTGCAGTTCGCGTTCGCGGATGCCGACGTTGCTGCGGTCGCCGATGCATAGGGCGTCGAACACGGTGGTGATGCCGGCGGCGGCAACCTGGGCGTCATGGATGACAAAGGCGGCATCGGTATTCCACATTACGCCGGGGCGCGGCGAGAGGTGTTTTTCGAGGTTGTCGGTATGCAGTTCAACCAGCCCCGGCACCAAGTAGTCGCCTTGCCAATCGAGCGCCGCGGCGGCGCTGGTGGTGCCGCGCGCCAGTTCGTGGATCAGGCCATCCTGAATGCTCACGACACCGATAAAGTCTTCGTCCGGGGTCACGATGCGGGCATTTTTGATCAACATGGGTGTTACTCCGTTAGACGGGTAGGGGTGTTATGTGTGCTGCGCTTCAGGCGACAGCACGTAATACGGGCTGCAGTTCGAGGCGGCGCGTGGCGACTTGGGCGCGTGTGTCTTCGTCATGGAAGATTCCGGCGATAGCCGCGCCGCGTTTGCGTGCTTGGGTAATCAGTTCGGCCACCACCGCACGGTTTTCCGCGTCGAGCGAGGCGGTGGGTTCGTCCAGCAACAACACCGGATGGTCGGCGATCAAACCGCGGGCGATATTGACCCGTTGCTGCTCGCCGCCGGAAAAGGTGGCGGGCGGCAGGGTCCATAAACGGCGCGGCACGTTTAGCCGTGCCAGCAAATCCCCGGCGCGCATCTCGGCTTCTGCTGCTTCGACACCGCGCAGCAGCAGCGGTTCAGCCACAATGGTTAAAGTTGAAACTCTGGGTATGACGTGCAGGAACTGGCTGACATAACCGAGCAGATGCCGGCGTAGCGCCACCACACTGTGCGGCGATGCGCCGGTGAAGGCAATGCAGGGCTGCGCGGCGGTCGCAGCGGCCACATCGGTTGCATCGGCGGCGGGATTGCGCACATGGATGGCGCCCCCGCTGGCCAGGTAGTTGCCGTACAGGCAGCGCAGCAGTGTGCTTTTGCCGGCGCCCGAGGGGCCGACCAGCACCACACATTCGCCTTGGCGCAGGTCGAGGTCGACCTGGTGCAGGGCCGGGATCTCGACCCCGCCCTGGGTATGCAGGGTGAAGGTTTTGGAAATGCCGCGCGCCCGCACCATCAGTGCCGGATCGCTGTCGAACGCTTGCCGTGCGGCGGCATCCTGGAGCGTATCGACGGCGGCGATGTGTTGGCCGGATAGAGCGAGAGTCATAGTCGAATCCATAATGTAGGCCGTGACCAAATGCTTGAAATCACACCGGCAATACCGACGAAACCAGCAGTTGGGTGTACGGATGTTGCGGGTCGTCGAGCACCTGGTCGGTCAGCCCGGCTTCAACTACCCGGCCGTGTTGCATCACCATCAGGCGATGCGCCAGCAAACGCGCCACGCCGATATCATGCGTCACCACCAGCGCCGAGAGCTGCAGTTGCGAAGTCAAGGTACGCAGCAAGTCCAGCAAACGTGCCTGCACCGAAACGTCGAGCCCGGCGGTGGGTTCATCCATAAACACCAGGCGCGGCCCGGTGACGAGGTTGCGGGCAATCTGCAGCCGTTGCTGCATGCCGCCCGAAAACGAGGCGGGCAAATCGTCGATGCGACTGGTGTCGAGTTCGACGCGGCTCATCCATTGCGTAGCGGTGGCGCGGATCTGGCCGTAGTGCCGCGCGCCGACCGCCATCAACGGCTCGCCGATGTTGGCTCCGGCCGACACCCCGGCGCGCAGGCCGTCGCGCGGATTCTGTTCGACAAAACCCCACTCGGTGCGCATCAATAAGCGGCGGCGCGGTTCCGACAGGCTCAGCAGGTCGATGCTGTCGCCTTCGGTGCTGGTGTAGTGCAGGGTGCCGGTATCGGCTTGCAGGCGCAAGGCGAGCGTGCTGAGCAAGGTGGATTTGCCGGACCCGGATTCGCCGACCACACACAGCACTTCGCCGGGATAAAGGTCGAAACTCACATCCTCGCAACCGATCCGGCTGCCGTAGCGTTTGCTGAGATTGCGCACTTGCAAGAGCGGGTTCAGCATGTTTGCCCCTGATCTGCCGTGGCGGCTGCGGCGCCGGATGAAACCCCGGTTTCCATGTCCTTGGCTTCAAGCTCATCACGGCGTTCATGGCAATAATCGCTGTCCGAACACACATACATGCGTTTGCCGGCATCGTCGACAATCACTTCGTCGAGAAAACTTTCGCGCGAACCGCATAAGGCGCAAGCATGGTCCCAACGTTCGACGGCGAAAGGATGATCGTCGAAGTCGAGGCTTTTGACCGGGGTGTAGGGCGGAATTGCATAGAGCCGGCGTTCGCGGCCCGCGCCGAAGAGTTGCAGGGCCGGGTTCATATTCAGTTTGGGGTTGTCGAACTTGGGAATCGGCGACGGCGAGCTGAGGTAACGATGGTTGACGATCACCGGGTAATCGTAGGTGGTTGCAATGCTGCCGTGCTGCACAATGTCTTCATACAGCTTGACGCTGATCAGGCCGTAGTCGGCCAAGGCATGCATTTTTCTGCATTCGATCACGCGCGGCTCAAGCTTGAATAGCGGCTCGGGCATGGGCACCTGGTAGACCAAAATCTGCGCTTCGGTCAGCGGTTTTTCCGGAATCCGGTGACGGGTCTGGATGATGCTGGCTTCAGCGGTTTTCTGGGTGGTCTTGACCCCTGCCGTGCGGGCAAAAAAGCGCCGGATATTCACCGCGTTGGTGGTCTCGTCGGAGCCCTGGTCGATTACCTTAAGCGTATCTTGCTGCCCGATGATGGCGGCCGTCACCTGGATTCCGCCCGTGCCCCAACCGTAAGGCAAAGGCATTTCACGCGAGCCGAACGGCACTTGATAGCCGGGAATCGCCACCGCCTTGAGTAACGAGCGGCGAATCATACGTTTGGTCTGTTCGTCGAGGTAAGCGAAGTTATAACCTTCGACCGCCGGGGGATTGATACCGGGCACCGCAGTGGGCATAGTAGTCATGCAAGCTTCTCCTCAACCGGTTGCGCCGCATCTGTTTGCAACGCCGGATGGGTTTCGCGCAGACGGCGCACCAGATTCAGTTCGGACTGGAAGTCGACGTAATGCGGCAGTTTCAGATGCTGCACAAAACCCGAGGCTTCGACGTTATCGCTGTGGTACAGCACAAACTCGTGATCCTGGGCGGGCGACTCCAGCGTCTCACCGAGTTCTTCCGCGCGCAGTGCGCGATCGACCAGGGCCATCGCCATGGTCTTGCGCTCGGCGTGACCGAAGGCCAGGCCATAACCTTGAGTAAAGGTCGGCGGGGTATTCAAGCTGCCGTCGAATTTATTCACCATCTGGCATTCGGTGATTTCGATTTCGCCGATGTCGATGGCATAACCAAGTTCTTCCAGTTCCATTTCGAGCGCGACTTTACCCAGCCGGATTTCACCGGCAAACGGATGTGTATGGCCGTAACCGCGTTGGGTCGCATACGCGAGCGAGAGCAAAAAGCCTTCATCGCCGCGAGCGAGATTTTGCAAGCGGGTACTTCTATCGGCAGGGAAATGCAACGGTTCGCGCGACAAGTCGCCGGGTTCGCGGACGGGGTCCGAAATCCGCTCTTGTTCGATCAGGCCTTCACGGTCCAGCAAGGCAATAATTCGCGGCATGGCTTCTGCCGCAACCTCAGGCCTGGGCTGGGGTTCTGTCGCGGGCGCGGCACCATCGGCCAGCAGGGTAAAGTCCAGCAAACGCTGGGTATAGTCGTAAGTGGGGCCGAGAATCTGGCCGCCCGGCACGTCTTTGAAGATCGCCGAAATGCGGCGCTGGATCTGCATCTGTTCGGTATCGATCGGTTGCGTATAACCGAAGCGCGGCAGCGTGGTGCGATAAGCCCGCAGCAGAAAAATCGCTTCGACCAGATCGCCGGCCGCCTGCTTGATGGCGAGCGCCGCCAGCTCTTCGTCGTAGACCGAACCTTCGGTCATGACACGCGCTACCGCAAGGCGCATTTGTTGGCGGATCTGTTCGACCGTCAGCTCGGGCAACGATGTATCGCCGCGACGCGCGGTTTCGAGCTGGCGCCAGGATTGTTCGATGGCGCGTTCGCCACCTTTGACGGCTACGTACATCAGGCCTCCTCGACGCGGGTGGTGCGGGGCACGCCGGCCAGCGTATCGCCGCAGATCAGGAACAGGTCGATGCCGCAGGGAAATAGCCCGGCGAGTTCGGCGCGGGCGGACCAAAACCCCGGCGGCAAACCAAGCGGTGCCAGGTGTTGGGTGGTTTCGATGCCGGGGCCGCTGCAGCGCAGTCGCGGGCCGTCGGTCAGGCTGGCGACGCGGATCAGCAAGGTCGCGGAAAACTCGGGCGACTCGGCGTCGCCCAGGGCGAAGTCGGCGAGTTGCGGCATGCACGAGGCATCGTCGATCCAGACGAATGCCGCGTCTGCCGCGGACTCGGCCAGCGGCGCGCCGGTATGAAAGCGCAGTGCCGAGGCCAGTGTTTGGTTGGGCGCCGCCAACCAGACCGGGGTCGCGAAGTCGCACAAGGCGTAGAGCGCGGCGAGCGCGGCCACCGGCGTGGCGCTGCCGCCGGTATCCAGGGTGTGCGCCAGTTGCAGGCGAAACAGCCGGGCCGGACGGGACAAGGCGTCGAGCAAGAGGCGAAACGTCGCCTGGCTGTCATGCACCGGGTCGCGAAAGCCGGGGATTAGGGTGTCCCAGCGCACGCTGTCGGCGCCCTCGGTGGAAGCGTGAGTGGTTTGATCCGGCAAGTTCATCAGTCGCCCCTGACCATGGTGAAAAATTCGACACGGGTCGCGGCGGCCGCGCGCCGTTGTGTTTCGCGCTCGAGCTCGATGTGCGTGGCGGATGTTTCGATCACCTGGGCATACACCGCTTGGTGGTGCTGGGGCACTTGCAGCAAGGCGTCGCTCAGTGCGGCCAGTTCGGCCCGGCGTTTGTCGCGTCCCAGCAGGCAGGCAATGCCGACCGTCAGCGCAATACCGTCGGTGGCGCGCAAGCGCAGGGTGGCACGGGTGACGGTGGCTTCGCCCAGGTTGAAGGCGTCGCCGCTGCCGCCGACGCGGCCGCGCACCATGGCCAGCCCGGTTTCCGGAGCGCGCAGCCAATCGTACTGCGGCAGGCCCCCAGGCAGCGCCGCGGCCAAGGCTTGTTCCAGCGTAGCCCTGGGCACCCGCGCCAGGATCGCCAGCCAGGCGCGGCGTGCGGCCGCCTGCTCAGGCAGATGAGACGGCTTCCCGGGCGGCGGGGAAGAGCTTGAGCTGGATGATGGCATGTCTTTCACCTGGTTTTCACCTGTTTCTCGCCTTGTCTAAACATCTAGACGTCTATACTATACGAATCAAAGGTATTTGGGCAAATGCATTGCTTTGGCGCACGTCCGGCGTTGTGCCGCGCAAGACAGCCAAGGCGGCTTGCGTGACCGTCACCGCCATGTCAAATCCCGCGGCGACAATCTCGCTGGAGGGCCGCGGCGCTGACCGCGATAAAGACGGCGATAAAGACCGTGTTAGCCAAGCGTTTTGCCGCGCCTGACTTTACAATTGGCCTTAATTAAAACTGACAGGAATGACATTGCGATGACACTTTCCGCGAAAACCTCAGAACAGACGGCGGGCGCGCAAGTCAATGCTCCCGCTGTGGAGCGAGGTGCCGGCGTGGCGGTGTGGCGGCAGATTGAACAGATATTGGCCGGCGAAATCGTCGGTCAAGGTTTTGGCGAAGACGGCCGTTTGCCCAGCGAGGGCGAGCTGGCCAAACGCTTTGGGGTGAATCGCCATACTATCCGGCGTTCGATGTTGGGTTTGGCGGCGCAAGGTCTGGTCAGCGTCGAGCAGGGGCGCGGCACTTTTGTACAACCGGGAGCCATCGATTACAGCATCGGCCGGCGCACGCGTTTTACCGAAAATTTGCGCGTAACCCATGCCGAGGTCTCGCATCGGATGTTCGACAGCAGCAAGGTCAAAGCCGAGCCGGTGGTGGCGCGGGCGCTGGGTTTGCGTGTCGGCACTCAGGTGTATATGATCGATTCGGTCAGTGCCGCCGACGGCATTCCGTTGTCGTATTCGCGTAGCTGGTTTCCCGCGGCGCGTTTTCCTGATTTCCCCGAAGTACTGGGGCGCGTCGGCGGCACCACGATGGCCCTGGCCGAATACGATGTCGCCGATTACACCCGGCGTTCAAGCCGTATCGGCACGGCGCTGCCGGATGCCGAAACCGCGCGCCGGCTGTCGATCAATCGCCAGCAACCGACGCTGGTGGTCGAAAATATCGATATCGACACCGAAGGGGTGCCGATCAAATACGGTATTACCCATTTCGCCGGCGATCGTGTCCAACTGCTGGTCGAACCGGAAAACCCGCCTACCCGATGACCTCGTTGCATTCTCCCGTTATGCCGAATCCGGAAATTCCTGCCGCGCCGGCTTCCTTCGGGCCGGCCGCGCGGTTTGCGCTCTATTACGCACCGCCCGTGACATCGCCGTGGTGGCCCGCGGGCTGCGCCTGGTTACAGCGCGACCCGTCCAGCTCCGTAGTCCTGAGCCCGCCCGATGTGCCGGGGCTGAGCCGTCCCTTGGCCGAGTTGACCTCGGAGCCGCGCCGTTACGGCTGGCACGCGACCTTGGTGGCGCCGTTTACCTGCCGCCCCGGCATCGATGGTCCGGCCGTATTGCAGCTTGCAACCGACTGGGCGGCGCGGCAGCAAGGTTTTACGCTGCCGGCGCGGGTTGCTTTGCTGGAACGTTTTGTAGCGCTGCAAGCGGCGATCCGGCATACCTCCGGAGCGGCCGAGGAGGCTGCGTTGCGTGCCCTGGCCGCCGACGCGGTACGGACTTTTGCCCCGCTGCGCGCAGCACCCGGCGCCGCCGAAGTGGCGAAGCGGCGCAAGATGCAACTGAGCGCGCGGCAGGAAGCCTTGATGCTGGAATGGGGCTATCCCTTTGTCTTCGACGAATTCCGTTTTCATCTGACGCTGTCGAATTCGGTCGCGGCGGCTGACGCGCAAATCATGTTGGACTGGTGGGCGCGGCAGATGGAAGGCCTGGGTCCGTTGCCCATCGACGGCGCGGCGATTTATGTCCAGCCGCAGCCGGGCGCCGATTTCCTGTTATGGCAGCGCCTGCCCTTCGGTGCCACGGGTGCTGCCTGCGGTATCGACCTGACCCGGACGAGCGCCTTATGAGCGGCCGCTTGATTTACGTGATGGGTCCGTCCGGTGCGGGTAAAGATACTTTGCTGGCCTATGTGCGTGCACGCTTGGGGGCTGCCGCGGAGTCGGTTGAATTGCCGCCGGTTCAAGCGTTTGAGAATCAAGCGCCGAGCCGCCCTCCGGTGCTGTTTGCCCATCGCTACATCACGCGGGCGGCCGATGCCGGCGGTGAAAACCATATTGCCTTGACCGAGGCCGAGTTTGCCTGCCGTTCCGCTCAGGGCTTGTTTGCGCTTGAATGGCATAGCCACGGCCTGCGTTATGGCATCGGCCGCGAAATCGATCTTTGGTTGGCGCGCGGTGCGACGGTGGTGGTCAGCGGTTCACGCGGATCGTGTCAGGCCGCTTTTGCGGCTTATCCAACCATGCGGGTGGTGTTGATCGAAGCCGAGGTCGCGGTGTTGGCGCGGCGGCTCGCCGCGAGGGGCCGCGAAAGCGAAGCGCAGGTGCGTGAACGCCTGGCTCGTCAGCCCGCATTCGATTTACCCGCAGGGGCATGTTTGACACGCATCGACAATTCGGGCGCCTTGGCGGCGGGGGGCGATGCGTTGCTGCAGGCATTGAATGGTGCGCCGTGTATGGCGGCTTGACCGCGGACCGCGGCGGTAGAGCGGGCGATTCGCGGCAGGCAGCGTTGCTGCACCAGCGGCCTTAGCGTTGCGGCGCTTGCCGGTTGTCCTGGCGTGGCGCCTGCCGTTCCTCGGAGGTGTAACCCTGATCCGGTGCGTCATCGCGGCGCAAAGCACGCATCATCAGCAATACCTTGGGGTCGCGTTGTTCGGATTCGGCCAGGTCGACCGGATAAAACCCCAGGCGGGTATATAAAGCTTGGGCGACGAGATTGCTGCGAAATACGTTGAGGGTGGCGATTTCACAATCGGGCCATTGCAGCGCGGTTTCCAGCATTTTTTCACAGAGTGTCGCGCCATAACCGTGGCCGCGCAGTTCCGGGGCCACGATCAGCCGCGCAAAATGTGCTCGCGACGGGGCGCGTTGTAAAATCTGGCCGAATCCGACCAGTTCGCCGTTTTCGCACAGACACCAGGCGCTGCCCTGGGTAAATTCGATCTCGTCGGCGAGTTGCGGCAGACGCAGCGGGAAATGGACTTTGCCGCCGGCCCACAGCAAGCATTGGCGAGGGGTGCGGACCCAGGGAATCAGGGTCGCGAGATCGCCGGCGCGTGCATTTCTCCATTCCATCTTGCTCTCCCAAACCATCCCGGTTCGCATGCCGGCGGGCTTATGCCGGGGTTACGTGTACGATTCTGCCACCAAGCGCGGCAGCCAAGTCGGATTTTGCGCGCGGATACTTGGTAAAATCGACTTTTTGTGCCGGAGTCCGCATGAGTTTGCCCTGTATCGCGGCCGCGCGACGCTTCGACGCGACGCGGCATCTGCCCTTTATGATCGGTGACTTGCAGGTGGGATGGATCCGCCGGCAAGACGTCGAGCTGTTGGCGCGCTGGTCCGAGTTTTTCGAGCTGCGCGAGCTGACGGTGACCCTTGCGGCACACCTGAATCAAGTCGAAACACGCAGCGCGGCATTGGGGCAGGTGATCGATGCCTTGGCGGCAAGCGGGCGCATCACCGGCTGGCGCCATGAGACCTACGCGATTCGCAACGCCTTCGACGACGCGCCCTTGGCATTTATCGAGCGCGCCGCTTCGCCGTTTTTCGGTACCATGACCTACGGCGTCAACGTGAATGGCGTGGTGTCGGTCGATCGCGGCGCGGCAGGGCATGAAACATCGATGTGGATTGCCCGGCGCAGCCCGCAAAAACAGGTCGACCCCGGCATGTTGGATACCCTCGTCGGCGGCGGCATCGGTTGGGGTTGCAGCGTGCCGCAGGCACTGGTCAAGGAATCCTGGGAGGAGTCAGGCATTCCCGCCGAACTGGCGAGCCAGGCGGTGATAGGGCGCACCTTGCATATCCTGCACGAGGTGGCAGCCGGCACGCACGCCGAACAATTGTTTATCTACGACCTGGAACTGCCCGCCGATTTTGTGCCGCGCAACCAGGATGGCGAAGTCAGCGAACATCGTTTGTCCCGGCCCGATGAGGTTTTGCAATGTTTGCAGGACGGCAGCATGACGGTCTATGCCGGCTTGTCCGTGCTCGACCATTGGTTGCGTAGCGGCCATCTCAATCAGCATGATGATCCGGCGCTGGAGGGCATGGCGGCGCTGTTCGCCGCGCCGCTTTGGCCTCAACCGGCTTGAGTCGGATGGGTTGATTCTGCTGCATTAAACCCGCCGCATTGAATCGGTCGAGTCCAGCGGCGCCAAGCAATCCAAGCCAGGAAAGATACCGTGCCCGGGACCTCAAGTCCGGGGCCTACAAGGAAATGTTGTTATGTCGACCGATCAAGGTTTTATTCTTAAATTGTCCTGTCCGGACCGCCCGGG
>Ga0302225_10001553_pt1 | contig 14480 bp, 13 predicted proteins | sample II_Palsa_E3_2_FD_193515 | JGI IMG/M metagenome (GOLD analysis project Ga0302225, IMG submission 193515) | Peat permafrost microbial communities from Stordalen Mire near Abisko, Sweden - II_Palsa_E3_2 | ecosystem: Environmental > Terrestrial > Soil > Palsa > Peat permafrost | place: Sweden...
TGGGCGACCCCTTGGCGGACTTTGCTTATCATTGCATGAGCTGGCACGTCAGCTCCGGACAATTTCGCGGTATCGCCGGGCTCGATTGGCAAGCACTGGGGATTCCCGACGAAGCCGACTATATCGCCCGCTATTGCGAACGCACCGGCCGCCGGATTGTGGGCGACTGGCATTTTTATCTGGCATACAACATGTTTCGCATCGCCGCCATCCTGCAAGGCATCGCCCGCCGCGTGGTCGACGGCACGGCATCCAGCACTCAGGCTCGTGCAGCCGGAGATAGCGCGCGGCCGATGGCGGAACTGGCCTGGCGTTATGCGCAGTTGGCCGCATAAGTTGGCCGCATAAGCGCCTGCCCGAACAACCCAAACCCACGAGGTGATTGATGCATTTCGATTACAGCCCCAAAGTCCAGGCCCTGCGCACCCGTCTGCTCGATTTTTTTGCAAGCCATATCTATCCGAACGAAGCGCGTTTTTATGCGGAAATCGAAAGCAACCGCGCGGCCGGCAATGCGTGGTTACCCACGCATATGATCGAAGAGCTCAAAGTCCAGGCGCAAGCTGCCGGTCTATGGAATTTGTTTTTGCCCGACTCCGAACGCGGAGCGGGTTTGAGCAACCTCGAATATGCGCCCTTGTGCGAAATCATGGGCCGGGTACCGTGGGCCCCCGAGGTGTTTAATTGCAACGCGCCCGACACCGGCAACATGGAAACGCTGGAACGTTACGGCAGCGAGGCGCAAAAGCACACCTGGCTGGCACCGCTGTTGCGCGGCGAAATTCGCTCGGCATTCCTGATGACCGAGCCCGACGTGGCCTCGTCGGACGCCACCAATATCGAATGCAGCATTGTGGCCGACGGCGGCGACTACATTGTGAATGGCCGCAAATGGTGGTCGTCAGGCGCCGGCGACCCGCGCTGTGCGGTGTATATCGTAATGGGCAAAACCGACCCGCACGCCGCGCGTCACGCCCAGCAATCGATGATACTGGTACCGGCCAATACCGCAGGCGTCACGGTGCGCCGTCCACTCAACGTATTCGGTTACGACGACGCGCCGCACGGCCATATGGAAATCACCCTGGAAAACGTACGCGTACCCGCCGCCAATCTACTGCTGGGCCCGGGGCGCGGCTTCGAAATCGCCCAAGGCCGGCTCGGACCGGGCCGCATCCATCATTGCATGCGGCTGATCGGACTGGCCGAGCGCGCCCTCGAATTGATGTGCAAACGCACCTTGCAACGCGTCGCATTCGGCAAGCCGATCGCCGCGCAATCGGTCACTCAGGAGCGTATCGCCGAGGCCCGCTGCAAGATCGAACAAGCCCGCCTGCTGACCTTGAAAACCGCTTACATGATGGACACCGTCGGCAACAAAGGCGCGCGCGGCGAGATCGCCATGATCAAGGTGGTGGCGCCGAACATGGCTTGCGAAGTGATCGACTGGGCAATCCAGGCCCACGGTGCAGCGGGTATGTGCGACGATTTTCCGCTGGCTTATGCGTATGTCAGTGCGCGGACTTTGCGGATGGCGGATGGGCCGGATGAGGTGCATCGGGGGGCGATTGCCAAGCTGGAATTGGGGAAATGGTCGTAGCGTGGCCCTCCTGCAGCACTCCCCGATCTATGCTCTAATTTCCACTCCGACCGACGCCGTCATTGGCCGTCGGCGCAACATGTATCGTCAGGAGTTGTCATGATCGATGTCTATAGCTGGCCGACGCCCAATGGGCACAAAATCCACATTATGCTGGAGGAGTGCGGACTGGAATATCGTGCTCATCCGATCGACATCGGCGCCGGCGACCAGTTCAAGGCTGAGTTTCTGGCAATCAGTCCGAACAACAAGATTCCCGCCATTACCGACCACGATGGCCCAGGCGGCAAGCCGTTGTCGCTGTTCGAGTCGGGCGCGATTTTGCAATATCTGGCGGAAAAAACCGGAAAATTCCTGCCGACCGACCCGGTCGCGCGCTACACCACCATTGAGTGGCTGATGTTCCAGATGGGCGGCGTCGGGCCGATGCTGGGCCAGACTCACCATTTCCGCATTTATGCCCCGGAAAAGATCGCGTATGCGATCGACCGCTACACCAACGAAACGCGCCGGCTGTATGGTGTGATGGATCGCCAGCTTGGCCGGCATGCTTATCTGGCGGGCGAAACCTATACCATCGCCGATATCGCGACTTTTCCCTGGACCCGTTCTTGGAGCAATCAGGGCATTGAGCTCAGTGCGTTTCCCAACGTGCAGAGATGGCATGAAACCATCGCCGCGCGTCCCGCGGTGCAGCGCGGGGTTGAGGTGCTGGCCAATTTGCGCAAGCCCTTGGTGGACGACAAAGCGCGTGAGATCTTGTTTGGTGCGACCCAGTACGGCACGGGCGGCAAACCGGCTTGATTCAGCTTGATTAGAATTGAACCGGAGGCATTTGGAAAGCCTGCTTGAGGCCAAAGGCTGGGCGGCCTAGCTCAAAGCGGCGAAGCAAAGCCCGTCTCGGTTGCTGGCCGCGCCAGGTCAGTGGTAGTGCCGAGTAATCAGTTCTGCGATGCAAACCGGTTTCTCGCTACCCTCGCATTCCATTGTGATGACCCAGGTCACCTGGCTGATGGCAGCGGCAGGTGCTTGCTGCGCCACGCCCCCAGACGGAACTTGCTGGGCGGCATCCCCCACCTGATCCACGGCTTGAATCGTAAAGCGGGCTCGCACATAACTGCGCTCTCAATTCGGTGATCTTCCGGCGACGCCATCGGAATGGTTCATCTCGAACCATAACGAGGCTGTAGTTCGCCTAAAGTCCTTTGACGCGGATTCGAGGGTTTCACGATTAATGACAGCCTCTGCTAGACAACATTCGTAACGAACGGACGACGTATTGACGGCTGCCGATGCGCTTCAGTTTCGCGTCAAGCGTTCGAATCCCCAGCGGATGTCGATCCCCGCACGATTTATACATTTTGATTCAGGTCAGCGAGCGAACTGTCTTATCTCTAAATACAGTTTTGTTTCGTCTGCTACTCGCCACAGCACCTTTGAGGCGGCTGATGATAATGAGATGCGAAAACACTCCTAGCGCGAAACGTCCTATTTTACGGACGCCATGCTAATCACGCCGGCAACCCTCTAACATCGACTTCGTAAATTCCAAGTCTTGGTACGGACATTATGAAATGAGGGGAGCGACAAATGAATGCTTTCGAAAAAATTCCCTATATCGATATGTCGCCCTTATTCGAGCAGCCGGAAACCGGGTTGTTGGAGGTGGCGTCACAAGTCCACGACATCTATACCACCATTGGTTTTGCGCACCTCATCAACCACGGTGTTCCTGCGGATTTAATTCAGGCTGCATTTCAAGCGGCAAAAGACTTTCACGAGCTGCCCCTGGAGAGAAAATTAGGTATCAGGCAAAACAAGTTTTTCCGGGGTTACATGCCGCAAAGTACTTCACGCTTTGCCCTGTCTACCCTTGGACAAGCCACCAAGCCTATCCCGACAAAGCGCGATGGCTATCGCTGAAATTTAAAAAAATATCAACGCCTCCATGTATACGCAACATATTTTGATAAGCCGAAAGGAGGCACTTTATGACCCCATCGCTGTTTACCGATTCGGCAACGTGATCAATGAAAATGTGTAAAGCGGGCAGCGCGCATTCCGCTGAAGTCCAAACAGATTAGCTCACACATCGGAGGTATGTTTGATCGTTCCCTTCCCCGAACACCACAGAAAATACTGGGTATTGACGGGGGTCAGCATCGCGAGTTTCCTCGGCTGCATCGACTTCACCATCGTCAATACCGCACTGCCCGCCATCCGCGCCGACCTGCACGCAACGGTAAGTGAACTCCAATGTATCATCAATATCTTTCTGCTCGCGCTATCGGCATTCATGGTCGTGATGGGCCGCATCGCCGACATGTATGGCCGCCGACGTACGCTCTACCTGGGTGCGATCGGTTTCGGAGTGGCGTCGCTGGCCGCCGGAATAGCTACTGATATTACCTGGCTGATCGGCTTCAGACTGTTGCAAGGTATCTGTTGCGCCGTACTGTATACCGCGTCCGGCACCATCGTCTCGCACGCTTTCCCAGAGCAGGAACGTGGCACAGCAATCGGTCTGCTGTTCGGCGCGAATGGAATGGGGTTGGCGCTTGGTCCGGTAGCAGGCGGCTTCATCGTCAGCCTCCTTGGCTGGCGTTGGATCTTCCTGATCAATGTACCGCTGATCCTGCTCAGTCTGCTGATCTGCCTCGTCAGTGTCAAGGAATCGAGCAGCCCAGAATCGGGTTCGAAGCTCGACTGGGCCGGCTTGACGCTGCTGATCACCGGACTATCCAGCGGCATACTGGGCCTGAGTCAAGGCGCTGCGTGGGGCTGGCTCACACCGCTGACGCTCGGCGTGTTTGCCTTGTCGGCTCTCGCACTGATCGGGTTCTATAAGGTTGAACAAGGGGTCGATTCACCGATACTGCAGTTCCATCTATTTGCCAACCGTACTTTCGTAGCCGCCGCGATCGCCAATGCCGCACTGGCCTTTTTCTATTGCCTGGCATTTTTCCTGATGCCGCTCTACCTGCATACGATCAAGGGCCTGCAAGCGTACCAAATCGGATTGATGTTACTTCCCACTACGGCAACTGTCGCCCTCCTCTCACCTGTCGTGGGCCGGCTGACAGACCGGATCGGGGTAAAGCCGTTGCTCGTCAGCGGCTTCGCCCTGTTCGCACTCTCCGCCTTGCTGCAGGCGCTGTTCTCCGAACATACAAGCTTGACGGATATCGCGATCGCCTTCGTCTTGATGGGCATGGGTTGGGCCTGCGTGCTCGGTCCTGCCACTGTAGCGGCCCTTTCGGCGGTGCCGCACAGTATGAGCGCCGTCGCGATAGGGTCCTCGTGGACTGTGCATAACATCGGCGGCGCTGTGGGACTGGCGTTTGGTGTATTGGTCTATCAAGCGAGAGCCACCCGCAGTCTATTGCAAAATTTGACCGCGCTTTCGATGTCGCGTGGCCCTTGGGTGGCGCACCTGATTGCAGATCCCGAGACGGCTATTTCGTCGTTGCGGCAGCACACCGGCCTGGCGCCTCAAAGCGCACTGGCGGTTTTCCACACCTTCTTTATCGACGGATACCGGGCTTCCATGTGGCTACTGGGTGGCGTTTCTGGACTGACCTTGTGCACGCTACTGATCGTGCTTGATGGCCGTCGAGTTGCGCAATAAATGCGGTATTGCACATCAATGGAGAAAGAATAGGCGGCCCGCTTCAGCACACGTCAGTGGTAGTGCCGAGTAATCAGTTCTGCGAAGCAAACCGGTTTCTCGCCACCCTCGCATTCCATTGTGATGCCCCAGGTCACCTGGCTAATGGCAGCGGCAGGTGCTTGCTGCGCCACGCCCCCAGACGGAGCTTGCTGGGCGGCATCCCCCACCTGGTCCACGGCTTGAATCGTAAAGCGGGCTCTAACCCGGCTGCCGGCCGGCACCGGCGCGGGGAAGCGGACTTTATTCAGGCCGTAGTTCAATCCCATGCGCTGGGCGATGTTCACGCTTTGCTGTAATAAAGCGGGAATCAAGGAGACGGTCAGAAAGCCATGCGCGACCGGTGCGCCGAACGGCGACTCGCGTTTGGCACGTTCAGGGTCGACATGAATCCATTGGTGATCGCCCGTGGCATCGGCAAATTGATTGATCGCATGCTGCTCGACCTCGACCCATGCGCTGACCGCCACTTCTTGCCCTACCGACTTGACCAGCGCATCGGCGTTATCGAATTCCCGCATGCCCTATCCTATCCGCGATGTTGCTCGAACAATGTTGCCTGAGCGATGTTTTCCAGTCGTGGCGTCCGCAAACGGGACTTGCTGCGCGGCGCCCCTAAAAGGGACTTGCTGCGCGGCGCCCCCAAAAGGGACTTGCTGCGCGGCGTCGCCGGCGGTGCGCCAAGCGGGCGTTCAGACCAAAAGGCTGTCCATGGCAGGCGGTGGGCGGCGGCCGAACATCAGTTTGGCCCGCACATACACCACTTGTTCGCCATGCTGATTGGCACCGTCCCAGCGCATCACAATCACCCCGCGATCGAAGCGGGTATGCGACAGGCGCGCGCCTTCGATCACCAGTGACACCGTCATGGTGTCGCCCGGCCGTACCGGCTTGAGCCAACGAATTTCGTCGATGCCGGTGGAACCCATGGCTGACGAGTCCAGCAACACCTGCCTGGTGAGCATGCCCATCATTACCGAGCACGTATATAAACCGCTTGCGATCAGGCCGCCGTAATCGGATTTGAGCGCGGCGTCAGGGTCGATGTGAACCGGCTGCGGATCGAATTTTTCCGCGAATGCGATCATCTCGTCTTGGGAAAAGGTGTGTTCCCCCAGACTTAAGGTAGCGCCAACCAAAAAATCTTCGAAGTAGCTTTTACGTGTCATTGAGCTTGGCCGCTGATGTAGGGATAAATGGTCTAAAGTCCACCGACATACAGATTGATTCTGTGACCTTTATCGATTTGTGCTGCCCGACGCTCCATATGCGGCTTACTGTAGCGGATCTTTCAACGCTTCGGGAATCGGCAAAGGCAAGACTTCAATGCCTTCATCAAGCAATTCGTGCATTTCGTCGCGACTGGCCACGCCGCGGATGTTACGCACCGGCGCCTCGTCATAATGCATCTTGCGCGCTTCGTCGGCAAATCTCTCGCCCACATTTTCAGATTTTTCGACAATCTGACGCACAGCGGCAAACCAGGCCGCCTGGGCTCGGCCCATCGCCTGCGCGGCAGGCCCGGAGGTAACCGCGGGCACACGGGCGGCGCCTGGAACGGCGGTTTCGGGCGCGCTGGCACCCGACAAATTCAAGCGCGGCGCCGACAGCATACGGGTCACCGCCGTCGAATTACACAACGGGCAGCCGATCAGGTCGCGGGCCATCTGCGACTCGAAATCATCTTCGGATTTAAACCAGCCTTCAAAACGATGCTGGTTGGCACAACACAAATCAAGAACTTTCATACTGAGCCTGGGCAAGCCGGACGGCGGCGCCGAAATGGAATTCGGCAAGGAGGTGTGCGACTAGGCCGTGCATAGCGCGGCACCCTGCACTGATAAGCATTCTAGCGCGTGGCGTGAAATCGCGTAACGCTATCGTTACGCGTTTGGGAAAAGCCCGGGCCGGTCGAGGCATGCGCTTTGCGGTCAGGGGGGACAAAGGGACGCAGGGACCGGCGCAGCGTGCCGCAACAGCATTCGGGGCTTCTCATACGGAGTTTTCACTCCAGAACGCCTTGGCCGGGCAGGAATCTCCTGGATGGCTGGCCGGGGCCGCCCTGCTGCGAGCTCTCCCGCGGTAATTAAACCGTGAGGATGGGGCCCAGCCCCCAGCTACCCGACAGCAGTTTTTCGAGCCAGAACGTGCCGATGATGGTTTTGACGTCGCTGACCTTGCCCGAACGAACCCAATCCAGCAAAGTGCGGACCTCAACTTTGAAGGTTTCCAGGAATTCGCCGTCGTCAAGATCGCTGGGGCCTGCCGTCAATCCGCGAGCCAGATAGATGTCGATGACTTCGGTCGAGGATGAGATCACCGGGTGAATCCGGGTGATAAAGAAAAACTCGCGCACCGTATATCCGGTTTCTTCGCGTAATTCACGTGCGGCACATGCCAGAGGGTCTTCGCCGGCGTCCAGCTTGCCCGCCGGAAATTCGATCATCACCTGACCGATTGGATAGCGGTACTGGCGCTCCAGCAACACTCTGCCATCGTCGAGCAGCGGGATAATCATCACCGCGCCTGGGTGATCGATATATTCGCGCGTGGCGGATTTACCGTCGGGCAAACGGATGCCGTCGCGCATGACCGTCAGGAAATTTCCTTTATAGACAGTCACGCTTGAGGTCTGGATTTCGATCAAGCCCTTATCGGCTTCTGGGTCGGCTAGGTTCACCTGGTGTAGATCCGGCATCCGAGCCTCCGATAACGTTTAGCGATGTTTGACGAGGTATCTGAGGGTGAAGCCAGGGAAGGCAAACACCAAAAATAGACTGAAGCTGATAGCGTAGAACTGCCATCCTTGCGCAAACACATTACCGGCTCGTGACTCCAGCACATAACCCAAGCCGCCAACCACAAAATACAACACAATCAGCTCAAGCAGCCGCAACCAGCCTGACTTGCGGCCGGCGGGGGCGGCCGAGGGCAGCGTTATCAGCGCAAACAGGCGCTGATTAAAAAACGGTAGATTGGCACCGAACAGTGCCACTAACACGATAAACCAACCCGCTGCCGACATTGAGACCGATTCCACTAAGTGATTAAAGCGGCTTAATTAAAGCAGCTTAATTAAGCCGTTTATTACAACGGTTTAAAGCTTGAAGAAGCTGAGTTGCAAAGCGTGCTGGCACAAGGTCATCAAGGCGCCGGGGAAAATACCCAGGGCGATGATCGCCAAGCCGTTGAGCAGCATGAACGCTTGCGCGCACAGCGTGGTTTCAAGCGGGCTGGTATCAACCGGTTCGTCGAACCACATCAGTTTGACGATACGCAGGTAATAGAAGGCACCGAACAAAGAAGTGATCACGGCCAGCACGGTCAACCAGGTCAAGCCGGCGTTCATGGTCGCCGTCAGCACCGACAACTTGGCGTAGAAACCCACCAGCGGAGGGATCCCGGCCAGGGAGAACATAAACAGCGTCATCACCAAGCCGAACACCGGGCTGCGTTTCATCAAGCCTTTGAGGTCGTCGATATTGTCGGCCTCAAAATCACGGCGCGAGATCAACATCACGATGCCGAAGGTGCCCAACGTGGTCAGCAAATAGGTAATGCCGTAGAAGGTTGCCGAACCGTAGGCATCGGCGGCACCCAAGGCCTTGCCGTCGATCACGCCCGACAACAGGCCCAGCAGCACGAAGCCCATATTGGCAATCGCCGAATATGCCAGCATCCGCTTGACGTTCTTCTGCACAATACCGGTGATGTTACCGACGATCAGCGAGAGCGCGGCCAGAATCACCAGCATCTGCTGCCAATCCACCGCCAGCGGCAGCAAACCGACCACCAGGAAACGCAAGCCCCAGGAAAACGCCGCCAGCTTCGGGCCGCCGCCGACCAGCAAGGTCATGGCGGTCGGCGCACCCTGGTACACATCCGGCACCCACATATGGAAAGGCACGGCGCCCATCTTGAAGGCGATACCCGCGACGATAAAGATCACGCCGAACAACAGCACCGCGGTGTCGATCCGGCCCGAGCTGATAGCGCGGAAAACTTCGCCCAGGTCCAGCGAGCCGGTCGCGCCATACACCATCGAAATACCGTACAGCGTGAAGCCGGAGGCGATGGCGCCCAGCACGTAATACTTCATGGCCGCTTCGTTGGCCACCGGGCTGGTCTTGCGCAAAGCAATCACAGCGTACAGCGACAAGGACATCAGTTCGAGGCCCAGGTACAAGGTGAGGAAGTTGTTGCCCGAAATCATCACCAACTGGCCGAGCAAGGAGAACATGCCCAACAGGTAATAATCGGCGCGAAACAGGTCGCGTGCTTCAAGGTACTTGCGCGAGTAGACGATGCTGACCGCGTAAGCCAGCGTCACAAACGCCTTCATCAGGTTGGCGAACGGATCGACCACATACATATTCGTGAAGAAATAGTAGGTGTGCGGATCGGTGGCAAGCACACCGTACCAGACCGCGGCGATCAGCGTCGAAAACAGCGCGATGCCGGCGGTCAGCTTACGGCTGGCGTCGCCGGCGAAGGTGTCGTTAAGCCACGCTACGACGACTGCCAGCATCAGCAAGGCATCGGGTAGCAGAGGGTAAATATTGGCGTTTTGCATGGTGTTTTAAATCCTCCGCTCTTTATTATTGCGCCGACAACTGCGGCAGCTTGGACTGCGCGACGTGGGAGAGGAGGTTCGCCACTGATTCGTGCATAGCATTGGTGAAGGGTTTCGGATAAACGCCCATAAACAAAACGAGTGCGGCAAGACAGGCGAGCATGAAAAATTCACGCTTGCCGATATCGAGCAACTTCGCCACGTTGGCATTGGCGACTGCGCCGAAAATGACGCGCTTATACATCCACAAGGTATAAGCCGCGCCCAGCACCAGCGTGAACGCTGCCAGGAAACCAATCCAGAAATTGAACTTGACCGCGCCGAGGATCACCATAAATTCACCGACAAAACCCGAGGTGCCCGGCAAGCCGCAATTGGCCATGGCAAACAACATCGAGAACGCGGCAAACTTCGGCATGGTGTTGACCACCCCGCCGTACTCGCCGATATCGCGAGTATGCATACGGTCATACAGCACCCCGATACACAGGAACATCGCGCCGGAGACAAAGCCGTGCGAAATCATCTGCACAATCGCGCCTTCGCTGCCGATCTGATTGAAGATGAACAAACCCAGCGTGACAAAACCCATGTGGGCGATGGACGAATACGCCACCAGCTTCTTCATGTCGCTTTGCACCAGTGCCACAAAGCCGATGTAGATCACCGCGATCAGCGACAGGATGATGACCACCGGTGCCAGGAAATGGCTCGCGTCGGGCACCACCGGCAGGGAAAAGCGGATAAAACCGTAAGCGCCGAGCTTCAACATGATGGCGGCCAGCACCACCGAACCGCCCGTAGGCGCTTCAACGTGGGCGTCCGGCAACCAGGTATGCACCGGCCACATCGGCACCTTGACCGCAAACGCCATAAAGAAGGCGATGAAGATCAGGATTTGCGGCATGAACCCGAGCGGCAACTGGTACCAGGTAGCGAGATCGAAGCTGTGCGACTGGGTGTACAAGTAGAGCAACGCCACCAGCATCAACAACGAGCCGAACAAGGTGTAAAGGAAGAACTTGAAAGCCGCATACACACGGTTCGGTCCGCCCCACACCCCGATAATGATGTACATCGGGATCAGCGTCGCTTCGAAGAACACATAAAACAGCATGCCGTCCATCGAGCAAAACACACCGATCATCAAGCCGGACAAGATCAGGAACGCGGCCAGGTATTGCGACACACGTTTGGTGATCACTTCCCAGGCCGAGATCACCACGATCACGGTGGTGACAGCCGTCAGCACCACCAGCCACAGCGAAATACCGTCGATGCCGAGGTGATAGGTGATGTTAAAGCGTTCGATCCATTTGGCTTGTTCGACAAACTGCATCGCCGCGGTGCCGTTATCGAAACCGCTAATCAGCGGGATCGTGACCAGCAGCCCGAGCAACGATCCGAACAAGGCAAACCAGCGTGCCGGAGCGGGATTTTGATCGGAACCTACGAATAGAACCAGCACGCCAAAAACGATCGGAATCCAGATCGCCAGGCTCAGAAGTGGTAGTGATTGCATCTTTTATTATCCCCTCGCCTTATTTGCCGCCGAGCGTTACAAACAGGGTCAGGAGCCCCAACATACCAAGAATCATGGCGAACGCGTAATGATAGATATAACCGGATTGGAGGAAGCGGATCACGCCGGCAAACCAGGCCACAGAGCGTGCGCTACCGTTGACGATACCGTCGATGACCGCCTGATCACCTTCTTTCCACAAACCGGTGCCGAATGAGACGGCGCCTTTTGCGAATACGGTTTCGTTGATTTTGTCCAGGTAGTACTTGTTTTCCAGCAACTTGTAGATGCCTGGGAATGCCGCTTTGATTTTCGCCGGCAGCTCAGGACGCTTGAGATACAAGAACCATGCCGTCACGACACCGGCCAGCGCCAGCCACAACGGCAGGCCTTGCACCGACTCCACCGCCATCATCAGCCAGCCGTGGAATTCTTCGGTCATGTCGTGCATGCCCGGATGGTTGGTGCCGACCGCGATCACTTGGTCAAACACCACGCCATGCGAGAAGAAGCTGCCGTACAACAAGGGGCCGACCGCAATCGCACCGATGATCACCGACGGAATCGCCAGCAGGATCAGCGGCAGTGTGACCACCCACGGCGACTCGTGCGGCACATGCACGCCGTGGTGGCCATGATCGTCGTGACCGTGGGCGTGATCATCGTGACCATGCGCGTCGCCGTGAGCGTCGGCATGGGCGACTTGTTCGTTGCTATGGTCGACGTCTTCGCCTGGGAACGGCTTGTTGCGGAAACGCTCCGGACCGTGGAACACCATGAAATACATGCGGAAGGAATACAGAGCGGTAATAAACACGCTCAGCGTGACCGCGAAGTAGGCGAAACCGGAACCGGCGATGGTCGATTTTGCCACCGCGTCGATAATCGAATCCTTCGAATAGAAACCCGAGAAAAACGGCGTACCGATCAAGGCCAGCGAGCCGACCAGTGAAGTGATCCAGGTGATCGGCATATATTTGCGCAGACCGCCCATATTGCGCATGTCCTGATCGTGATGCATGCCCATGATCACCGAGCCGGCGCCGAGGAACAGCAACGCTTTAAAGAACGCATGCGTCATCAGGTGGAACACCGCAATCGGGTAAGCCGACGCACCCAGCGCGACCGTCATATAACCCAGTTGCGACAAGGTCGAATAGGCCACCACCCGTTTGATGTCGTTTTGCACCAGGCCGAGGAAACCCATGAACATCGCGGTAATCGCGCCGATCACCAGGACAAACGACAAGGCCGTATTCGACAGTTCGAACAGCGGCGACATGCGTGTCACCATAAAGATGCCGGCGGTCACCATGGTTGCCGCGTGAATCAAGGCTGAAATCGGGGTCGGGCCTTCCATCGAATCGGGCAGCCACACATGCAGCGGAAATTGTGCCGATTTACCCATCGCACCGATAAACAGGCAGATGCAGATCACCGTCATCAGGTTCCAGTCGGTACCCGGGAAAGTCAAGGCAACCAGCGCGCTGCGGTGGGCAAACACGTCGCCGTAGTTCAAGGAACCGGCAAACGCAAACACCAGACCGATGCCCAGCAGGAAACCGAAGTCGCCGACCCGGTTCACCAGGAAGGCCTTCATATTGGCGTAGATCGCGGTCGGGCGGGTGTACCAGAAACCGATCAGCAGATATGACACCAGGCCCACGGCTTCCCATCCGAAGAACAACTGCAGGAAGTTGTTGGCCATCACCAGCATCAGCATCGAGAAGGTGAACAGCGAAATGTAGGAGAAGAAACGCTGGTAACCCGCGTCCTCGGCCATGTAACCGATGGTGTAGATATGCACCATCAGCGAGACGAAGGTCACGACGCACATCATCATCGCGGTCAACGAGTCGATCAGGAAGCCGATTTCGAATTTCATCGAGCCGACCTGCATCCATTCGTACACCGTCGCGTTATACGAGGCGCCGCCATTCACCTGGAGCAATACCCAGGCGGACAGGACAAAGGCGATCGCCACGCCCAGGATGGTGACGATGTGCGAGCCGGCACGGCCGACCGCACGGCCGAAAAGACCGGCAATCAGCGAGCCTGCGAGTGGTGCCAGCGGGATCGCAAGCAGCAAGTTGGGGTTTAGTGTCGTTGGCATAACAGCTTTGCGTGATTCACCCGAAAATTGGCCCGTGGGTTTTATGCCGCGGGCTTAGCCTGTTGGCGCCGGATCCGAGGCGATGTGCCGCTTCAGCCTGGCGCTGACAGTCGTGAAAATTAAGCTTGATTGAGTCTTGAACCCGAGTCTTGAACCCAAATCTCAAACTCAAGTCTTGACCTGAGTCTTGACTCTCGATCTTTGACCCTGATCTTTAACCCTTCAGCCGGTCGAGGTCTTCGACATTGATGGTGTCGAGACTACGGAACAGCGTCACCAGAATCGCCAGCCCGATCGCCGCTTCCGCCGCGGCTACCGTCAGCACGAAGAAAACGAAGATCTGGCCATGCACATCGCCCAGATAATGCGAAAACGCCACGAAATTGGTGTTGACGGCCAGCAGCATCAGCTCGATGGCCATCAGGATAATGATCACGTTGCGTCGATTCAGAAAGATCCCGACGATGCTGATCGCAAACAGGATCGCGCCTAGAACCAGATAGTGTGCAAGTGTAAGCATGTGTGTTCCTCTAGCCCTGGGCTTATTTGGCGGTCGGGGTGGTCGGGATCGTCGGCGGCTGGTCCGCGGCAACTTCCGGCTCGCCCCCTTCCGACTTCATTTTCACCAGACGCACCCGGTCTTCGCGACGTACTTTAAGCTGATCGCTGATCACCTGGCGTTTCGAATCTTTGGCATGGCTGACGGTCAGGCTGATGGCCGCAATAATCGCCACCAGCAGCACCAGGCCTGCAACTTCAAAAGCGAAAATGTAATCGGTGTAGATCACTTTGCCGATCAGGCGCGTGTTCGACATCGGTTCGCCATTGGTCACGGCCGCCGCTTGCGTCACCGCATCATGCAGCGGCGTGGTGGTGCCACCGTAACCGTGCCACAGCACGAGCGCCATTTCCAGCACGATAATGCCACCGACCAGCATCGCCACCGGGATAAAGCTGCCGAAATCCTTGCGCAATACGTCGATATTGATATCGAGCATCATCACC
>Ga0302225_10001559_pt1 | contig 14460 bp, 15 predicted proteins | sample II_Palsa_E3_2_FD_193515 | JGI IMG/M metagenome (GOLD analysis project Ga0302225, IMG submission 193515) | Peat permafrost microbial communities from Stordalen Mire near Abisko, Sweden - II_Palsa_E3_2 | ecosystem: Environmental > Terrestrial > Soil > Palsa > Peat permafrost | place: Sweden...
GTAAAGATTCGTCGCCAGACCACGGCGGAACGCATGCCACCCATGCCACCGGACTCCCGCTTTGGTGATCAGAGGCACGATGACCTTTGCCGCCAAAGCGTCCAGGTTGACAGGCTTTCCCGCTGAGCTGAGAAACATCAATCCGTTCGCGGGATTGCCTGACAAGCGTCGGTGCGAATCTAGCAGTCGCGCCAGTTGCGCAATGACGGGAACTGGCGCTTTGCCTTTTCGGGTTTTTGGCTCCAGTGCATGCCCCCTCCAGATAGAATGAGAGATGAGTATCTGCTCTCCGTCGTAATTCTCCCAGAGCAACCCGCGCAGTTCACCTTTGCGTACTCCTGTGAATGCCGCGGCCGCTATGATCGTCGAGACTGGTTCCGGCAGCACGTTAAGCATCAGCGTGATCTCTTCGAGAGAATACGCATATGTTTCACCAGCGGGCTTGCCCTTAGGCAATACCACGTCCCGCATCGGATTCTCCGAATTAACCACACCCTGACGTTTGGCGTACCGAAAAATCCCTGAAAGGAACGCCTTGATATGAGCAAGAGTCGTGGACGTTAGCTTGTGTTCCTTTGCTATTGACTCCAGAATTCTTTCGCCATCAACCGTCCTGAATTCGCGTAGCATGTTATCGCAGCGCGGCTCCAGGTACCGCCTCCACATATTCCGATAGCCACGGAAGGTGCTGATCCGATTGTGCTCTTCAACAAACGGCAAGTAACGGTCTTCGGTGAAGCGAATCAAGCTCATTGCACTTTCAGGCGTGCTCCTCGCGAGGTTGATCGATTCGAGGAACTCCCTCGCGCGATCTCGTGCAGCAGTTTTGTTCGGACACTCCAGTCCGAAATTTGCTAGTTTCTTGGTTTTCTGGACCCTTCGAACCGAACCATCCGCAGCGAACTCGGAGTCGTAGTATCGAAGTAGCCATATACTTCCCTTGCGATACAGATAACCTTCTTGGTGACGGGTTCCCTTCATGTGCTCTCCTTTCCGAGAGCCCGTCCCACTGCCCTATTGCTGGTCGCTACTATACGCCGCTCGGCCCAATCTTCCAGTTCCGGGCTGCCCCAGCGGAAACGGACGTATTTACCGAAGCGAACATGGGGAAGGGGGTCTATAGAGCGCGATCGCACCTGTTCACGGATCCACGACTCCGGCAGGCCCCAGCGTGCCGCCAGTTCCTTGCTATCGATGAACTCATATCGCGCCAGCGACTTGAAGTTCTCTGTGGCGGAGTCACGGGGTTTGGTGATGCTTTGCATTTCTTGTTGCATTAGGCCAGAATCCACATTCTGGGGGAAGGGCCTCATTGTCCGAGAAAATATGAGGGGACATCCGCAGTTGCTGAATCCCGCCGCGCGGTAAGGTAGCAGCTAGGACGACATTTCTTGTCCGGAATTAATTTCCGGACAGATCACCATCGTCTGATTTCCTGGCACAACGGGAAAGCAGACGACGCATCCCGCGAAGATGATCTTTGTCTCCGAGGGAGACCAATTGTGACCACGTCTTGACAGGGCCGGTCTTTGAATTCGAGTTGCGGCTGTTGAAAGCCTTCAGTTCTTGCGCAGACTTGCCTTCGAGGTGAGCACTGGGCGGCAGATGGCCGGCGGCGTCGAGGGCTGAGGCTATCTTCCGCAATTGATCATCGGATACCTGAGTATGACCGTCGGAGATCGCTTTTCGCCATAGCCCACCGGCACAGACGATAAAAGATCGATCTGCTTTTGGACTACGGCCGGGTTTGTTTCTGTTCAGTTCACTCTCTGATACGCGGGCGTCTGGTCGACCTTCCGCTGCCGAGGGCTGCGGGATTAGCTCAGCTAGCACCTCTGTGGGCGTGTTTGTTGCACCCATGCGTGCGCTTTGCAGTGTCTGCTGCGATACCCTGAGTTGCCGTTCAGCGTGCTCACATTCCCTCGCTTCAATCTCAAGGCGCCTTTGCCAGCGGCCCTGAAGCTGTCTCATCCGGAGATCTAGGCTATTCAAGTGTGCAGTCCTAAGACTAAAGGGGAGACTCGTGTGCCTAGCAGATCGTGAGAACTCGTTTGCAATTGAGTTAGCTCGGACTCGAAGCATACTAACAATATGCGCACAGACACGTCGCACAAATCCGGCAGACTTGGTGTATCCCTGGGTTTGCCAGACCTCGCAATAGATCTCATACACTCTCCGAGCCCACTCGTCGGCACGCTCCACCTTCATCTGCAAAATCAGAGAGGGCACGCTGTTCAGATTGAGCCGATTCTCGAACCGAATGCGGCTCTCGTCTGCTTTTATTCGAGTACGCATCTCTTGGGACAATACGACTTTTTTCAAGACCACGAGGCGGTGGTCGATGTCTTCCCATCGAAAGAGTGGCATTTAATGATGTCTCGCTCGACCCAGAAGAGATGCGAGGTTTTTATGGGCATCCATTCACGAGATTGCACCCGCCGGCAACTCGGCCCAAGTCTAAGGCTTCTTGTCCCGCGCCCAGCGAGCCCGTGCTGCTTTTCGGGCTTGCTCTGATCGCTGCTCGGCAGTCCGATTCCTAGCAGTGGCCTTTCCGCCGCGGCGTCCTAGCTGAACAGCTGCCGCGTTCTTTCTTGCCATCAGGGCTTTCTACACCAACTGGGCACTACTCGGCAATGACTTGATTTATGCTCACCGCTGAGCATATAATCTAGGCGCAAAGAAAGCGCGCCGTACCGGTGCTACTAACACCGACACGGCGCTAACCACAGTCGCCTATTAAGGAGGCAACAATGGCTAGACAGCAACGTAGCACCACTCGCAGGCGTCTATTCCGCAAAGCCCAACTCACCAGCGCCGACACCACAAATGAGCGGACTTGTAGCAGTAATCTTAATTTGGTTGGTAGTCAGCGCGGTGAGCGTATAGACTGAGGGGGTAGGGGGAGTAAGAAGCACCGTGAGGCATCAGAGTTGCGTACTCCGTGGCGATTGGGAGGTTAAACAAAACCCGAAATCCCGTGACACGGATAAGTTGTACAATGGCCGCTGTCCTAAGTGTCACAAGGAATCCTAGGTCTATGGATTGGCTTAGGCATCACATTTTGAGTTGGCTTGGCCGGCATCTTCTTGCCGTGATTGGCGCCCCCACATCCATAGCATTTTTGACATATTTAGCCAAGAAATTTGGCGATAAGATCCTAGACGCCCTGCCCGGTTGGATCAAACGCAAGCGCCAGAAACTCCTTACGGATTTTGTCGACTTTTACCGCGGCGAAATCGATATGCACTCTCATGCCTATGTTCCAGGAAGCACGCCTGACACAGGAAAGCGAATCGCAGAAACAAATGCAGTCGAAAGCCTTTGCAAATGGATGGAAGGGACTAACTCCTTCTTCGTGCTGTCTGGAGAGCGCGGAATAGGGAAGAGCCGAACTTGTATCGAGCTTGCCAAGAAAGTGAATCCGGCCCGTCGGTTCACCTGGGTCAATCGCGACCGCGTTCGTTGGATCAACATCAAGTATTACAAGACCGAACTCGCGGCCACGAATAGCGTCAGCGTCGAGCCGTTAGTAAAAGAAGAAGGCGTCTACGTGTACGACAACTACAGTCAAGGCGACAGCCTCCTTCCGTCAATTTCCCCCCTTATTCTTCGCAAAGGCGCCAAGCTCCTCGTGGTGTCGAAAGAGTTCCAAGGCCCAGCTAGCAAGCTCCTTGAGCTGACAACTCCCCTCGACACATCTCCCTCGAAGATGGCGGGGGGCGACCTGCGGGAAGTAATTCGAGCGAGAGCGGCCTGGCGCAAAAGCCAAGTCGACGAGCTCACGATTGACAGAATATTGAGGTTGGCCGATGGAATTCCTGGAGTGGCCGTACTTTGCGTCGACAGGTTCGCAAAAAGAGGACGGCTCGAAGGAATCGACACTCTCGACGATCTGTACTCTGCCGTGTTCAGTGACCTGCAGATTTGAAAGATTTTGAAGGACTTACGATTCTCTACAATAACAAAGCGGAAGGAAAGGAGCGTGCTGCTCTTCTCTCAGAAGGACAGGAACGTGCCGATCTTCTAGAAGAAGCTATTACGCTTTGCGAGCGGAGCTTAGACCTTTCACGCAACCTTAAAGCCAAGAGGTTCGAGTCGTATTCGGAGACGGTTCTGGGCATGTGCTATCGGGATAAGCTCGAATGGGACAAAGCCCTGGAGCACTTCAACCTCGGAATCCAAATCAAGGAAAGCTTTAATGATAGATATGGCTTAGCGTACTCAATAGGAGAGATGGCCATCATGGATTTGGAAAGAGGTCTATTGGATAGGGCCGAGGAGGGCATCACGAAGGCTATTGCATCATTCTTTTCACTTGACTGTTTGGGTGATGCCCGCCGTTTAGCAAAAAAACTACAGCGGTTGGCGGACGCCTTTCGAGTGCGAGGAAATGAAAACCGGGCACAAGAATTGACACAACTCCTTGCCATATCTCTCTCAAAGGCTGCCAGCACTTCAAAATAAGGCTTGTGGCGTCGGATATTCAAGAATGCGAATGTGATCTACCATCAAAACAAATGGCGGAGTGCAAGGTAACACTCCGCCGGGTAACCTAGGCAACAACTTTACAGAGTCGCTTTGCTCCGAGTGTCTGTTTTGCTCTTTGTCGTTTTCTCTCGTTTGGCAGCCAATTCCTCGGCAACGGCTTTATGGAGCTTCGCACCGTCCACTCGGTAGCGTTTGGCGGCGTCCATGAGAACGTCTTCGCGACTGCCGGTGGATCGCTGATACGCCGAATCCAGAAGGCTGATTTCCAGAAGGAGCTTGCAGAGTTCGGCCTCCTCATATTTGCCTACCTGCTTGGCCAAAACCTCCTGCGCGGACGCAGAGTCCTTCTTCGTCTCTACCTTGTGCCGCTTCGCCAGAGCCGGGACTTGGCTGTAGGAGAGATGGCCGATCAGGTAATGGGCGACCGCTAGCAGGTCGGCCTTCTTTAACGGAGCCGATACCCGTTGGAGGATCGTGACCAAGATACGATGGCGGGCAGTAATCGCCAGCTTCTCTTTCTCGATCCGCTTGCGTTCGTCCGCCCGCTCCCGCTCGACTTGCTGCGGAGAAGGCGTGTTGGGGTGGTGGACACGGCAAGCTGGATCGGCACAAACCTTGACCACCTGTCCGCGCTTGCCGCCGTCCATGACGATGGCCTCCGCCATCTTGTCGCATGGCTTCTGGTTCGAGGGGAGGTTGGTGCTTGCGCCGTTCGGCTTGGGTTTCTTGATCTCCAATTCCACGTACTGATTCCGTCCCAAGGGAGCGCCCTCACGGGAATTCCACGCCGCCGAAATCTGGATTAGCTGCGGCTTGGTTTCCAGAGTCTTTTTCACGGAAGCGTCGATCTTCGCCCGGAAACAGTCGGGAGACGTGCATTATGTGGAATCAGGAGTCAAGCTGGAACACCGGCGATAGCGCTCACAACCCTTCAATGAGCGCTATGGGGATTTTTCGCCAACCGACAAATAGTTCCGGAGTCAGAGTAAGTCATGAGTTGACCATGCGGTTGAGGTTCCGGCCCGGCTTGAACAGATGGATTCGAGATTGGGTCGTGCTAGAGTGGGGTGCTGTTTATCTTGACCGTCAGGGAGAGATTGAAATGGCTCGAATTCTGGTTCCGAGTATCACACCGGAACGGCCTGTGCGCAGAGGCCATTCGCCTTTCAGCGTGTACCTGATATTCCTGGTTGCTCTATTCAGTGTTCGCGGCTGGTCCCAGTCGCTTGTGATCAAGGACGTAACTGTGATCGATGCCACCGGTCGCGCTGCCGAACCGCATAGCACCGTGGTCATTGATGGCGATCACATCGTTGCCGTAAGCCGGTCGAAGAAAACACATCTTCCACAGAACGCCGTAATCGTCGACGGCACGGGCAAGTTCCTCATCCCCGGCTTGTGGGACATGCATGTCCACGGTGCGTCAGACACCCGCGCTCCTTGGAGTCATCTTCTTTTTGTGGCGAACGGAGTAGTCGGCGTTCGTGACATGTCAGGTCCGCCCGACGCAAATGCGTGGCGCGCTACGCAGGCGTCCAATCCGGATCCATCGCCCACCATTTACCTAGGCAGTCCGATCGTCGATGGTCCAAACCCAGCCTGGCCCGATTCCATTGTTGTGGCGAATGAAGCGCAGGGGCGCGAAGTAGTGGATCAACTGCAACAGCGTGGTGCGGACTTCATCAAGGTCTACAGCGGGTTGTCGCGCAACGCTTACTTCGCAATCGCCGACGAGGCCAAAAAGCGTGACATTCCATTCGAAGGTCATGTGCCGGATGCGGTGACAGCGGCCGAGGCAAGCGGCGCCGGCCAGAAAAGCATCGAGCATCTCACCCAGGTGGCTGAGGGTTGCTCAAAAGAAGAGAAGACCATCGCCGCAGAACGGCAGAGGCTGGAAGCCTCGTTCCGGGCGCCGGACGCGACCATGCCGCAAAAAATCGCCGCCGGGCAAAACATTATTCGACTCAACTTTCATGTGGTTGAATCTTTCGACGAAGCCACTGCCCAGTCTCTGTTTGCGCAGTTCGTGAAGAATGGAACCTGGCAAACTCCCACGCTCACCCTGCTTCAAGGCCAGATCGACGATCCCCTGAGTACGAATGACCCACGATTGCAATATCTGAGCAAAGAAGTGCGGGCAAAATGGGACGCCGGCTATTACAGTCACTTTCCTCCCCCGGCTCGAGCCGCAATGGTCCAGTTGGCAAAGGCTGAATTCGACGAATCCAAAAAGATTGTGGCTCTCATGTACCGGATGGGTGTCCCCATCCTCGCCGGCACTGACACCATGAATCCACACTGCCTCCCCGGCTTTGGCATCCATGACGAGCTCGCATTCCTGGTCGATGCCGGTTTACCTCCGCTTGCTGCCCTCCAGGCCGCCACTCGCAATGCAGCTCAATTTATGGGGCAACAGTCCCGGCGCGGCACCATTGAAGTGGGCAAAACCGCCGATCTCGTTCTACTCGACAAAGACCCGCTCGCCGACATTCATAACACCAGTTCCATTCAAGCGGTCGTGCTTAACGGCAAGCTGTTCCCCCGTGCCGTTCTCGACGCCATGCTGACCAAAGCCCAGACGCTAGCCGGCATCCCAGATGCCGCCGCTGCACCCGGAAAATGAGGAATGGCGTTTCCTGAATACAAGGCGAATTGAATCCAAGTTGTAGAGAAGTCAGCCACTCCAAAGCAGCACAACGATCCGATTGTCTGTTTCCGCATCACACCCACGGCACTCATCGAAATCGATCCCCCAGCCGAGTCCAGCTTAGGGAAAGTAACTCTTGTAACCAGGCGATTTACACTCAAAACCCCCACGCCGGGGCACGATGAGTGTAATCGGCGATAGCGCTCACAACCCATCTCGGGCTGAAAAACATTTTCACCGTAGCCTATCCGAGCCATTCACACGCATCAACCCAGAGGTTAGAGTGGTTGTGAGCAGACTTCGGGGGAGGGCTGTTCGACTCACGTCCCATGACTCTTTGAGCCTGGGGCGTTTTGTTTTGCTTCGGATCAGAGGTCAGCAGCCCTAGCAGCCCGCGGCAGAGAATGAACGCACAAGGCTCGAATTCTTGCACCCTGCCCGCCTATCAAGGGTGTTCGTGAGGAGAGGCCCGACTTTCATCTGCCCTACAGATCGTTGTCGACAAGAAAGCGGCCATAGTCGTTGCTTTCAAGCCAGTCGTATAGATGAATCTGGTACAGATAAGAGGCTACGACTTCCTCGCCGAGTTCGTGGGTCTCCGTGCACACGAAAGGAACGTTCAGTCCGGCGAGGACAGCGATCAGGGACTGCAGAGTGCAGTTGGGGTTAATGTTGGAATGACCATAAGGAGACTTCACCTGGCTGAGCGCGGCTGAGATTACCAATAGCCGATGAGGGAAGGAGCTCATGAGCCGGAGCCGATTGATAAACACCGGACGGTCCACCGTGAAGGAATGAATCAGGTCGGCGAGGTCCTTCCGCTCCACGGCACAGATGTCCTCCAGACCCGCGACGGTGTAGTCTCCAACTCTGAGAGCCTTTCTCTCGACTCCTACGAACCAGCCAGAGAAGCGCGAGAAATCGAAAGGCGTCTGTTCCCGAGTGTCCACCAGTACCACCGCACGCGGCGCCCTGAGCTGGGTGCCGCCACGCTCTGCAAAAACCGGGATTGGCGGGGGCAATACTGGGGCTGCGGTCATTTGCCATTCGAGCGGAGAGGCAATCAGTGGGCGTAGTCGTCTCATCATTGTTTGTCGACAGACCGCTATCTTAACTCCCCTTCAGCCCTTATCGTCGCACACGCGATTCCCAAGTTCACGCGGAGTCGGTCCCGCCGGTGTAGGGATATCGGCCAGTTGTTCAAGCAGCTTTTCCATTGCCGCAACTCCATCATCAACCGCAGCCAATTCTGAGTCGTTCAGCGGTATCGCTTGGCGTAGCTGAAGCAAGTTGGCTTTGCCCTGGAGCAACTGTACCTGCGACGAGCCCTTAGGCATATAAAAGCTGCATTTCGCACAAGCCATCCTGTGCGGGCACTGGTCGAAGAAATCATAGGTGCAGTACCCATGTCCGAGATCGTAGAACTTCCAGGGTTCAGTGGCTGCACGCCCGCTGCGGACGATCTCTTGGTCTACGAGCACCTCAATCGCGCGAAGGTTTCGCGCGAAGTAGCCAGCATCGGCATACGACTTTGCCAACTTGATGGGCGTGATCTTTGCATAGTGCTGCGTCGCGGCCGGCGTGCTGTGGCCGAGCCACTCCTGCAACTCGAAGAGCGTCATTGGTTCTTTGGCATTGAAGAGCTGCGACGCAATCGTGGAGCGGGCGCGATGGCTGGTGATGTTGCCGCGAACATCTGCGGTTGCAACTCCCGCCTTGCGGCAGAGTGTGGGAATCAAGACTTTGTTCAGATAACTCTTCCCGACAACTGTCAAGCGAAACAGAAAAAGAAAATCGACCGACTCGCCCGTCTTCCAATCTGGCAGCTTCACCCCATTCGGCCGCACCTTCTCCCACGCCGAAATCATCTCGCCGACGATTGGATCGACAGGTTTGGTAAATGCTGTACCCGTTTTGTTGACCGGAATATCGAGCATGCAAACCGCACCGCCGGCCAGAGTCTCACCATTGCTCGGTACAGAGACATCCTCTTTCTGCCAGCGAACGCAGCCCACGCGCAAACGTAGTATCTCGTTGTTTCGCAGGCCGGCGAACAGCCACGTGACGGCAAGCGCTTTGCACAGTTCGACTGGATAACTGCTCTCCAGAGGCTTCCGTTGAAAAGGACCACGCTTCGGAAGGTCCTCTGCGGTCAGATTCAGCCCGGCCCACACCAATTTAGCCCAAACATCGTCGGCAATGATGCGGGGGTTCGGCCCGATCTTCGCAAGGACGCTTTTTGGCGTAACGAAGCTGCGGATCGGATCGAACCGGCGCGGGATTAACTCCCACTCTTGCAGATCGCGAAAGAAGACGCGAAGGGCAGAGATTCTACCGGCATATGTGCTCGGTTTGAGTGCTTGGCCCTGGTTCTTGATGTGAACTGGTGCAAAAGTACACCAGTCGCCCGCACGCCATTGGCAGGTTACCGCAACCGCCTCGGCTGCAAGGTCGCGAGTCCAATCGGCCGGGGAGTTGATCGCAGGATGCTCGTTCGCCAACCATCGCCCAACGTTCAAGAGGAAGTAGTAGCTCTTGCGCCGGTAACGGTCGGAGACGGTAGATGTATCCAACCAGCGACGGCACAGGCGAGCCCACTCTGTAGGCACGCCTTCCGTGATCTCGGGAAGGTCTGCCCTGACAACGAACGGACGCACGATCTCCATCGGCTCTAGAATCGCGCCGATTTTTGCGAGCACCCGAGAGATTGCGAATGCACAGTACGTACCGAGCCGGGGAGGCCGCCGCGCGATGACACTGCGCAGTTGGTCGAGAGTGATGTCTCTCAAGTGTGGTGAGCGGATGAACAGCAAGCACTCAAAGATAGTTCTCATCACTTGATCGCTTGTGCCCGCTCGCCGATAGCCCCACCCCAAGAGCGACTCCCGCACGCGTTCAGAAATGTTCTTCGTATGCTCGCAACCGAATACCTTTCGTGCGAGACAGGAATAGACGACATGGTCGCCCCTGAGGCGATGCAGCTCAGAAAAACCGCACAGCAGATAAGCAATCGCGACTCCGTGCTGGCGTGGCGCGAGCCGGGCATCAATCGAATCGATCCATTCCTGCGTAGTCCATCCCCAAAAGGATCGTTGGCGTTCGGCCATCTCGCGCAGAAAGAAGAGCAGAACGTACTTCCGGCGATTCGTGATGATTCCGGTATAGTCGAGCGCGTCGTTCAGTGGCCAAACCAGCCGGTCGAGAGCCGCTCCGAAGTCCATGGTTCTCCCATAGCGATAGAACCTGTACGCTTCCGCGTACCGCGTTAGCATGTCCTTTTCAACGGATGTTAGCTGCGGAGAGCGGTCGTATCGTTCCAGATTGATTGGCCAGGTCCATGGCCCATCGTCGGCCTTTTTTGGAAGAATCTTCTCAGGTCCCCACTGGGCACGGGCTCGTCGAAACGAGTCTGATTGTTGCTTTGCTGTGCGGCTTTCGAACCATGGTCGGACAGTTTTCGGACGCTTCTTCTCAAGAATGATCTGGCTGCTCATGCCGTCATCTCCGCGAGCATGCGTGTGCGTTGGGCATGTACCTCTGCCATGCCGGCGGCGAGCTTTCGGGCAAGGTCGCGACCGCTGAGGTGTATATAAAGGAGAGTCGTCTGTACCGAGCGATGACCGGCAAATGTTGCGATCTCGTGGATATCCCAACCGGCGCGGGCTAGATCGGTCAGGCACAGGTGACGAAGCGTGTGGGTTGTGAATCGAGGAACTTCGGCGCGCCTTGCGATTCGAAGGACAATCTTCGACCAGGACCAGATAGAAATGGGAGCAGAGTAGTTGCGGCGTGATTCAGAAAGAAACAGTGGGCCTCGTTTTTGCGCGAACGTGCGCCGGTGATCGAGATACCCCGCGAGCAAAGCACCGCTTGCGGCGGAGTATGGCACGACACGGTCCCGTCGGCCCTTTGTGTTTTCGGCACGAATCCAGATCGTGCGACGCGAAGGATCGATGTCGTTGGTGCAAATACTGCAAAGTTCCTCGCGCCGCAGTCCAGCATCATAAGCAAATGTCAACATGACGCGATTGCGGATCGGCTCCTGAGCCGCCGCGGCAAGGATGGTCTGCCAGTCATCCTCATTCGGCACCCACGGTAGCTTCCTGTGCCGAGGGACAAGCGCCCGTCCTCCGTTGTACGCTGTGGGATTCTTCTGGCAGATACCTTCTTCGACCAGGTAGGTGTAGAACAGCCTGAGTACAGTGAGCCGCTGCTGAACCGTGGCGTTCGACAGATAACCGTTGTGGCTCTGCAAGCTGGTTAGATACGCGCCGATATGGACCCGCGTGACGGTTGGGACGGACAGCTGCTGCTGGGAGAGAAAACGTAGAAAAACCTCAAGCCCTTGCGAATATGCATCGAGCGTGTTCCGGGCAAGCCCCCGATTCGACTGAAACGTCAACCACAATCGGCACAGTGGATCGGCTGCGGCCACGGGACAGCGATCCCAGCGTACGGGATGAACGGCAAAGATGCTGGTCACGTTCCCCTCCTGCGGCGAACCCGATGAGGATAGAGGAAGCGCAGTGGTTGCAGTCAACAGCGCTTCTATAGCGCTGGGCCGGGGAAGGGGAACTGCCCCCTTCCCCGGCACCCCATCCCCAAAACCAAAACCAGATTCCACATAACTTACATGAATCTTTACGCACATCCGGGAAGAGTAGCTTGTTGAATCCGGTTCGCTTCGGACAACTGACGCACGAACCTGCCTCGGGAACGAGTGTCTCATCCTGCTTATCAAATGGCGCGGACGCCAGTTGTAGCAAGATGTTCGATTCAATCCACGCTGCCGGCCCAATCCCGTTGGGGTATGACTGCGAACCTAGCGGCCAGTCATGAATCGAAAACATTCTCCGCGGAAAATGTGGCAAGAATGTGAGGAATTCCTTCTACCTTCCGAGGTGCTCCGCTTGGGGGACTCCGAAAGTGACCACTTTCGGCCACACTATCGCCACGCATTCGCCTCTTGATCTCATTATGAAGCCGCACTGTTTAGCATGACTGCGCGGCGAGCGCGGAGTCGCGGAGAATTCTCTAAGCGCCCCATCCCCTGTAACCTACGCACGCGCCGGGCCTTACCGGCTCAATGAGTTGTACCGAGGGTTCGAATCCTTGCCTCTCCGCCACGCAGTCTGGACTGCAGAGAAATTCGGCTCGTCTTCCTCCGAAATACGCGAATAATGCCCGTATTTCGCGATTATTCCTAGACAAACCGGACTGGAGAGAACGGACTGCTCGGCAGCGAAGGGAGGAAATATCCAACTTTTCTCCCGAGGGCACATGTGCAGTCCGGTTTCAACGGCGGCGGTAGGCAAATGCAATGCGATCACAAGTCAGGGATTAGGCCCTAGCGAGTTGACTTTTGTCAGCAATTGGAAACCGCGTTCGGCGCTTCCCATAAGACCGTGTCTGGATAAAATCTCGCGCAACCCCGAAAATATTCGCTGCGGGCGGCGGCCTCTTGCTTCCGGTCCGCTAGCGTTATGCTCGTCGTACAAAGTCCTAATCCAACCGCCTTCCCGCCGTTCTCCCCCTGGCCGCAAACCTCGCAAGTATGGAAGGATTCCTGTTCAGCGGCTTCGAGGCGTCGGCCAATAGCGTCATTCGCGTCACTCATCTAAATGCGCAACCCACCAAACTTCTCTTTAACCTGTAGCACTTCAAATTGGCGTCCGCTTGCCTGCTCGAAGTTGGCGACCAAGGGTTCCAAGTCCTCGCAGAGTCGCCAGAGTACGTCGGAACCAGCGTCGGCATGGCAGAATCCGAAAGACATTGATGACCGGTTGCAGCCGGGCTCTCACCCGAGGTAGCATCTGTGCGTTCGGAAAGGCTATGGTCTGGCTTCTTGACGTAAGACGTTTGTGCGGAGGTTCAGAAATGAAGTTCATTCGCTGGTTTGCTGTCTTGGCATCCGTAGGCTGTTTCGTCGGCTGCGGAGGCGGTGGACCCCCCGCCCCAGCTCCAGGCGCGCCAGTCTCCCCGGCTGCCACACTGTGCGGTGAAACCGACCTCGGAGACCTTGTTGGTGAACCGCAGCCGCAGCCTGAGATGTCATGCGCAACCGGTCAGACGATCATCGGTGTTCCCGCCGCTTCGGGTACGTGGGGCACGCTTGACGTGATCCTATGCAATATTAGTGGCATACCGGCAACCGCTCTGGACGGGTTTATATGCGGCGATCCTAATCTTGCAACCATTAATCTGACCGAGGACGGCAACCAAGTATTTAGTCGGACGTTCGTCACAGTACAGAGTACCGATCTGGGCCCGGTATTGAATACCTGCACGAACAACGGCACCGGCAATGTAGGAACCACTCCAAACTCGAACATCCAATGGAATGTTGAGCAGAGCACCGCGGATTTCTGGTACGGCAATGAAGCACTCTCAAATCAGTGCTCCGTCGCGTTCTTCGACACTCACAACCAGGCAATTCTCGTGAATGTTGGTTTCCAATTCTCGGCTTACTGCACCAACGCATCATGCACCAGCGGAAGCTCGCTTCAACAACGGGCAGGACCTCTGCCGCCGTTGACGAAGAGCTGGTAAGAAACTCCAAAGCGGTTTCTAGATTGATTTTTCCGAGCCGCGCTTGCGTCCTGCTCCTGTTAGCTGGTGTGCTCGGAGCCGGAATTACAATCGTTGGAATGGAGTTCTTTCTGTTTCGCTTCGATGACTCGCATCCATTGAAACAGATTGTTTGTTTTTTGGTGATGCTATTCCCCATACTCGGGGCGGCTCTATACTGCTTCATCGTGTATTCGCGCTCAGATGTACTAAAGAACGCCTGTGCCAAGAGTGCGGAAAGAGCGTCGCTATAGCACGGTCTGGGCTTATAAACTGCTCGACTGGATCATCACTCAATGACCAGCGGCCAAAACGTGAAATGGCCTGGTTGCGACAGTTGGTGGAATCTTCTGCAAGCGTTGGCGCAAATAAGGAAAGACGGGTGCTGGCGGATAGAAAAGAAATCCTGGCTTTGCGTTCTCAATGGAGCGGGTATCCGGCTGCGCCCGGCAGCATACCGTCGACTTTGATCACTTTCATGCCCGGCTTGACGTCGCGGACATTCACCAGGCTGATGGCCCCAGGAAAGAGCGTCAGGGCCTCTTTCTGCATGCCCACGGAGGGAACGGTCAAAGGTTCGGCGTCGGCCTCACCCCGAAACACCTGGCCGGTCCAATATCGTTTGTATTCGATTTCGGACATCGCCAGGAGCCTCAGCAAGACGAGTCTTTCCATGCATCCCGGACCGCGCGTGACGAGCTTGATGCGCTGGCCGTCCGGCCATGAGCGTTTCGTACCAGCGAAAATCTTCCGCGAAT